>Ga0326727_10011033_pt1 | contig 21226 bp, 18 predicted proteins | sample MB2enrmetagenome_FD_207643 | JGI IMG/M metagenome (GOLD analysis project Ga0326727, IMG submission 207643) | Lab enriched peat soil microbial communities from McLean, Ithaca, NY, United States - MB29MY | ecosystem: Environmental > Terrestrial > Soil > Wetlands > Peat | place: USA: New York...
AGGCCATGATGCTGGCCAACGGGCGTCGCGAGCAGATCGGCGGCCGCAGCGTTCTCTTTTACGACATTCTCCCCAATCCGCATTTCCAGGCCAGGAACATCGACCAGCGCCTGGCGCAGGTGATGCAGGGCAAAATCTCCATCGACGAGCAAACCGGCGAACCCGTAGACATCAACGTAAAATCCGTCGCCGATTGGAAAATCGGCTGGGGCCTGCTGGCGAATGTGCACAAAGGTCTTTGGCTGCACATACACAACCATCCTGAGGCAGACGGCGTCTGGCTCACTGATTTTGCCGAGGGCTCAGGCGACATGCGCGAGGCGCTCTTTCTCCATCCCTACATCCGCTTCAAAGAGATCACGGACAACTGCCGCCTGTACTCGGCAACCGCGACGCAGGTTGGGCAGCCGCAAGTGGTCAAGCCGCATTGAGTCCGCTTCCTGAATCCTTTGTAGTGGGCCAGTCCGAATTCACAGTCCAACTAGCGTTGAAGTAACGCGCCAATTTCCGAGTAGCCGACCATCCTCTCGTCACGGCCGAGTAGAATGGGCTCGTTATGAAAGAGCTTTGGAGTAGGACGTTTGAGCTGTTCAGAAAGCGCATTGTCCTTTGGGTGCCGTGCTCTCTTGCCGCAATCTTGATGCTCGCGTTGGGGAAGCTAGAGAAAGCTGAAATTCACTGGCTCTACGGATTCTTTGCAACACGGCATTCCGTCTTGGGCGGCGACGTGCCCGTGGCAGACCTTGCCCTGGTGCAGCATCGGGCGAGGATGCTCATTTTCCCTCTGGGATTCGTGAAGGAGTTTCTGGAGGTTTGCCTTTTTGTGGTGGCTCTCGCCGCAACAAAGAATTTGGTCTGCATGGTTCTCAAGGAGCAGAGACCGGATACGATTGCGGCTGTGCGAGGAATTCTGCCGCGATCTCGGGAGATTCTGCTGCTCTCGCTTAAATACATGGCAGTCCTGCTCATCTTCGGCGGAGTCCTAATCCTCTTAGGTACTTCTCCGCTAACGCCCGAACGCGTTCACGAATTCTTCTTATCGAAAGCATTGGTCTACGGTTTAGGGCTCGTTTGCCAGGGCTGCCTCGCATGGCTGCTGATGCCGGCCGCAATTCGGTTGTTGCGGCCACCAGGTAATCCGACCATCTCGGCCCAGGGCAGAAAAATGGGAACGGTTGTTGCAGTCGCTACCTCGGCAGGCGCGCTGGCGCTGGAATATTTGGTTGGCAAGGTTGAGACTGTCGTCGTGATCGAAGAGCAATGGGAAGGCTTGGCAATTGCGGTCGTGAACACGATCGTCATCAATACGCCGGAGGTGCTACTGTTCATCGCGCTATCGCTACTCGCAATTCAGGAATTCGGGAAGGAGAGGTTGCTCGCGCCTCAGTCGGAATTGAGCTGGCGCAGTCGGCTTTCCGGCTGGGTGATGAGAGCCCGCGAGTGGAGGGGTGGGCTTATCTAATAGAATCGCTCATTTGGCGCTAGTCCGTCGATTTAGGACGGTTGTGCCGAGATCACCGCCAATCCGGCAGCTACTGATTGAACCCCATGGATTCAAACTGATCCATTACCTGAACCCATCCCTCCATTGCCATCCATCCGCTTTTTCCACTAGCCTTCCCATCAGGGACTCATCGTGCATACCATCACTCTTCTCCAAGTTCCGCGATTAACCATCGGCAGCGGCTGCCTCGCCGAATGCCGCCAGTTTCTGCTCGATCGCGGCGTCACTCGCGCGCTGGTCATCGCCCCGCCGTTCGCGCGCAAAATGGCCGAGCACGTTCTCGAAGGCATTCCGCTCTCGCAGATTGACGATACCGTCGACGCGGAGCTGTCGGTCTCGAGCTTTAACGTGATCCTTGCGCGCGCACAGGAATTCCAGCCCGATGCGGTCATCGGCCTCGGCGGCGGAAGCGCGCTCGACGTGGCCAAACTCGTCGCCGCTCTCCTCGACGGAAAGCAGAAGATCGGCGAAGTCTTCGGCATCGGCCTGGTTAAGGGCAGGAGTCCCTTGCTGGTGTGCGTGCCCACAACCGCCGGCACGGGCAGCGAAGTTTCTCCCAATGCCATCCTGCTCGACGATTCTGACGAGATGAAGAAAGGCGTGGTCAGCCCGTGGCTCGTTCCCGATGCGGCCTTTATTGACGCGGAACTGACGCTGAGCGTTCCACCAGCGGTCACTGCTGCGACCGGCCTGGACGCACTCACGCATTGCATTGAGGCCTACACCAACAAATTCGCGCATCCCGTGGTCGATGTTTGGGCCATCGAGGGTGTGCGCCTCATCGCCGGCGCGCTTGCGGATGCGGTGCGGCAACCTGGGAATCTTCGAGCGCGCGAAAATATGGCGCTGGGCAGCCTGTATGGCGGGCTGTGTCTCGGCCCCGTCAACACGGCCGCCGTGCACGCGCTCTCGTATCCGCTCGGAGGCCGCTATCACGTGGCGCACGGCCACGCCAATGCAATTCTGTTGCCCCACGTGACCCGCTTCAACATTCCCGCCGCGCCGGATCGCTACGCCGCAGTCGCCCTCGCGCTCGGCGCAGCGCCGGCCGCGTCGGATGAGGCAACTGCCGAAGCCGGCATCGCGCAGCTTTGGCGGCTGATCGACGCTACTGGACTCGAAATGAGTCTCTCCGCATTGGGCATCGGCGAAAAAGAAACGCCGCAACTCGCCGCCGCAGGTCTGGGCGTCACGCGATTGATGAAGAACAATCCCCGGCCCATGTCGCAGCAGGACGCCGAAGCTATCTATCATGCGGCTTTCCAGGGGCACGCGGCCTTCCACGGAGCTGGAAATTGACGAAAAAACATCAGGCGTGTCCGCAGACACAAGTGTGCGATGGCGCGCTGCATAATCTTCTCTTGAGGCCATGAGAGTTCCCGGCGCATACAAATGGTTCGTCGTGGCAATGCTGTGGTGCGTGTGCTTTCTCAACTACGCTGACCGGCAGCTTCTTTTCACGGTTTTTCCCTTGTTGGGCGCGGAGTTCCGTTTGAATGATGCAGCGCTCTCCATACTCAGCGCATCCTTCATGTGTGCCTACGCATTGTTCGGCCCCGTGGCGGGATTCATCACCGACCGCGCCGGGCGGCGCAATGTTGTGCTTGGCTCGCTCCTGCTCTGGTCGGCGACTGTGGCCGCCTCTTCCTTCGCTCACCGCTACGCGCTGTTGGTTGCAGGCGTTGCCATGGGCGGGTTGGGCGAGGCCTTCTATTTTCCGGCGGCCATGTCCATGATTGCGGACTATCACGCTGTGGATACCCGCTCGCGAGCCATGGCATTTCACCAGTCGAGCGTCTACATCGGCAGCATTGTGGGCGGCGCAATGAGCGGGTATGTGGGTCAGTTCTACGGCTGGCGTCCAGGATTCCGGATCTTCGGCGCGGTGGGTATTGCGCTGGCATGCGTGCTTTGGATGATGCTCAGGGAGCCGCAACGCGGGCTCTCGGATGGTGCCGCGGGCAAATTGCCGGCCAGCCCGCGGATCATGGAAAGCCTGCGCGAGCTAATGCGCAACCGCGCCGCCTGGATGCTGGCGATGGTCTTTGTCGGCGCCAACTTTGTTGCCATGGTTTTTACCGTCTGGATGCCCACCTACCTCTTCCGCACTTTTCACATGAGCTTAAGCATGGCGGGCTTTAGCGGTGCCGCGTATCTGCAGATCGCTTCCGTCGCAGGCGTGGTGGCCGGTGGCGCGCTTGCGGATGCAAGGGTGCATCGCCGGCCGGGCGATCGCGGCGCGCGCATGTTCGTGCAGGCGTTGGGCCTGTTCTGCGGCGCGCCGTTTCTGCTCCTCAGCGGCTTCGCTGCCACGGTCACGGCAGTTCTGGCCGCCATGATTGGCTTTGGACTGTTCAAGGGTGTCTACGATTCGAATGTCTGGGCTGCGTTGTACGACGTCACTCCCATCGAGCGGCGTGGAGCTGCCCTCGGCATCATGAATTCGCTGGGTTGGCTGGGCGGTGCGGCGGCGCAATTGTCGATCGGGCTGGCATCGCAGCGCTTCGGAATGAGCCTGTGCCTCAGCGCCACGGCAGCCATCTATCTCAGTGTTGCCTTCCTGCTTTGGGCCGGAGCACGACGGCTGCGCGGCCCTGCATCGATGGGATCGCTATAACCCTTCCGCCGCGTGCGCATCGCCACGTTTGAGCAACCGGCTCAAAATTACGTACAGCACCGGGATGAACACCAGATTCAGCACGGTGGAGAGCAGCATGCCCCCGACGATGGTGGTTCCCACCGAGCGGCGGCCCAGCGAGCCCGCTCCGGTGGCGAACACCAGCGGCAGAACGCCGAGAATGAACGCGAACGACGTCATCAGGATGGGCCGCAAGCGCAGTTCACCGGCCTCAATCGCAGCTTCGGCAATGGATCGGCCTTTTCTGCGCAACTGCTCGGCAAATTCGACAATCAGAATCGAGTTCTTCGCCGAAAGTCCGATCAGCATCACCAGTCCGATCTGGCAGTACACGTCATTCGCATATCCGCGCAGCGAAACCAGGCCCAGCGCGCCCAGCACCGCCATGGGCACCGCCAGCAGAATGATGAACGGCAGCGCGAAGCTCTCGTACTGCGCCGAGAGCGTGAGATAAACCACCAGAATGCCGAGGCCAAAAATCAGCAGCGCCTTGCCGCTCGATTCCAGCTCGTCGAGCGTCAAACCTGTCCACTGATACGTCATGCCCTGCATCATGTTGCCGCTTGCCAGCTTGACCATGCCGGCAAGCGCCTGGCCGGAACTGTAGCCGAGAGCCGGCGAGCCGTCGATCTCTACCGAGCGGAAGAGATTGTAATGCGAAATCACCGGCGGGCCCGCGCTCTCTTTTACCGTCACAAGATTGTCGAGCGGAATCATCTGGCCGGAATCGGAGCGCACGTAGTAGCTGTGCAGGTCGCCGGCATTCATGCGGAACGGCTTGTCGGCCTGAATGAAGACGCGATAGGTGCGGTTGTTGTAGTCGAAGTCGTTGATGTACTCCGAGCCCATGAAGACGTTGAGCGTTGTCGAAATCTGCGCAAGGGAAACCCCCATCGTCTTGGCTTTTTCGCGGTCGATGGTGACCAACTCCTGGGGATCGTTGGCGGAAAAGGTTGTGAACAGATTCGACAGTTCCTTATGCGCAGCACTGGCAGCCACCATCTGGTGCGCGGTGCGGTCCAGGTCGCTGAGGGTGTTTCCGCCCTGGTCCTGCAGCATGAACTGAAATCCACCGAAGCTGCCCACGCCTTCGACGGCCGGCGGTTCGAAGGCCTCAACCAGCCCGCCGTTGGGTGCGAACATCAGCATTTGCAGTTTGGGCGAGACTTCCTTGAGGATCTCGGCTGTTGTTCGCATCTTTCCGTGCTGCTCGGGGGTTGGACCTGTGTTCACAAACATCATGCCGGCATTCGACGAGCTGCCCGCCAAGCTGAATCCAATGATGGAAAACAGACGGTGACCGATTTCAGGTTCCTGGGCAAGGATGCCTTCGGCCCGTTCAGAAAGTGCGGTGGTGTAGGCCAGCGATGAGCCCGGCGGCGCCTGCACAATCACCATGAAGTAACCCCGGTCTTCCTGCGGAATAAAACCCGTTGGAACCGTGCGGTAGACCCACACCGTGGCGCCCATGCCGGCGAAGAACACCAGCAGCAGCACGTAACGCAGTTGCAAAGCCACATGAATGATGCGCGCGTAGGTGTTCCCCAGCCATGTGATGAACTCGTCAGCGCCGTGAATACATGCGGCGAAGGCGCGCGATACAAAACCAATGTGCAGAAAATCAAGCTGGCGTGGCCGGGCCTCCTCGCCGCGCAGGAAGAGCGCGGAAAGCGCCGGCGAAAGCGTAAGCGCGTTGAATGCCGAAATGGCAATGGAAAACGCAATCGTGAGCGAGAACTGCCGGTAGAGAATGCCCGTAGTGCCGGGAAAGAAGCTGACCGGCACAAACACCGCGATCAGCACCAGAGAAGTGGCAATCACCGCGCTCGTCACCTCGCTCATGGCGCGGGAAGTGGCCTCGCGGGCATTGGAGTGTTCCATGTGAATGTGGCGCTGCACATTCTCGATCACCACAATCGCGTCGTCTACCACCAGTCCCGTGGCCAGTGTGATGCCAAAAAGCGTGAGCGAGTTAATGGAGAAATCGAAGATCCTGATAAACGCAAACGTGCCCACGAGCGAAACCGGAATGGTGACTGCGGGAATGATGGTGGCACGCCAGTCCAGCAGGAAGAAAAAGATCACGGTGATGACGATGATGATGGCCTCGATCAGCGTGATCAGCACTTCGTGAATCGATTCGCCCACCGCTGTGGTGGAGTCGAAGGCGATGGCGTACTCCAGGCCGGGCGGAAAGTTCTTCGAGAGCTGTTCCAGCACGGCCTTGGCTTTGCTGTCCACGTCGAGCGCGTTGGCATTGGAGAGTTGCTCCACGCCAATGCCCATCGCCTGCTGGCCGCCGTACTCGAGCAGGGTGCTGTAATCTTCCGCGCCCACCTCGGCGTGGCCCACGTCCCTGAGCTGAACCAGGCCGTTCGGTGAGTTCTTGACGATGATGTTGTTGAACTCTTCCGGGCTGGAGAGGCGGCCTACGACGCGCACGGGAATCTGAAACGCCTGCTTCGAATCGGAAGGCGGCTGCCCGAGCTGGCCGGCCGGAACTTCGACGTTTTGCTCTACCAGCGCACTCACCACGTCGGTCGCGGTCAGATTGCGGGCCGCCAGGCGCACGGGATCGAGCCACACGCGCATGGCGTACTTGCGCTCGCCGAAGATCATCACATCGCCCACGCCAGGCACGCGCTTGAGCGCGTCTTTCACGTAAACATCCAGGTAGTTGGAGATGTACTCGCTGGAGTAGCGGCCGTCGCGCGTATAAAATCCCGCACCGAATACGAAGTTGTAGTTGGCCTTCAGGATGTTGATGCCGGTAGAGACGACCTCGCCGGGCAGGCGGCCTTCCACGCTGGCCACTCGGTTCTGCACGTCCACAGCTGCGATGTCGAGGTTGTAGCCGGTCTGGAAGGTGATGTCGATTTCGCAGGTGCCGCTGTTGGTGCTGGAGGAGCTGATGTAGCGCATCCCCTCCACGCCGTTGATCGCCTCTTCCAGCGGAATGGTGACAGCCTTTTCCACGGTCTGCGCGTCGGCGCCCACGTAGCTGGCCGTTACCGCCACCACCGGCGGCGCCAGCGTTGGGTACATGGCGATAGGAAGATTGGGAATACAGATGGCCCCGGCCAGAATGATCATCAGCGCGCAGACCGTGGCAAATACCGGGCGGTGAATGAAGAAATCGACAAACAAAGTAAGCTCTCTTTCCTGCCTGGCTGTCCGCTGTTAGCTGCCAGCCTCCAGCTCTCAGCACTCGGTCTTCCCGTTTGTTCTATCGCGGCGATTCGCACCAGCGCACACGAGCTAAGAGCTAAAAGCAAATAGCTAGAGGCTGCTTTCTCATCCGCCCAGCGGAATCACCGGCATGCCATCCACCAGAAACTGTATGCCGGTCACAATCACGTGGTCGCCCGCGCTCAGCCCGGAGACAATCGAATAGTTATTGCCCACGGTATCGCCCAGCACCACCGGCGTGCGGTGCGCCACGGCCATCCCGTTTTGCTTCTGCATCACGAAAACAAAGCTTTGCTCGCCCTGCCGGATCACCGCCAGCACCGGAACCACGGCCATGGTCTTCGTGCTCCAGATGACTTTGGCCTTGACGATCTGGGCATTGCGCAGCATTTCCGGTCCCAATCGCACCGGGGCTTTCACCAGAATCCCCTGCAGCGTGCTGTCCACCTCGGGCGAGACGAAATCCACCTGCGTCTTTTCGAGCAGCTTGCCCGTGTTGTCCGTCAGGTCGATGCCCAGTCCCATGCGCACCTCGGCGGCGCGCTCCGTGGGAATGTAGACGTATGCTTCAAGATCGTTGTTTTCGTCCACCGTGGTCAGCACGGTCGTCGGCGAGACCGACGGTGACACGTAGTCGCCCACATGCACCGGAATATCGCCCACCACGCCGTCGAACGGCGCGCGGATAGTGAAGTAGTCCAGCAGTTGTTCCTGCGATTTGCGCGCTTCCACCGCCGAGTTGTAATCCGCCTTGGCGTTCTCAAAGGCCTGTTGCGCCTGTTGGAATGTGTCGCGGCTCGACACGCCGGCTTCGAACAGCTTCTGCTGGCGATCCAGCTCGATTGTGTCGTAATCGAAGAGCGCCTTCTTCTGCCGCTCGGTGGCGCGTTCTGACTCCACCATCGCTTGCTGCTGCCTCGGGTCGATCGTCATCAGCACCTGGCCGGTCTTCACATGGTCGCCCGAGTGCACGCGAATCGCCGTCAGCAGCCCACTCACCTGCGGCATCAATGTAGTCGAGCGCCGCGACTTGATCGTGGCCACGTACTCGCTGCTCTGTGCCACCGGCGCCATGGCCACGGTCACCGTTTGCACGGGTAGGCCCTGCGGCCCGGACCCGGCGGCAGCCGCCGGCTTTTTCTGGCAGCCCGTTGTCGTCAGCGTCAGGGTCAAACCACTCATCCAAAAAATGCGTGCAAATTTGCTTTGCGTCACTTGATTCTTCCTCTGGCCACTGAAGTTCACTTTGCACGGGCCTTGCGTGTTCTGGTTCGAATCTTGTCTGCGGCAGCGCACCCACTTCCATCGCCTGCGTCCATCGCCCGCGCCGCCGCGTGATTCCCGCCCTGCCTGGGGCCTAAGGAGGCTGTTTGATGGCCTCGAAGCGATGGGTTTCACCCAAAAAACTTGTCACACCGGGGTGCCGAACCGCATGATTCCGAGCAGCCGCGCCGTGCGCAATCTCCTGTTGTGGCGGACAGGCCCGGCGCCCCTCCGCGAGAATGGGTTATGGTCATCGCCTGGAGCTTGCGACACGCGGAACTGGGTAAATGATGCAAAAACTGCGCGGCGCGTCCTGCCACAGAGGCCCACGGTCACGCCGCAGCCCTAATCGAGGATAGCGCACAACACGTTTACGCCGTCTTGACGCTTCTGGTTCCGGCCAGACTCTCTGTGCCGGCCCCGTTTGCACCGCGGCGCGGGCGCTCCCGGCCCCGCCACATCGTGGTAGACCCATTCCACTCACCTTTGGGTGTAGCGCGGCGTTTTGACACCCCTTCCGCGAGTTGATAGCCTCTTAAAGGACGCATCTTGCAAGGCGCTACGGCCGTTTTTCCCGCCGCTTTCCGCTCTCCTTAACGTCCCCGTCGTCTAGCCCGGCCTAGGACACCGCCCTTTCACGGCGATAACACGGGTTCAAATCCCGTCGGGGACGCCAACAAAACAAAACACTTCCGCGAATTCCCTTTTCCGCTATTGTCCGAGCGTGACGCTATCGTGACAAATTGACGGCCATCCGGGGTTTTTCCCGCCTTTGACGTGATGCGCTAGCAGTGGGAGAATCGGGCGCATGAAAGCCTGCATTGTTTGCCTTCTGCTATCGCTGGCCGCGTGCTCTGACTCTGGACGCGCGCAGGCCCCGCAAACTCCGAATGATAGTGCGCAGCCAGGAAATGCCCAACAGCCCCCCCAAAATCCCAATAGGGAACGCAAGAGAGATTCCGGGCCGCTCACGTGGACGTTGTCCGACGTGAACTCTAAGACTGTGTTCTGGATTCAGGGAAGATGGGTTCCGGTCAATAATGTCGAAGATAACGGCCCCGCGGATGTCGGAACCATAATATGTTCTGTGCGCGAACAGGAGTGCCTCGAAATGGATAGCACCTCGCCGATGGCGCAAGGGGTACAGAGCTGGATCGAAGAGTACAGGGCGGTCACTTGGGACAAAGAGGGGATTCTGGCCACGGGTCGCACGCTCGACGGCTGCACGGACGAAACTTTGAAAATCCGCTTCTCTCCACCCTCCGTGGTCATAATCAATTCTCCCGTTCTACCAATGCCCGATTCTTGCAAGAAGGTGAACAGCGGAATGGACAAGCTAATGGGCAAACCCGGGTGGACGATCACAGCACAAGAGGAGCAAGATGAGCTTGTCCCTACAAGGACGCTCTTCCCCTGGGCGGATGCGAATTTAGACTTTGGGAAGGCTCCCACACCCGCCCCGCCGAAAAAACCTTGACGCCCCCGAGATCCGGCGGGAGCGAATACCCGGTTGTTCATGCTGCCTGATCTGCCTGATTACTCGCTTGCGGCGCGCAGGCTGCGGGCAGCATCCCGCCCATGATGCCGTCCAGTTTGCCCACAGCGCCCGCCATGTAGTCCGGGGATAGGTGTGCATACCTTTGAGTCATGCGCGGCGTCTTGTGGCCTAGAATCTGGCCCACGGCGTACAGGTCCACTCCCTGTTGCACCAGCCAACTTGCCGCCGTGTGGCGCAGCGTGTGAAAGCTGGCGTCAAGGATTCCGAGACGCTTAAAGACGCGCTTGGTGTAGACGGAAAGGAAAGCCGGGTCCACTCCTGCAAAGACGGCGTCCCCCGGCGCACCTTCCGGCAGAGAGCGCAAAACAGTAAGAGCAGACTCCGGTATCGGAAGAATCCGTAAGGTTCCGTTCTTGGTTTCGCGCAAGTAGAGCCGCCGATTCTTCACGTCAACATCCAGCCAGCGAAGCGCAAGCATTTCCCCGCGACGCACACCCGTACAGGCGGCAAAGGCCATCGGCGCGCGTAGCCAATCGGGAGCCAATTGGAGAGCCGCTTTCAATTCGCCCGGAGTGAGATAGCGCGTTTTGCCTTGCGGAAGTTGGGGGAGCCGCGCGCCAGCCGCCGGGTTTTGATTCAACTCGCCCCATTCCACAGCCAGCTTGAGGCAGTGTTTCAGAACGCTCATTTCCTTGCAGACTGTTCCGGGCTTCACGGATTCGGCGCGCTTATCGATGTATTCGGACACCGCGCGCATGGTGATGGCCTTGGCTTGCTCCGGCAAGTGCGCCTTGAGAGTTTTCAGAATGCCGTCCAGCCGGTCAAAGGTTGTGGAGCGAATCCGCGCCTTCTGGTGTTTCTTGTAGCGCGCAAACAGAGCTTCCGTGGTGATTTCAGTCGCGGGCCGGATGCCGAGCGTGCGCGCCTTTTCTTCTTGTACGCGGATCGAGTCCAGCATCTTCACGGCCTGAGTCCGCGTGTGCGCCCCTGGCAGCTTGCGCCGCTTGCGCTTCCCGCTGGCGTCATTAAAAGAGCACCACCAGAACGGCGAATCTGGACGCTGATAAACTCCATCCCATTTCCTAGCCTTTGGCATTGCGTTTTGCTCCCTTCTGCTGGCTGAGCAGCTTGGCAATCTTGGCAGCGGTCCACTCAGGTTTCCGCTGCTTTTCGCGGAATCGCGCCACGCTCGCTGCATTCGCGCAGGAACGCGAACAATAGCTCATCTTGTATTTCTTTTCTTTTTCAAAAACCTTGTGGCACCGTTTGCAGATTCCAAATTTGATTTCCGCAAGGTGGTCAATTGTGATCGTGGTTTCTATCGCAGAACTGCAATAGCTGCTCCGCACTCGGAAGAATGGAAATTCGTCTGCGGATTCAAGGCTCATCGGATGGGAGCGCAGCCATGAACGCGCATTGCTCGGTAACAACGCCCGGCGGTACTTCGCTTGCTGCTCTTTAAGCAATTGCGGCGGCACCAGCACAAAATCGGGTCTTTCGATTTTCGGCTGCTGCACTAAGGCGGACGGAGCGATTAAAGTGAGTGGCCTTAACGACCAATCTTCCGAAAATCCTCTGCCGGATTCCCATATTCCCCATTTATTCAGAAACTGCCGGACGGCCCAATCCCAACCTAGCTCCGGGTCCGCTTCGAGGTTCAGAAACTCGTCACGCATGATCCACGCGCTCTTTGTTATCTCCCCAGGCTTCAATGCCCACGGGCCGTCTTTGAATTCGGGTTTCTGGCAAATCAGCACTTGGAACGAGCGGCCCGAAATGTCTGGCGTGTTGCGGTAGCTCTCGTGTGCCTGCAATACGTCAGGCGGAATGCTGGCGCGGTCCATCAGGACCGTGTAGGACGGATAGCTGTCGATTCCATAGAGCAAGTCAAGAGCGCCGTAGAGCGACGCTCCGATGCGAACCCGCAGCCGGTTTTTCTCGGGTTCATCTGGCAGTTTAGAAGGGACCTGCATCAATTTCGGCTCTTCTACCCATTCGAGCGTCTCCGCGCTTGCAAGTCGCCAAGTGGCAGAATACGGCTGGAAGCTAAACCGCGCCGGGACGTTGAAATTTGTGTGCTGTAATATCATTTGCAAGATTAGTATTACACACTCTAGGTTAGGCTGCAATATGAAAGGGGAAATTCAGCATGGCAGTCATTGCAAAAGTGGAAACGGAATATGTGAGCGTGCAGGGCGCGGAAACCATGACGGGGCGGAGCCGGTGGAGTTGGCGTCGGGATGCCTACGACGGGAAGATTGCCAGTGTGAAATTGGGCGCAAAGCTGCTCATTCCGATTGCAGAGATTCGGCGCGTGATCGCGGAGAATACCCGGCCAAGGCTTCAGGACGCAAAATAATGGCGTCCCCGCAAGCCCGGCCACGGGACAGGCTCCCGCCGGAGAGACGCGCAGCCGTATTCCAAGGATGGCATTTTCCCAAGGAGAGCGAGCCATGACAGTAATGTGCAAGCCGTTCTTTGCCATCCCTCAGGCGGCTATGCGGCTTGGCAAGCTCAAAGAACTCGGCCCTGTTGCTTTTAAGCTATACATTGCCCTCTGGCACGATGCTGAACGATACACCACAAGACAACTAACGCGGACCGTCGCCGAATTGCAAGTTCTTGTGGGCGGCTCACGCAATTCTCACGCCAAGGCGCGGGCTGAATTGATCCGAGCCGGTTTGGTGGTTGCAGAGGCATACGGGTCGGAAGGATTCGTTTTTCATCTTTGTAATCCGGAAACCGCGAAGCCTTGGCCCCTCGATCCACGGGAACCAGCCCCCTATGTGCGAAAGGGAACATCCCCCGTCGAAAATCCACAATCCCCAGCTAGGTTCAAGAAGTCCACAAGAATCGAAAACTCTGGAATCAATTTTCCGTTCGGTCGGAATGATCCGAATTGCTCTGCAACTGCGCCTAGCACCGAGCAGACCAGCCCACTGCTAACGTGGGATCAAGTTGGCCGCTAGTACGGAGAGCACGCGCAAGAATTGCGCATCCCCGTGCGCAGCAACTGCGCCCCCATGCGCAACTATTGCGCAGGACTCGCGCATTTTCTGAGCGTGACGTGTCCACAATACATTGAACAATCGAGAGTTGCTGGAAACCTGTCCATTCCTAAAGACATTCCTAAGATGAAAAATTCCTAGAGAGTCTTTGTGACATTCCTAATGTGTTTTGGGAAAACCGAGCGAAGCGAGCGCCCCCTTTGACGACTGTGAAGGTTTTACTTTTGGGGGCAGGGGGCATCCCCCTAGGCGCGCCACCCCGCCTGAGCTTTACCTATTTGGCTCCGGCAATTTTCGCTAAAAAGGCTATTGGCTATGTAGTCAAACTTTGTTTACCAAAATGTTGATAATCCGCCGGAGAAGAATTTTTCAGATTTTCAGGCATAAAACGCGGGTTTGTACGAGGTGGTGCGGCCGCGCAAAGTGGGATTCTTTAGCTAGGAAAAATGGCAAAAAGCGTCAGCGACTTTGCTGGTTACCGTTGCGGCCCAGGCAGGACCGGGCCTGTGACGGCGGCTAAGATACTTTGAGCACCAGCGCGAGGGAGGAATAGCACATGAAAATCTTAGCGAAGTTTCTTCTGTCCAGCGTTTTTGTCTTCTTGACCGCTGGGGTTGCCGCTCAGGCCCAAGATTGCGGGGTTCCGCTAACCCTGAAGATGGGGCTGGACAGAGAGGTAGGCGCAACAGTCAAGGCCCTGGAGGACGGACAAGACTGTCTTAACGATAGCCTGAAGTCGCTGAAGTTGGATGTTGAGAATCTTCAATCCCCGCTGAGAAGCAACGACGATCTCAAAACCGAGATCCTGGAACTACAGAACCAACTTGAGCAAACCAAACTCGATCTCCGCGCCACCGAAATGAAGATTGAAACCTTACAGCACAGCTACGATATGTTGAGCCATTTGTTTGACAGAATGTTGAACGACAGGTTGAACGGCTCCGGATTGGCGGCACCCAAGCCCAAGGCTCCGGCCAGCAAACCATTAACCCAGTGGGATGCCCAAGGGAATCCAATCCAACCGGCCAACAAGCCCACGGCTCCGGCGAGCAAGCCAAAGGCTCCGGTTAACGAGCCGACGCCCGCGGGAAAAGAGGGGACGCACTAAAGCCGACGGCAGCGGAGTTCGCGGTAGAATCTCCAATGCCGGATAGCGGCTGACCGATCACCCGCGGCGATAAGGCGGGAATCGGAAGGGGCCTAGTGTGACGGCTGGCTGAAACCCGCACCCACCCATCCGATTGCGCGAATCGCGCCCCACGGGATGAAGAATCCGAGGAACGGGAAGAGCGCAAACAAGGGATACAGCCACGCGGATGGTGCCACTGTACCGCGAGATAGGCTCTTCCCCTCCAGTGTGTCGATTGCGCCAACTTCCCAACCTTCTCTCCAGTAAATAGTTTTGATCTGACCATTGTTTACGGCGGTGCCCATAAAGACCCAATCCGGCACGGAACCGGTTTGCGAATGCGTCTCCGCCTGAAGGGTTCTCCGCTCTTGCTGCACGACCTCCGAGTTTGCTAACTGCTCAAATTCATTGTGGTCCGCCCTTTGCTCCAGCGTGGCCCGCAATTCCACGCATGAGGCAATCCCGCCGACGAGTGCCCCTAGCACACCCAAGAGCAGGGCCAGCCGCCGCGTTCCCTCTCTAAGATTCATTGTCGTGATCCTCTTGGGAATTTCGCCACTCCGCCTGAATCCAGAGGGCAATCATCCCGCCGCAAATGCCGCTCACAATTCCGATTGTCCATACTGGCAGAGCATGAATCGGGCCCACCATGATTAAAGCCGCTCCGACGAGTGCGAGACATCCGAGCACACGTGCAAAGATCATTTGATTCACCATTAAATGCCGCTCGCCGGAATGATACGCCTTCCAAGGCGGGAATAAGTCGCCCGCTAAAAGAGAATGAGCAAATCGCGCAATTGCCCACGATGAGAAGCTCCGGGCAGGTTGCAGGCGGGCAGCAATCCGAACACAATAGGAGCATGGAGAAGAAGCAAACGCAGAAAGCAGCAGGACAGCGCAAGGCACTCCCACAACAGACAACGGCGAAGAGCGAGGCTGATTTAGCTAAAGCCAGCGCCTCTCCTGAGCGCGACCCCTTGCACATCTCTAAGAATGAGCGCGGCGAGTTGACTATCTCACAGGCCGGGTCCGTCAGAGCCTCACAGATTTTCCTCGGCTCAAACGCGCCAGCCGGTCCGGAGAATACACCGCTCGACAATATCCGCTGGGCCCAAGTGACTTGCGCCCTACCGCAATCCAAGGGGAAATGCGATGAAGCCGCGTTTCTGAACATTGCGCTTGATGGTGTTGCAGCCCTTGCGCCTCGCGACGGCATGGAAGTGATGCTGTGCTCGCAATTGGTCGCCCTGCACAGCCAGGGCATGGATTATTTGCGGCGAGCGATGCTTCCAGACCAGACAGTTGACGGGGTGGATTGCAACGTCAACCGCGCAACGAAGATGCTTCGGACGTTTGCTGTGATGGCGGAGTGCATGAGAACCTATCGCGGCGGCGGTCAGCAGAAAGTGACCGTAGAACACGTCACCGTTCAAGCGGGGGGCCAGGCGATTGTCGGGACCGTCAACCGGGGTGAGGGGGGTGGGGATGCACAACAAAACCGCGAATGAACCCCATGCAAAGCGGCGCGGCTGGCTAAAGAATGCTAATCCTCCAGGGAACCCGGCCAGCGCGCTACGATGCGGCGCACGCACGCGCAAAGGCACTCCCTGCGGCTGCCCAGCCGTGCGGGGTAAGAAGCGCTGCCGGATGCACGGTGGGCTTTCTACGGGGCCAAGGACGGCGGCGGGACTGGGGCGCTCTAAGCGAGCGCGCTGGAGGCACGGGCGATTTTCCGCAGAGGCCCGGCAAGAAATGGCACACTTCCGGGAGTTGCTGCGTGAGTGCAAAGAGCTGGCAGAACTGGTGCCCCGTTTGCTGGAGCGGAGGTAAGATTGAGGAGCTTCATTTATTTGATGCGGAATGGACATGACACTCGATGAGCTTGAAAATCTCCTTCGCGGTTTCGGCCAAGAGTCGTGCGAACTACATGACAAAGTTTTTCGTGATCTAAGTTCCGCTTCGGTTGCGCTCTTTGCGATCAATAGTTGCCCGGCTGGTGAGCAATTGGAATTGGCGGGAAGTGGGACGCTGGTTAGTAGGGGAGGTTCCTACTGGATCTTGACGGCATCCCACGTTTGGGAGAAAAAGCTTAAAACTGCGACCGCTCTCGGTATCGGTGTGAGGAGAGGAATAGATCATCGCTTTCCGATTGCGATCGACTCTATCGCTGTGCGTGGATTTTCCCCGAAGGGCCGGGAGGCGGAATGGGGACCTGATTTGTGCCTCCTGCGGATTCCCGCAGTTTACGTAGGAACTATTGAGGCAGATAAAGTGGCCTTTGAATGGGGGGCGATTCGACAATTGGGGCCGGGGGTCGATGGCTTTGAGATGAACTATCTCATTGGTTGTCCCGCCAGTCTCGGAACTTTCACACTGACCCATGCCGCGGTGAGGACCGAGTGTTTTGTCGTTAACCGAGTGGCCACTTACATGAAAGAGGGACTTGATTATCTCGACATGGACGCATACGTTGACGATTCTGCCAAGTTAAGAAGCTTTCGCGGGGTCAGCGGCGGGGGGCTTTGGAACGTCAAATTCTATGTTGATCCGGCGAAGGATGAACCGGCGTGGATATGGTCGCTGGAAGGTTTGGCGTTTTATGAATTTCCGATTCAAGGTCAATCTGCGATTATTCGATGTCACGGGCCAAATTCCATCGATGCGGCGATAATCGAACCTTGAGTGTCCCGTGCGGTGTCCCGTAATTGACTACTGAGCAAATATTGGATGCTATTGCGTCAAGGAGCACGACTGTAAATCGTTGAAATTACGCTGGGACGGCGGGAGAGAGAGAATTGCTAAACCGTTGTACGGTCAAAAGCTGTACCGGGGGTTCGAATCCCCCTCTCTCCGCCATCCACCGAAGGATTCTTCCTATTGGTTACGCTTCTTCAGGAATCTGCGGCGCAATGTTCCGATTATCGCTAAAATGCCAGAACCCATCAGGACCAGGCTGCTGGGCTCTGGAGTGATGACCGCCTCGCCTGTGAACGTCATAGTCGCTTGATAGAATTCGATGCCCGGGTTGCTTGGGGACCCCCCCGTAAGAAAACCAGTGTTAAAGTTAACTGTGCCGGTACCGGCGACGTAAACGACTACATCACTGAGGATGGGCAACGTTAGCTCGCCGTCAAATGTAGCGGGGATGGGACTAGCACTCCAAGGATTGTATGACATCAAGCATGAGTCCTGATCAGAACTAGACACGCAAGGGTTAGCAATTGTGAAAGGGGTTGTAAGAAAACTGTACTCTGCTTCGCCAAAAAATGCCGAACTTGTGCCGCTCCCAGGGTAGCTATAACCTCCATCGCTTTCACCCCAGACATTCAAAACACAGGTAGTGTCAAGATCGCATACTGGCACATTTGTACCCGCATTGTTGTTGCCGACAAAGCTAAATCCTGGACCGGTAATGGACAAAGAATCACCACCCAAGTGTGTTTCAACTACAGCAGTACCGGTCACCGGTATCGCCTCGCTGAAACAGACTCCCGTCGATAGTGCAGCCCCCAAGAGAGTTATGACGAAAAAACACACAAACCTTCTCATCATTCCTCCTCTAGAAAAGAACGAAGTTTGCGATTGTATCTATAAGGTAATAGCGCAATTTTGTTGCCATTCATCTGCATGTCCTTTCAGAGACTTGCACGGCAGCGAGTCAGTGCATACGCAAACAATTGCATGGCTGAAGGAAACGGATTTCCACTCGCGCCGCGTTCCTTTTCTCAGATTCACAGTCACTTCACTTTAGTCCGTTTTCACTCCAAAGCTTTGCACGTCAGAGATTCACTGTTGCTCTGGCGCGAATGCGGAGCCTATGTTGCGCAGTTGCCCAAGCCGAGAAGCTCCCGGCAGGTTGCGGGGGGGCAGCAATCCGAACACAATAGAGGCATGAAAGAGAAGCACACAGAGCAAGCAGCCGGGCGACGTATGGCACTGCCACAACAGACAGCGGCAAAGAACGAGGCCGACGGCGCGGCTGGCTCAAGAATGCTAATCCTCCAGGGAACCCGGCCAGCGCGCCACGATGCGGCGCACGCACGCGCAAAGGCACTCCCTGCGGCTGCCCAGCCGTGCGGGGTAGGAAGCGCTGCCGGATGCACGGTGGGCTTTCTACGGGGCCAAGGACGGCGGCGGGACTGGGGCGCTCTAAGCGAGCGCGCTGGAGGCACGGGCGATTTTCCGCAGAGGCCCGGCAAGAAATGGCACACTTCCGGGAGTTGCTGCGGGAGTGCAAAGAACTGGAAGAGCTGATTTGGCGCTCGGGCCGCTCAGTCTAAGGGAGCCTTGAACCGCACCAGCGAAATTGCTCTGGCTGTGCCGGTAATGTCCTCCTAGTACGCGTCTGCCCTAGTTCCCGTAGGAAAATATTCTCCCTAATTCCCATGCAAAACAGTGCACACAGCTCGTCAATTCGCTTTCTAAGTGGATGATTCTTATAGTTTCCCATTTGGGTGGCGAATTGCTTGAGGGTTCGACAACATCAGTGTGCTCAGCTCGTTTTTCCGAGTCGCAGCCCCCTTGGGGTAAGTGACCTCTGTCGGTGCCCACTCCCATTCGGACAGCGTAACGACCCGGCCAAAAGGAGGATCTTATGCGTCAGGGCATTTGGCGTGCGCTCTTGGTTCTGGGATTGCTGGTTCCACTATCACGTTTGTCTTTTGGCGACACATTTGCAGTTAGCGGCTTTTTTGAAAACTTGGTAGGGGAATCCTGGGGAAATATGTCCCTTCCCTCCTGCGATACCTATGGGGGCGGACCATGGGATTGGGAAGAGCACGGGACCGTCGGGAGTGACCAAACGGCAAGAATAGGAGGCCAAGTTTGGGGCGGCAGTGGTTGGAGCTTCGACGGATTCAATGGCCCCTTGATTCACTTAACAATCAATACTAGTTTGTTTTCGTTTACCGTTGAGGATGGCGGGACCACGGGAATTCCGGTAACGTGGAGTGGTGAACTCGATCTCCTTTCGGACGATGAGACAACGCTTTTCGAGATAGCAATGTCGGGGGTTGGAACAGCCTCGATTGTCGGTGTTGGGTATTTAGCGGGGAGTGCCGACCTGACTGGCGTGGGCCAAGTTGTTTACGAAGATCCCAGTGTTCCCGAACCGAGCACGTTGACACTCATGGGGATTGCAGGTATTGCATCAATTGTCGCTAGACGATTCCGCCGCAGTACAGCAACGCAGAATTAAACATTAACCACTTTCCCGTCAGAAAATTAGCGAGATTGGCAGCCGTCTCTCCACGGCGTACCGTTCTCCCATAGCTGTAACCTTTCCTCAGATATGCCACGAAGCCCCTTGGAAACGAGGGGCTTTCGTTTCGCCGGGGTACGCGCCCAAGCGCGGGCGAACGCGAAACAGGCTTGTCCGAATAATTGCGCGCCATACGCGCACATGCGCCCGCGCGCGAGAAGCGGGCAAACAGACAATTCGGACGCCTAAAAAATACTGTGACGCTATCGTGACAATTTAAACGCCAAAGCCCGCACCCGGACGCAAACCTTGCAACGAGGTAAATCGGCCAATCCCCGCGCCAGCGTTGGCGATTGCCGAATCTTGCTCCACCTAGTCAAAACCTGCAATTTGCCCCTAGACCCGCTTTCACGGCGATAACACGGGTTCAAATCCCGTCGGGGACGCCAAATGAATCAGTAATTTAGCCGGATTCCTGTTCTTCCTGGGACCGCCTCGGGACCACGTTCTTCCCCGCGGTCTTGTCGCCTGCAAGTTGAGGTGCCTTCTTCGCTTTTGCGGAGATGAGCTTCTTCTCTGCGCCCGGCTTCTCCAAGCTTCGAGCGTCCTCTTGTTGATCGCTTGCCGAATCAACTGTGGCTATTGAACCAGTCGATGGCGAGTTGAGTATATTGGCCGACCTCGATGATGTAGCCGTCGGGATCGCGCATGTAGCAGCGCCATTCCCAGCCGTCAGGATTGGCTAATGGTTCGCTAAGAAAGACCGCACCCTTGCCGCCCCATTCTTTGTAGCAGGCCCGGATGTCGGCGACACGCAGATTCAGGAAGCTATTGACTCGGTTCAGATCCGACGGAGTTTCAAGGGTCACCTCTGGCTTGTCGGGAGTCGGGCCACCGCCGCAATTAAGAATGATCCACGTATTCTCGAGCTTGATGTAGCAGGGATTCTCTGGCTTGATCAATTTCCCGCCAAGAATTCGGACGTAGAAGTCCCTCGATTTTTCCTGGTCCCTCACGGTGAAAAAGTGAGCTGCGAAGAAGCCCTCGTGTGCAACTGGCGCGTCAGGTAGATTCATGCGGTGCCTCCTGTTCTCGATGAATTTTAGAGTGCGGCCGCAAACGCCCGCGGTCGAAAAGAAGCGTTTCATCTGCCGGTTGCCCGATAACGGGCAGCTAGTTCAGCAGCGATTCCCAGTTGCCCGGCACCCTTCCTGCGGGTCCGGGAGCGGGCTGATTTCTTGGATGCGCATGCGGCGGAAGCAACTCCACGCTTTCGATCATTCCCCGTGTCTCATAGTCGTAGAACCAACCCTCACCTGGCTCGAAGCTGGCTATGATCGGATGCCCTGTCGCCGCCGCATGCCTGGATGCATGCCGGCTTGGAGAACTGTCGCAGCAACCGATGTGCCCGCACTCCGCACACCGGCGCAGGTGAAGCCACCAACCTTGCGGTGACGCCAGGCATTCCACACACCCATTGCCGCTCGGCCTTGAAGCGAGGTTGATTCCGCGCAAGCTCTTTTTCATTTTCAATTTTTCCTCTTGCGTCCACCGTTCGCAAAAGAATATCAAGCCAACAGCAGAACCTTCCCGATACCACCTTTTTCTGCCGCGGCTTGCGCTTCGGCCGCTTTGCTGAGTGGCAGCCTGGGGCCGATCGGGATCGTCAGTTTGCCATCTCGGACGGCCTCGGCCATGAACTGCAGAGTTTTCCTGTCGGCTGTCGCGTACACCGACACCACCTTTACGGTTGGGTACTTCTCGGCATTCCGTGGCGCCCCGACTACCGATGCATAC
>Ga0326727_10011035_pt1 | contig 21223 bp, 12 predicted proteins | sample MB2enrmetagenome_FD_207643 | JGI IMG/M metagenome (GOLD analysis project Ga0326727, IMG submission 207643) | Lab enriched peat soil microbial communities from McLean, Ithaca, NY, United States - MB29MY | ecosystem: Environmental > Terrestrial > Soil > Wetlands > Peat | place: USA: New York...
TTGTGCAGGATATTGCTAATTCAACAAAACATGGGGAAAGCTCAACGGAATTTGTGACGCTTGCATACCTTTACTATACGTTTTGTGAGAGATTGGCATATGATTTTGTTATTGAATTTATCTGGCCACGCTGGCAAAACAAATCAACACCAGTTGAAAAAAATGATGTTTATCAATTCCTTGTCGATAAATCCAAGGAAATTCCTGCAATTGCGCAATGGAGCGAAACAACATTAAATCGCTCTTCAACATTTTTACTCAAATCACTCAGTGATTTTGGGATTTTAAAAGGATCCGTGAATAAATCAATCCAGCGTCAATCAATATCCCTCGAAACTGCCTATCACCTGCTCTGCATTCTGATGGCAGAAGGATACAATGGCAGATCATTAATCATCGCAAAGGACTGGCGGCTTTTCCTTTGGAACGAAGTGGATGTCATTGATGCAATGAACCGGATGGCAATGAAGCAATGGATACGGTTCGAACGATCAGGTCCGACGACTATTCTTGAACTGGTACGTATGCCCGGAGAAAGACTATGACCATCATGCCGGAATGGCACAAACATTTATGCGAAGCAGTGGGATGGCTCCAGACCCGGTATCAGTACATTGGCAGGAAAACCGGCGCTCCGTTTCTCGCCGTTGTGTATCCTCCGGACATTGAAAAGGATGTTTTTCAGGAATGGGATGCAGAGATCAAAAGCCTGAATCGTGAATATCAGGTCAGGGAACTGGATATTCTGGAGATTACCCGGGTTGCAACCCAGGATATTGGCCTTGATATAGTCATCGAGACACTGGAGGATCCTACACCGGGTTCCAATCCTGAACAAGAACTTGCGAATATCTGGTTGACAAAAATTGCTAGTGAAATTCAGGCAGCATTCCAGGAAATGCATGCAGATAAACCCGTTGTCGTTCTTAAATCACTTGCAGCTCTTTATCCGGTCACAGGGCCCCAGATGCTAATGCAGTGGTTATGGGATAAAGAACAGGAATCGCTTGAAGGCCCGGTGGTTCTGCTCATTCCTGGTACACTGACAGAACCCCGTCATTATATATTCCTGGATCGAGCGGATGAGTACATGTATCGTGGAGATATCCTTTAGGGGGATTGTATGTTTATCAAAGAGATATTCGAGACAAAAATCGAAGAAAAGATTGATCCGGTCATTAAAGTCGGAGAGCGTGAGAACGAACAGAAACTGGCAGCAGAGATTGGGAATTTTGTTGTCACACCCGCCATTGAGCAGATTCTGGAGGAAGTGCTAGAGCATTATACGGATACCATCCACTCTGCAACAGATGAGACCGGAGTTTGGATTTCCGGATATTTCGGATCCGGTAAATCCCACCTTGCCAAGATCATCTCGCTCCTAATCGAAAACCGATCGCTTGATGGAGTCCCGGCAACGGAACGCTTCAAAAGCCGAGTTCCCTCATCCAGTCAGCGTCGTGATGCGCTGATTCGTCATCTCTCGCGTATCTCCCAGTGCAACACAAATGTTCTAGCATTCAATCTGAATACTCTCATTGGCAGTAAGGATACCCCCCTCCCCCTCGTCCTTCTCAACCAGTATTACATCTCCAAAGGGTATAGCTCAAACCATATTTTTGCAAAAGTCATTGAGGCCGAGCTTGACAAAATAGGAAAACTCGATGCCCTGCATTCCGCCGCAGAACGTCTGATCAATAAGCCCTGGATTGATATCCAGAAAAATCCTGGATTCTACCGGAAGAAACTGTATGCCGCGGTCTGTGAAGTTGCGCCGGATAATTTTTCAACCGCAGATGAGGTGGATGCAGCTTTGAAAAATGCCGAAAGCGGGGATCTGTATAACATTCAGTTTCTGGTTTCAACACTCCTTGCAGATCTCAAAGCACAGGAGAAGAAAGAGAAAAAACCGTGCCGGTTAATGCTCGTGATGGATGAGACCGGGCAATGGATAGGAGATGACGGAGACAGGCTCCACCTTCTTCAGGCATTTGTCGAAGAGGCAGGCTCCCGGGGACAGGGGAAAATCTGGGTGACAGTGACTACCCACGAAGACATGAGTTCGATAATCCGGAATGCGAAAGGGCTTAAGACCGATATGAAAAAGATCGAGGCCCGGTTCCGGTTCAAGATCTCCCTGACAACAGAAAATATCGAGCGTGTGCTTGAGGATCGTCTTCTCAAAAAGAATGTTGCCGGCAAAAAAGAGATTGCCTCTGTTTATCAGGCAAACGCCGGTGTGTTGCGGGGGATGGGACAGCTTGAGGATACCCTGCAAAAATTGCCGGATTGTACACCGGAAAGTTTTGAGAAATTCTATCCGTTCTTCCCGTATCATATTCATCTTATCCCGGATATTGTAAAATCCCTCAGAAGCGCAGGGGGACGGGGCGAGCAGTTGTCCGGATCGACGAGGACACTTCTTGCTATCACCCAGGATATCATCACCTCCGGAAGACGTAACTATCTCAAAGCTCCTGTGGGCGATCTGGTATCCTTCGATGAAGTGTATGACAATCTTAAGGGTCAAGAAGTAAACCCCGATGTCAGAAAAGAACTAGACCGGATTACTGAGAGAGTACCGGGTGCAACGGAGCTAACCCGACGGGTTGCGGAGGTACTTTACCTTATCCGGGAGATTGGGTATATTCCGAAAACCCCGCAAAACCTTGCACGGCTTCTCGTTGAACGGACCGATGATGATGTTGCCTCCATCATGCGTAAGATCACCCCGGAACTGGAAAAGTTGCAAAAAGCCAAGATTGTTGCCCGCATTGGAGATGATTACGAGTTCCTAACCAAGGAGGGTCGGAACTTTGAGGAAGAAGTCATCGAGGCCATGGGTACATACCGGTGGCAAGATGTGCTGAAAGGCATTGAAGATCTGGATCTCAAGTTTGTGGATTTTTCCACGGTCCCGTTTATGGGCTGGGAATGCCCGGTAAGGATCGCGTACGATAACAAGGAAGTGACTCGTGATGGCGATATCCGGATTCAGATCTATTCGCCCCTAGAACGACTTGGGGGCAGACAGATTGCAGATATCGAAGAGGACAGCACGCATCATACAAATGAGCAGACTATCTTCGTTCTTTCCGGCACTGTGCCAAAATTTGACGAGCAGGTCAAGTATTATGTTGCGATGAAAAGTGTGATCGATCTCTGGAAAGGCGATCCCCACAAATCAAACGAGGCCCAGCAGCTGGCATCGAACCGTGAAGAGAACGAATTGAAAATACAGCGGAGGAAGATCCAGGAAAGTATCAGCGAGTCCTTACACCAGGCCCAGATAATTTTCAAAGGTTCATCCCGGTCTCTTGCGGTGAAAAAGGACCAGACACCCTCACAGGCACTGCGGGCGGAGCTTGCCCAGTTTATGCCGGGGATCTATACCAAGTACGAGAAGGTTCCGTATCGTGTCCAGAAAGAGCAGAATCTCATCGTTGATATCCTGAAAGGCGATCATACCCTGACAGCTGACATGAAAGGGATAAAGATCTACGATAAGGCCGGGGGTATCGACAAACAATCCCCACTCCTGTTTGAGATCCGTGCGTTCATGGACTCAAAAAGGTCGATCAAAGAGCGCGTTCTTGGAAACGATCTGATTGAAAAATTCTCCCGTCCACCGTACGGGTGGCATCAGGGTGCGATCCGTGCCGGTATTGCAGCACTGGTCCGTTCCGGGGATATGAAGGTGATTATCGAGAAGAAGCCCTTTACCAATCCTGCGGATTCGACGCTCCAGAATGCACTCAAGAACAGCCGGGACTTCAACAAGGTCCAGCTGGATATGGAAGAGAGTGAGACGGATAAGGCTGTTTTATTCGACGCCCGTAAAGTATTGATTGCCCTTATCGGCAAACGGAATATTCCGGAGATTCCGCAGGGACTCGCGGATGCAATGAAGGTCTTTGCAGAAGCACAGGGAAAACTCGCGGATGAGACGATGAGATGGGCAAGTGCGGCCAGGCTCCCCCTCCCAAAAGATTTCTCCGAGGGTAAGGAGGCGTTCGAACGGTTTGTCAGTCTCTCCAACCCACACCATGTGATAATCGAAATTATGGCAGTGAAGGAAAAACTGCCAGGTTTTGTTCAAGCGATTGGGACATCGCATGCATTCACGGAAAAATGGGGTATCTCCTTTACCGAGATGCGGGATTTCGCTCATGAACTCACAGCGATAAGGTTCCGGCTCACCGAAAATGGCCGGGCCTTAGCGTTCCTGAAGAACTGGGATACTGCCCTTACCAATGCAACTATTATGCAGGACGACATCTGGAAGACACTCCAGCAGTCCCGGAATACCGCCCAGATGGAGATCACCGAACTGGTGAGCCAGCTCAAGGCAGACGCTGATGCAGAGATCACCGTTGCTGAGCTGACAATCCAACAGTTATTTGCCTCTGTGAATATGCCCGGGAAATATTCCGAGGATAATGCGAAAAAAATTCTTGAAAACCTGAGAAAAGATCTGGAGACTGGGACAGGTATTGCATCGACCATCAACAACGTCGAACAGGTGAAGCGACGTATTGCACAGCTCATTGCCTCTGTCCAAGAGGAGATTGCAAAGGTCAGGCCACCAGTTGCAGCGGAAAGACTCCAGAAGGAGCGGATCAAGGTTGTGGGTTCCGGCAATATCCAGACGATAAAGACTGAGAAGGAATGGAATACGTTCCGCGACTCGCTTGATAAGAAAGTGAAAACGGCCCTGAGTCAAAACAAAACCGTCGAACTTGAGTGAACGGGGAAAGATTATGGATGCCCCTTTAAAGAAAATACTCCGTGCCCTCTCACTCCAGCTCCGGCACACGCTTGAAGGTTCGTATTCGGAAGACGGCACTTGGAATCCCGGGGATCTCGAACGCCGTCTGAACCAGATCGGTATCTGGAGGGACCGACCGGTCAAGCCCATCAGCGAAATGCCGAATCTATCTCCGGTGGACCGGAAGGCCCGCGAATTGATCGATGCATACCTGACCCTCCGCAGCGACGCAGGAGTATCGCAGTCAGATGCAGTCGCCGAGTTTATCCGCGAGTCGGCATATTCATGGGCCAACCGGCTTTTCGCCCTGCGCTGCATGGAAGCCCGGGAAATTATCGATCCGGTGATCCTTCAGGAAGAAGCGTATCATGGGCGGTCGATGGTGCATGACCGGTTTGCCCAGACCAATCCTGCGCAATGCACCGAAGAGGATGACGGGCTCTTTGCGATGCTGACTGAAGAATTCCGGGAGCGCTCCCAGGAGCTCCCAGATCTTTTTGCACCGGATTCACCCGCTGTCGCACTCCGGCCTTCTGTGGTCGCATTGAAGCACTGCATTGCCCTGCTCTCCGGTTCGATTCCGGCCAATGGCGGGAAAGCGATCGATGACGTCTTCTCTGCACCGGATGCATTTGGCTGGGCATACCAATTTTGGAATGAAGAGGAAAAGAAGAGGGTAAACACAAGAATAAAAACAGTGAAGGGTGCGAAGATTGAGGGATGTGACATTGCCTCATATACGACTCTCTACACCGAACCATATATGGTTAAATACCTTATCCAGAATTCGCTTGGCGCGACTTGGATGAAGATGCATCCGGAATCGCAACTCTCCGCTAACTGGGAATATTATGTGAAGGATGCAGATCGAACCCCGAACGAAAGGAAGCCGATAGCAGAAATTACAATCCTTGATCCGGCATGTGGATCCGGTCATTTCCTTATCGAGGCGTTTGATCTTCTCGCTACAATGTATGAAGACGAGGGGCAGATAAATGAGCCGGATGAGATCTGCAGATCAATCTTGAATAAAAATCTCTTCGGTATAGATATCGATGAGCGAGCAGTTCAAATAACGAAAGCAGTACTTTGGATGAAAGCTGCTGAGACAGTTTTTGCTAAGACAAAGAAGCAGCTTTCTGGTGACAGATTATCCGAATTCCATGACCATATCATTGCAACAAATATACGGTTGCCAAAGAGCAAAGACCACCTCGATTTATTCCTGAATAAGCACCCAGAAGATATACCACTCCGCTCGGCTCTTCTCAAAGTTTTTGAGGGATTGCAGAATGTTCATGAGCTCGGGTCTCTCGTCCAGATCGAGGAACCGGTTGAAAATGAACTCAAAACGCTCAAGGAGCATGCAAAACAGCAGAAATTTGATCCAGAATCTGGGGAGATTGTCGAGAAAGTGAACTTCTCCCGGTGGAAACAAAAAGTGCTGAAACGGCTTAAGACTCATTTCCAAGGAGAGGCCGAAAAGGCAATGCCTACTGAGGCATTTTTCTCACAGTCTGCAGTGAGGGGGCTTGCTTTATTCGATCTTCTAGCTCAACGCTACGATATTGTGGCTGCGAATCCGCCGTATATGGGATCAAAACACATGGGAGCGTGGCTCAAGAGTTATATTGGCGCCAACTATTCAGAAGGAAAACGAGATTTATATTCAGCTTTTATCTTGCGTGATCTTCAACTTGCAAAAAATAATGGAAGAGTTGCAATGATCACACAGCAATCGTGGATGTTTCAGAGATCATTTATCGATTTTCGTGCTGTAGAGGAGGAAAATGCGAGAACTCCCAAAAAATTGAAATTTAAAGGATTGTTAAAAGAAACAGCATTTGAATCCATAGCACATTTGGGTCCCAGGGCATTTGAAGAAATTGGTGGAGTTGTTGTAAGTTCGGTTTTGTTTGTTTTTTCAAAGAATGAGCCAAAAATGGAGCAATTAATTCTATTCTTTAGATTGAATTCATTAAATTCTGCTTCGGAAAAAGCTTATGCTTTACGGGCGGGAACTGGACGATATATTGTAAAGCAAAGCGATATTTTAAAAATCAAAGAAAATCCACTAATTTATTGGTTAAATCCGCATATTTTTCAAATAATCACTACCAACCATCTTTTATCCGAGGATTCAAACGTCTGTCAAGGGATAGCAACTGCAAATAATGATAGATATTTAAAATTTTTTTGGGAAGTCGAAGATTTCAATCGATGGATAGAATATGCAAAAGGTGGGGGCTATTCCAGATGGGCGGGATTCAGTTATTACGTAATTGATTGGGAACAAAATGGAGCGAAATTGGTAAATAATAAAAAATCAGTCATTCGGAACAAGGAATTCTTTTTTAAAGAGGGTTTAACATATTCGCCAATATCTCAAGGTGCTTTAGGTGTTCGTCATTTTCATGGTATTTTCGATGTAAAAGGTGCAACAATTTACCCGAAAAACGTCGATCTCGATACATTAGCAGGATATCTCAATTCACATTTTTTGTCTTATCTTTCGAGAATAATATGTCAAGGCTTCGAGTTACATGTTGGATATCTGGCAAATGTTCCTTTGCCCGAAACCTTAAATAAAGATATAAAAAAATTTTCAAAAACGATTTACACAATAAAAAAGCAAATTATTGCTTCTTCTTTGATTGAGAGAGATTTTGATTATTATATATTTACAAAAAAACCAAATTATTTACTTGCGTCTTGGCAAAATACACTCGAATCCTTAAACGAATGTTTGGTAAATGGATCCTATAAAAATTCCGAACATGAAATCGATGAGGTTTTTCAAGAGACCGGTATTCCTGTGGGCTTGTTCCCACTTATTACAAATTATCACGATCCACTTCCGTTGTTAAAAGAAATTTCAGAAGTTCCGTCAGTATTAACCGAATTTCTTAACAAACATGAATGTAAAAAACTGTCAACAGAAAAAAATACATCTATTAAAAAACGACTGCGCCTTCTCTTTGAATCGGGTCCTGGAACGGTGGAAGACTTTGAAGAAAGAGATTCATTACAATCTGAAGATGAGGAGGAATCCTCTACAGTTGGCGCCCAGATTCCCATCCCCCCTGAAACATTTCTCGAAGAACTTTCCCAAAAAATGGAGATTCACCCAATTTCAATCTACTGGATGTTAAAAGAAGGGATTGAAAAAGAGGAATGGCGCTGCATTCCAGAAGAGAAACGTTATACTGAAGATCTCCTCACTTACTTGGTTCTCCGCCTCCTTGGTCACCGCTGGCCGAAGCAAATCGAAGCCGGTGAACCGGTTCCTGAATGGGCAGACCCCGATGGGATCATTCCGATTACGAGTATACCTCCCCTTCCGAATCTACTTCAGAGGGTCCGACAGCAAATAACGTCCGAATATCCCGATAGGAAGGCACATGAGATTGAAAAAGAGTTTGAGGAAGTATTGGGGATGACTCTAGAACGCTGGTTGGCGGGAGAATTCTTTAAACACCACATCTCGCAGTTCAAGAAGCACCCGATTGCATGGCAAGTATCGAGCAATCCTGTATCCGAAAAAGGAAGGGGATCCAGAAAGGAACCTGCATTCTCATGCCTCGTATATTATCATAAGATCGATGCTGATATCCTTCATAAAATCAGGACACATTATGTTAGAGATTTGATCGATCGGTACGAAACCGAACTCAGGGCACTGGAAAGTCGGGAGAACCTGAATGGAGACCAAGCAACTCGTAAGGTGCTACTTGAAAACTGGGTCTCAGAATTGAATGATCTCTCTAAATCATTGCGAGACGTTGCCGAACAAGGTTTTAATTCAACTATACTTAGAGGAATTCTTTCAAAAGAACCTCTCGACAAATGGACATCCCGTGATGGCAAGACACTACCTCCAAAATCTGTTGATGAATTCTATTCACAGGAAAAACGATATGATCCGGATATCAATGACGGTGTAAGGGTGAATATTGCACCATTACAAAAGTCCGGGTTGCTTTCCGCTGAAGTGATTGCAAAGAAGGATATTGAAAAAGCAATTGTAGATCGGACAGAATGGCGGCGGGATGAGCGATGCTGGTGCCGTGAAGGTATATTACCGAAGTGTGGTTGGTGGAGAAATTGACAATTGAAAGATTCATTACCGAACAGTTACAAAATCCCTTATAAGTATGTCTGAGATCGTTGGGGTAACTTTCCCTATACTTAAGTGGAATATCGATCGTTTTTTCGATAACGGGAAAACTGTTTTTATTAAACCGGCAACTATTTTTAAAGATCTGAAGCCAGGACAAAAATTTATTTTTTATCAGTCTAGGATAGATACTGGGTATGTTGGGGAGGCAATAATAAAAACGATTACAATTCGTGACGATCCCTTCGATTTTTTTGACATTTATGGAGATAAAATATTTTTAACCAAGGCGGAAGTAAAAACATACATTGAATTGAAAACAAAATGGAAATCTATCAGAAATCGACCATCAGAAGTTCAAAGAATCCGGCCTTGGGTCGCGATAGAATTAGAAAAAATAAAAAAATATTCTCATGTAAAAAGAATAGAGGGATTTGTTCCTGTTAGTGGGATGTATATTAAGATATAAATAATAATTTTAAATGTTGTTAATCAGTTCTTTAAATTTTTTTAATGAGTGATGTATTGATTCAATATTCCTCACACCGGTTAGTACAATCTTTCCCGAACTAAACAAAAGGAAAGAATGTCCCTCCACTTTAATGATCATGCCAGGGAATTGCTCCGGCTCGTATTCGATATTTAAATCCGGTAATGCTGCGATAATTTTCTCGAATTGCACATCATGTCCAATCGAATCGACAACAACGAAATTATGGATACGAATATCAGCGATTTTGATAATAATTGAATTATCCTTGAGAATTGAAATTATTCGTTCTGCAATAGGTTGGATTTCTTCAGGAGAAGTAACCCCAGTTACCAAGAATTTTCCGGATTTGTAAAACGTGGTGTAAAAATTCTCTGGCTGAAGACGGTACTGAAGCCACGGCGATCCTGCTTTTGGAAATTTTGAACCGGGAAGATGCTTGTGGATCTCATTGAGATCAAGGGGTTCGGCAAGTATGATCGTGGCAACGATATTGACAATTTTCATTTTGAGATCTCGCAATCACTGTATATTATCTTAATGGAGAATGAATTCTTTGCCCTCTCATCTGACGAATGCAATTAACTCGTGGCAACAATTTTGAATATTTGACAATCAAAAGGAAAAATACAATCATACCGCTAAATAAGTAGTATTAACATGTCCCCGGCACTCGACAGCTTCCATCAGTGGCTCACTGAGCAAATCAATGAAACCTTCAGCCGCTCAGGCCGCACATCCCCCTATATTGTCTGGTGCGATCCTCTCCGGGTCTGGAAGGACCTCTTGGTAACGGTCCAGGAAGATACGGCGAGCGAACTCTGGGCCGAGGAAATTTCTGAATTGCAGCTGAGGGAGCGGTTCCATGCAGAATTCCACGAAGACAAACGCCGGATAATATGGCTGCCGAGAGCTCGCAGCGATATCACATACTTCATGGTTTTCGAGATACGAGCAGGTGATAAAAACGTATGGGAACGTTCTCTTGAAGATGCCCTTCTCGATTATGGTGTCAACCCGGCCAAAATTCATGAGCTTGGGGATTCATTACCAGCGTTTACCCGGACCCAGCTGGAAAAACCACTTTCCACCTGGCAGAATGTGACTGACCGGGATACCTGCGACAATAACTGTATTTTGGGAATGCTTGCGGGGAACAGCGAAGCAGTTGCGGACCTTAAGGATCCGGAGCGCTTTGGGATATTTTGCCGGAGAATTTTACAGGAGTTCGGCCTTCCCGAACCGCATGCGGGGAAAAATGACGAATGGCGAATTCAGGCTCTCGCTGTTCTCCTCTGCACGGATACAATAAAGAAATCCCCGGTTGATCCGGGTCAGGACTCATCACTCCTCATCGACAACGATCTCCAGCGAGAGAAGGCACTCGGTCTCCTGAACGACTGGATGCGGCGGATTGATTACATCCCCTCTTTTGAGAAGCTGGCAATCGAAGCAGAGAAGAGGACTCCGTTGCGTTTCTGGGCGTCCGGTATCGCGCTGACCGAACAGATCTATGCCTCCCGCACGATAGAACTGGAACTTTTCAATAAGGAACTAAAGACTATCCAACCCTGCAAGAACGATGCGGAACTCGTTGCGTATCTGGCCAATAAAATTAAAATGTACAAATCACATGCGGAAGGATTCTGGGGTGCAACTGCACAAGATAAAGTCAGATGGGACCAGCTCATCCAGATGGCAGAAATCGCACAGCGGCTGGTTGCACAAACCTCGTGCAGCACGCGGTGGCGATCCCTCAAGGATGCAATCAACTGGTTTGTGGAAAAAGGCTGGGAGATCGACAGCGCCGGAGAAGTTTTATTTGCCGACGGCCACGATATGCCAGCTGAACTGCTGAAAGTACGGACACGGCTCGGTTCGGCTTATCACCGGCATCTCGACAGCACCAATCTTGCATTCTCTGAGCTGATGGCAAAAGCAGGGGACCAGAGCAGCCTTGGATCTTATACCGGTGAAATTATTGCGCCGTCAATAGAACAGGAAACTGTCAAGAGTCCTATCGCGATCATTTACCTCGATGCCCTGCGCTATGATCTCGGCAAACGACTTGCCGGTATGCTCAATGCCGGAGAACCGGTAAAACGCGCAACGGTTGTCCCGGCCCGGGCACCGCTGCCATCCATCACCGCGCTCGGTATGGCCTATGCATTACCGATTAATCCTCAGGAAATTGAAGTAAAGATCGCGAAAGATTCCTTTGCAGTAACAACAAGCGGCTTTACCGGTAATCTCGCGGTCTTGGCAAAAAGACGGGACTTCCTTGCGGGTCATTTTAAACTGCGTGATAAAAAAGCAAAACACTTCACAACGATAAAAGAAATTCTCGCAGCTTTACCTGACAATATCAACACCAAAGATCTCGGAAAAATCCTGTTTGTCTTTGGCGACCAGCTGGATAAAGAGGGTCATGATGACGAATTGCAATTCACGGGTGCTGAAGAAATTCTCGACCGATATGTCCGGGTTGTGAAACTCCTGCAGCGCGGGGGGTATCCGACTATTCTCATCACTACAGACCACGGTTTCTTCCACTGGGAACCGGAGAAAGATGAATACATCAGCAAACCTGAGGGAGAGTTACTCTGGAAATGCCGTCGGGCAATTGCCGGATATAATCTGAAGCATGATACCGCCGTTCAGGTCACGATAGGCGGCAGCGATCTGGAATGCATGATCCCCCGGAGCGTCAATGTGTTCGAGACTTACGGCGGTATCGGATACTTCCATGGCGGTGCAACTCTTCAGGAGCTGATCATTCCGGTCATCACCGTTACCTACCCGAAGAAGAGTAAAAAAATCGGCGTTGTAATAAAACCGGTGGACCAGATTACTACGTTAGAGCAGCGGATTGAAGTGGCTCCGGCAGGTGCAATCCAGAAAAGTCTTGATGGGTCTATCGATGGTACGCTCATTTCCCGGAATGTCATTGTCAAGATAATTCATGATGATTCCGGGGAGCTCATCTTCACATCACAGCACCCGGTAACAGTCACACCCGGGGGAGGGTCTCAACCAATCACCCTCAAGAAAGAGAAGTCAGCACAGGCTCCGTATGATGCTCATATGACCCTTTGGATCTATGATGAAGAAACAAATGAACCCCTGGATCATACCGGCGTTATCCTCAAAGTGGAACTCGACGAATGGTTTTAAGGAATGTTCATCGTTGATCACAGGCCATATAAAAAGCAAGAGATTATAGAAAGTTGATACACCATGGCCCCGGAACTTCAGCTCGACGATCTTGACAACAAAATTGCGCTTGCATTTCCGGGACGGTTTGTTAGGAAAGACCTGGTAAAAAAACTCAAGGTCGGTTTCAATATCCCCATATATGTTCTGGAATATTTGCTCGGGAAATACTGTTCAACAACGAATGAAGAGGAAATCAATAAAGGGCTTGAACTGGTAAAAAGTGCCATCGCAGAACGCATTGTCCGCCCGGACCAGACCGAGCTTATTAAGGCACAGCTTCAGGTTCAAGGGACAATGAAATTAATCGATCATGTCAGTGTCACGTTCGATGAAAAAGTTGCCGGGGGAAAATTCTGGGCAAAACTGACCACATGCAGCCTCGACAAAGTGCATATCGATCATTCACTCGTGTATGGAAACGAGCGCCTGTTAACGGGCGGGATATGGGCAAACGTTGAACTGAATTATGATGATACCCTCGGAAACGATGGCGCGATCCGTCCTTTTGTCATCAGGCGTCTCTCCCCCATCCAGATCGCGAGCTCGAATTTTTCAGAATTTGTGGCCGGCAGAGCGACATTCACTCGGGAAGAATGGATCAACCTCCTCATCCGCTCCATGGGTTACAATGCTGACCATCCGGATTTCACATTCCGTAGAAAACTCCTCTTCCTCCTCCGTCTTGTTCCGATGGTAGAAAAGAATTACAACATGATCGAATTGGGACCACGGGGGACAGGCAAATCTTTCGTGTACCGCGAGATGTCACCTAATGTTATTCTCTTATCCGGTGGACAGGGAAGTGTTGCTGATCTCTTTGGCTGGAAGGGGAGGAAAGACAAGCCTGGGCTTGTCATGAAATTCGATCTCGTAGCTTTCGATGAAGTCGCCGGTTCCCATTTCAAAGCGGAACAGAACAAGCAGATCTATAAGGGATATATGGAGCAGGGATCCTTTTCCCGGGGAGATGATAAGGGAACAACATCAGCCGATGCCGGAATCGTCTTCAATGGAAATATCGACGGGGATGTAGAGACAACTGCCCGTATGTCTCACCTCTTCAATGTTCTTCCGGAGTCAATCCGGAATGATATGGCATTCCATGACCGGTGGCATGCCTACCTGCCGGGCTGGGAGATCCCCAAGATGCAGGTCGATTATTTTACTTCGCACCTTGGCTTCATCTCTGATTACCTCGCTGAAATTTTCCATAATGAGCTCAGAAAAAGAAATTACACGGATCTATATGACCGCTATTTCACCCTCGGAAGCCATATCGAAGAACGGGATCGAAAAGCCATAGCGAAGACCACCTCCGGCATGATCAAACTCCTCCACCCTGACGGGAACTGTTCAAAAGCCGAGATGGAGGAATATCTTTCCTTTGCCATGGAACTTCGCCGCAGGGTAAAAGAGCAGCTGAAAAGGATGGGGGGAATCGAATACTCAAAGGTGAACTTCTCGTACATCGATAAGGAATCCGGCCAAGAACATTTTGTCTCTTGTAAAGAACTTGGTTCAACCACTCTGATGCCGGAAGGCACTTCTGCGCCCGGGGATATTTTCACCGTCGGTTACGATCAAGAGGAAAACCGTTACGCACTCTATCGTATTCAGATTTCCACGACGCCGGGCGGTCATCGATTCAATGTTGTCGGGACGAAAGGTAAAGGGATGAAAGAATCTGCACGGATGGCCTACGATTATCTCAAGGCAAATTCCGGGAAGATTGGGATCGACCGGGACATCTCATCGTATGATGTGAATATCCAAGTCATGAGTCTGATGCAGGGGAAAGATGCCGGGGATATCGGTATTGCGTTTTACATCGGTATGATCTCTTCACTTCTCGGAAGACCTGTCGGGACCGGTATTGTTGTTCTCGGTCAGATGAGTATTCATGGAGTATTGAGCAAGGTCGAGGGGTTGGGAGATAAACTGCGGATCGCCATGGATGCCGGGGCTCGTCGGATTTTAATTCCTACCGAGAATAAACGTGACTTTGGGGAGCTGCCGGCTGAAGTTATCGATAAGTTGCAGATTGAATTTTACAGTGAACCGGCTCAGGCTGCTCTAAAGGCGTTTGAGGGAAATTAGGATTCTTAATTGTATGACCGAAAATCCGAGCTCAGTATTGCTCTATCCAAATATTGAGTTAAAAGATCCAATCCTTGTCAAGGAAGCGCTTCTTCTCTATGACAATCTTTACCGGATAGTCCCGTCTGATTACAAACCCAATGATCATCCGGAAATCCAGGAATGCAACGTGGATTTTGAAATTGTTGCACCAATTTATCCTGAAGAATATATCGAAGGAACGTATCAAAAATTTCAGACTAAAGTAAAAAAGTGGTCTCCTCTTGCTGCGGGATTTTCCCCTGCAAAAATTGCCAGGTCTGATAAATTACACGAAGGAAAAGTGTACTACGAATTACGGAAATATTTCCTAGATGAGGGTTTGTTGATCAAAGATGGACGCTGGTTACGGGGAAATAATGCCCTCATTGCAAATTATATGATTTTTCTTTCGAATGAGATTGCAGCAGAAAATCATTTGGGATTATTGACGAACAACTCACCGGCATGGACGACACAGGAATTCGTCAATTACGATGGTAATTATGCCAGAACAATGCATGGCGATGATTTTCCATATAATGCCTTAACCCGGTCCCTTGTCGGAGTTTACTTAACCGATTTTATCCCAAAAAATCTAGAAAAAATCCCCTTTTCCGAGATTATGACATTCCGTGATGAGTACCAGCAGGAACGAATCAACTTTTTACGAGAGCAATCACGTTTCATTCAAGAATTACAGACAATAAAAGATCCTCTCGTCTTCAAAGACCGGGTTATGTCATTACAGGCCCGAATGAAAATTTCCTTAAATGATTACCGGGATTCCTGCAAAAAATTGGGTCCGAAACACTTTTTCGGTGCCAAGGTCGTCACGGTCCCATTTATCACACCTATTGCAGCCTATGTGCTTTCCCATGATCCCGAATTAACTGCCGCATTATCCGCAATTGGTATTACATTCGGGGCATTGTGGTCATTACATTCCTATCAGGACGATCTCGATACATTACGGAAAACAAATGCATATTCGTATTTAGACATTCTTCAAAAATATTCGTTCAAGACAATCAAGAAAGTTAATTCTCAATTATCAACTGAAACGATGGAATTTATGTTGGATTAATTTTTCCTGGATTCCATTATTTTTCCTCAGCACAACCCTCTCCCCCCCCAATCCATCAGCTATTCCCGAGTATGCAAACAACCATATCCCTCAGATTCATACGATTGAATTGAATACAAGGATCCTTTCCCCATGCCTCCCCAATCACAGATGAGTATCGAGGAAGTCGCCGAACTGCTGAATATCGAAGATCTTTCCGAAAGTACTTATATTGAGATCAAAAAAGCAACCGGCGGGGATGGAAAAGGTCAGTTACCTGAATCGTTTTTTTCAACCTACAGTGCATTTGCCAACACCCAGGGCGGAATCGTCCTTCTCGGATTTCAGGAAGTCACTCCCGGCGAATTCGTTCTGATCGGGATCGCCGAACCAGGCCGGGTCATCGACCAGCTGTGGAGCAACCTGAACAATCGCGAAAAAGTCAGCATCAACATCCTAAAAGACAACGATGTTTCTGTCGGTACTCACGATGGAAAACAATACATCAGGATCGTTGTGCCACCGGCACGGCGCGAGCAGAAACCCGTATACGTTGGGAAAAATCCCCTGACCGGGACATACCGCAGGAATTTCTCCGGTGATTACGTCTGCGAAGAATCCACGGTCAAGAGGATGATTGCCGAGCAGGTCGAAGAATCCCGCGATGCAAAGTTGCTGCCACATTTCACCGAGAATGACCTGGACAGCAATACCCTCCGGGCCTACCGAAACCGATTCAGGAGCACCAAACCGACGCACCCGTGGAATAACTATGATGATCGTGAATTCCTTCGGTCAATTGGCGGGCTCACACGGGATCGGGCATCGGGAGAGGAGGGCCTGACCCTTGCCGGACTCCTGATGTTTGGCAAACTGAGGCCAATCCTCGATGCAGTTCCACATTACCTTGTCGATTACCAGGAGCGCAGACCCGAAGATGATGACGGGACACGGTGGGTGGACCGGATCACAACGGATGGAACATGGTCCGGCAATCTCTACGACTTCTTCCAGATTGTCATCCAGAAACTGTACCGTGATCTCAAGGTGCCGTTCAAACTGGAGGGTCCTTCCCGCATCGATGATACTCCGGTTCATGAAGCTTTGCGTGAGGCACTGACCAACACGCTTGTTCACGCGGATTACAGCGGGACGGTTCCGATCCTTGTCATCAAGCGACCCGATATGTTCGCGTTCCGGAACCCTGGTACCATGAGAGTTCCGGTTGAGGATGCAATTCGTGGGGGTGTCAGCGATTGCCGTAACAGGAACCTCCAGACGATGTTCGATCTCATCGGGTATGGCGAACGGGCAGGTTCAGGCCTTCCGAAAATTTTCCAGAACTGGAGAGAACAGCTCTGGCGTCTCCCGGAACTCAGAGAAAAATACAATCCTGAACAGACGATACTCGTCATGCGAATGATGAGCCTCCTTCCCGAGGCCGTCATGAAGAGTCTCGAAAGCCGGTTCGGACCGGATTTCAATGATTTGTCCGAAGAGCAGAAACTCGCACTTGCTACGGTTGCCATTGAAGGCAGCGTAACCCATGCACGAATTAAGGAGATGTCGGATATCCATCCGCATGATCTTTCGAAGGAATTGAAGGACCTTGTCACCCGCAGATTCCTCCAGTCTGCCGGGGCAACCCGGGCGATGGTGTACACATTCGCTGGTGTCCCAGTTGTCGATACTGAAGGTACGGTCCAATCCCGGCTCGACGCCATCCCGGGACAAGAGAAGGAGAGCCCCCCACACAACGGAAACAACTTCCTACATAGTGATGAGAGCCCCCCACACAACAGGGAGACCCCCCTGCATAAAAAATTTGGAACCCGTTACGACGCAATCAGCCAAAAGGTGTTTTCCCTGATCAAAGGGAAAAAACGGGTATCTCCGGATCTCGTCCGCCAGGCGATTCTTATTATTTGCGAGAACGATTTCGTATCGGTTGAGGAAATTGCCACGATGCTCAGCCGCTCACGTGATTCGGTGAGTGTTCATTACGTTTCCAAGATGGTGAAAGAAGGGCTGCTCGAACTCAAATATCCAGAAAATATCAGCCATCCCCACCAAGCATACCGGGCCCGAAAGAAACTCATATCGTGAGCATTTTTGTAAAAGTTATGCTCACATTATGCTCACCCATCAATTACCGGGCATTCCATAGGATCGTAATTGAGAGTGAAATAAAAGATTTTCATTTCACACACATTTCAACGGCACCACCCACACCGCCCCAATCTCAGCAAACGCCCTTTCGAACCGCTCCGGCCCTTCCCCAACATAGAACAATGCCGGTGAAAACGTCGGCCCGGGTCCATCATCACCGGAAGGCCCCACAAACCGGATCCTCACCGAAGGAAAACACACCCGGCACGATATCGCCGTCAGCGTCTTCCAGGCGGCAGTCTCGGTCGCTGATTTCCACAATACAATCGCCTCCGTGGTCCGGCCTGCGGACCGCTCCAGGTATAACTTCGAGAACCACCGCTCGACTCCGGGCCCGAACGGGGGATTGAGAAAGATCCGTCCCTCCCACGGCTGCACGAGCCCATTGTCCTGAGCTGTGTAATGCTTCGCTGCCGGTACGTTCGGGATCTCGTGGCTGTTGCTGGCCGGGTCGAGATCGATCGCACCCATGCACGCGATGACCGCATCGAGGATGTATTGCGGAGTGTAATGCTCTGTGCTCTCGTGTGAGAGGAGAGCTAGGGGAATCGTCACTGTATTCCCACCGAATTATCACAAATCATAAGGTAGAAAATATCTCTCTAATCCGGGTGGATTAGATTTTGCTGAAGGGTTAGGGAAATCTTTTTTAAGGAAAATTGAGTTAATTATTTTTAGCATTATCAAAATCTTCAAGGGTCGGAAATTGTTTTGCCAATTTCCTTTTAATATCGTTTAATGTTTCGATTTTCGCTCGTTCTTCAGCTTTACAATCAGACCAATTGGTAATAAATTTCTCTCGAATGTTTTCAATAACAACTCGTGGCTTAAGTCCCGGACATTTTATTTTTATATGATCTTCATCGATTATTTCGAACAAATCACATCGAACACCGAACTCAATAAGATATTCCATCTTTTCTTTGAGGATTTTTTTGGTCTCTTCCGGATTTAAACCGAAGTATGCATTCTCAACTAGATGTTTAAAAAATTGGTTTTTTGAAATAACCTTTTTTTCGGTGATTCGTTCATTCTGATAATTTTCTGTATAACAATATCCAATGATAATATCATTAATGATTAAAAATGGATGTAAATTTAGGTAATAAGGTAAATCAAATTGATTCGCTAAATCCTTATCTCCATATCTTTTCTGCAACATCTCCGTAAGTTGTGAATTATTATGCTGATGCTCGCTATACAGTCGAATTTCTTGCGCACCAGGTAAGTACTCCCATAAAATCAGCTCGTTTGCTATAGTATCGTGATTTGTATTTGGCCTCGTAGATCGGGCAATTAAAGAATTTAGAATACCTTGTGAATGATCATAGAAAACACAATAAACATACTCAATATTTTCTTTTTCTAAAGGGAATCCAAGTTTTTTGGATAAATATTCTAAGTTCTCAATAACTAAATCTCTTGCAGAAGATATCTGTTTTATCGTTTCTTTAGCATCACTGTCAGAGGATTTACATTCAATAAATATGGCAGAGCAATCGCTTTCGTTTGCAATTATCAAATCAAAAATACGATTATTCTTTCTTTGGGAACTCAGTTCAATCAATGGTTCAGTAAAATAAAATTGATATCCAGTTTTCTCTGATAAACTGGTATCCGCGAAAATTTTTGCACATGCAATAATTAATAAATGGTGTTTTTTAGCAATATCCAGCTCTTTTTGAATTGTTTCTTTATATGTTATCGTTAATGTTTTTTTCCAAACCTCATTTTTTATTTTGTCCATTTCTTTTTTAACGTCAAGATCAGCATGTGCGTAAAATTCATCATACGTTTCCCCATCTTGAGGTGGTAAAATTGATCTCACCCCACTTGCGCCGTATTGTCAATATGCGAAAGAACAAATTGATAAAATCTCATTGAAGAACTAAGGTCTCTTTGAATAACCGGAAAAACATCGATTTTTTTACCCGTCGTTGTAATATCAAAAAGAGCTCCAGAATTATCATCGATCATTCTTGCATTATACAAAATGGAGCCCGTCAATAATACGTCTTTAAGAATTGTAAAATTCCAATCTGAACCTTGAACCAGATCGCAAAATTTTGGAATATCATCTGCATCTAGACCATACGACATACGAATTGACCATGGCTTTTGAATTGCTCGTGAAAATTGATTAGTTTTACCAAAATGCCTAATCTCATAATCAGATTTTGTAATATAATCCCGTAAATCTATCATCAGATCGACGACATTATTTATTATTTTAAATGAATCTTCAAATCTTCCAGATCTATGAGAAAAGATTCCCTTATCGTCTATCTTAAATGCAACTCCGGTCGGGAGACGGATTTCGAGAATTTTGGGTAGAACTCCATACCAAATTTCCATTTCTTTTAAGGTTTCTTTACCGTCATTTCCATGATACTGAAGATTTCTCTCACAATATGGCCTTAATTTGGAATGAATTTCAGAATTGATACTACGTACTCCGGAAAATTTTGTAATGAGCATCTCTGGGTATTCTAACGCCAAATCATCCTTAATTTGTTTCATTATTTTGGGAGGGATCCAAAGATTTGAAATTCCATGCGTTTTGTTAATGTAATTAAATAGGGTATTCGGGATATCCTCTGTTTTTTTGGCATCTGTCAAAAAAATAGGGGAATTATTTTTCTCATTGAAAAAAGCATAATATGAAATCTTTTCATTTTGCGATTTTTTTGAGATTAGCAATAATTTTCCATATTCATTTTCAATATCGAACTCTGCCTCTTCCAAACTTTCGACAAATTGTCCAATAGTATCAAATGTTGAAATTGTTGGAATAATATTGATGACGTTAGGAAGTCGGAAATTGATTCGTTCGTAATCAAGATGATTGATAAAACTCAGTAGGGTGTTGAATTTTGACCCAGAGGCAATTGTTATAAAATCCATAATTTCTCAGCTTATTATGCTAATATGAAGTGTCTTTGAACATTCATTTCTGTTTGTTTTTATGTACCACAACTTAAAAAATTATCGAATCATACGCTGTCGGTTTTTCCGAATGTCTATAATTGATTTGTCTTGTCAATTGATATACGTATGATAGTTCTATTCAGTCTACTTACAGAGACCTCTCAAAACGAAAATACTTCGGTAAACCCTCAAACTACCCCACTCTCCTCCGCTTCCTTCCTCAGTCCTCTCGCATAACAATGCTCGCAGAGCTTCACGCCCGTCTCACGGTCAAACCAGACAGCCTTCGCTATCTTGCAGATCGAGCACTTCCCGATATCCGCAGTCACCCGGGCGCACCGGGAGATCTCCACG
>Ga0326727_10011036_pt1 | contig 21222 bp, 15 predicted proteins | sample MB2enrmetagenome_FD_207643 | JGI IMG/M metagenome (GOLD analysis project Ga0326727, IMG submission 207643) | Lab enriched peat soil microbial communities from McLean, Ithaca, NY, United States - MB29MY | ecosystem: Environmental > Terrestrial > Soil > Wetlands > Peat | place: USA: New York...
TCTGGAAGCCGCGCTGAACACTCATCCGGAAGGTTTGGCGCTTCTGGACGAGGAGGACAATCTCGTCTTCTGGAACCGGGCTGCGGAGGCCATTACCGGCTATGCTGAATTGGACCTGATGGGACGGCCCGTACCTGAGAAGCTGAAGCCTCTGCTGGAACGCTACGCTCCGCCCATGCATGCTGATCCCGATTCGGATCCTCAATCGGTACGCGGATCCCCGGTTCATGCGCGGCACAAGCTGGGCCACGACGTGCCCGCAATGGCGCGGATTCTGGCGCTGCGCGACGGGATGGGCGGGCGCATCGGCACGGTGATCGTCTTTCATCCCACGGCGAGCCTGGATGCGCTGCCGCATGGAGAAACCGGCGAAGACGAAGGCGTGAAGGTGAGCCAGGCGGACCTCAAGGAACGGCTGGAGGCGGAGTTTGAGGACTTCGCGCGCGGCGGCGAGACCTTCGGCGTGCTTTGGATCACGGTCGATCAGGCGCACGACCTGCGCAAGACCCACGGCGTCAACGCCTGCGACACAATGATCCAAAAGGTGGCGCAAGCACTGGCAAAAGGGTTGCGGCCGGCGGAGAAACTGGGGCGCTGGGGCGACGATGAGTTTCTGGTTGTCTCCCACGAGCGCACGCCGGAGATGCTGGCCTCTCATGCCCAGGCGCTGGCCGCGCTGGCCCGGACGGCGGACTTTCGCTGGTGGGGCGACAAGGTATCGATCACGGTGAGCATCGGCACGGCCCAGGCGGATCAGGCCGGAACTCTGGCGGATCTGCTTGGAAGAGCGAAAGCCGCAATGTCCTCGAGCTTTCATGCGGGCGGAAACCAGATAACATCCGCGCCGGGAGGGCAAACATGTTTGCCATCGTAGGCATTGTCCTGGTTTTTGTTTCGATCATCGCCGGATTCCTGATGGAGAAGGGCCATATCCTGGTGCTCCTCCAGCCGGCCGAACTGCTCATCATTGCGGGCGCGGCCACGGGCACGCTGCTGGCGGCCAATCCGCTGCACATCATCAAAGGAGTGGCCAACGGACTGATGGGCGTTCTGAAGGGATCGCCCTTCGGCAAAGAGCGTTACCTGAGTACGCTCAAGATGATGTACCAGTTCCTGAACAAGGTGCGCAAAGAAGGACTGCTGAGCGTCGAGATGGACGTCGAGAAGCCGGAGGAGAGCTCCATCTTCAAGAACTATCCCGAGTTCCTCGGCGACCATCATGCCAGGGACTTTGTGTGCGACACGCTGCGCACGGCCATTACCGGAGGCGTGGAGCCGTTCGACATGGACCAGATGATGGAGTTGGACATGGAAGTACATCACAGCAGCGCCATGCAGCCCGTGAACGCACTGACTACGGTGGCGGACGCGCTGCCGGGGCTGGGCATTGTGGCCGCGGTGCTGGGGGTGGTCATCACCATGGGCGCGCTGGGCGGTCCGCCCGAGGAGATCGGCGAAAAGGTGGCCGCCGCGCTGGTGGGCACCTTCCTGGGCATCCTACTGTGCTACGGCGTGGCCGGCCCCTTGAGTTCGAACATGGGCAAGACCGCCGACGAATACAACGAATACCTGCACGTGCTTCGGGTGCTGATGCTCTCCTTTCTGAAGGGTTCAGCGCCGATGATCGCCATCGAGATGGGACGGCGCGCGATTCCCGCGCATGTGCGGCCGAGCTTCGACGAGATGGAAAAGAATTGCAAGGGCCATATCGCAGCCGTTGAAGCGGTCGCGGCTTAAGAACCGCACCCCTTTTCTTGAGAATGGAAGAACATGGCGGGCAAGAGTCAACCGATCATCGTCATCAAGAGGAAGGGCGGCCACGGCGGCCGTCACGGCGGCGCGTGGAAGGTGGCCTATGCCGACTTCGTCACCGCCATGATGTCGCTGTTTATCGTGCTTTGGCTGATGGGCTCGAGCGACAAAGTTAAGAAGGCCGTATCCGGGTACTTCAACGATCCCAAGGGAACCGGCAGCATGACCGGCAGCACCATGGCCGGCCAGGGCTCGACCCTCTCCCGGATCGTCGATGTCGTTAACGACACCTCCATGGCGAAGCTGAAAGAGAAGCTCGAAGCGGAGATCAAGGCCAAGAAGGAACTGGAAAAGCTCTCCAAGCAGATCGAAATCACCATCACCAGCGAGGGGCTGCGCATTGAGCTGATCGAGGGCAAGGACGGAACCTTCTACGAGTTGGGGAGCGCAAAGCTCAGCTCCAGCGGACAGGTGCTGCTGGCGCTGCTGGCCGCGGAGTTGAAGACCCTGCCCAATTCGCTGCTGATCGAGGGCCATACCGACGCCACCCCGTACTCGAACGACAATGGTTACAGCAACTGGGATCTCTCGGCAGACCGCGCCAACTCCGCGCGGCGCCTGCTGCAACAGGACGGCGTGCGCGCCGATCAGGTCTCCCAGGTGCGCGGCTATGCCGACCAGATGCTGCGCGTCAAAGACAATCCCACCGACCCCTCCAACCGGAGAATCTCGATCCTGGTCAAGAACGACAACGATCAGGTTCCGACTGTGTCTGCCGCAAAGGTATTGGATGGATCCGCGGTGCTGCCCGCGGCGGCGGGGAATCCCCCGGCCGCGGCGGGCAAAGCCAATCCGCAGAGCGCGCCGCCGGCCGCTGCTTCGGCCCCCAAGCCGGCGGCTTCGGCTCCGCCCGCGGCTCAAGCTCCGCCTCAAATCCCCGCCGCACCCAAGCCTGCGACCGCAGCTCCGGCGGCCAAGCCCGCGGCCGCAACTCCGGCGCCCAAGCCTGCGCCTGCGGCTCCGGCAGCCAAGCCCGGCCTCGTGGACAGGCTCAAGGCCATGCTGCCGTGGACCAAGAAGTAGCAAGCCGCCGCATGGACGGGACAGCCCCATCCTTGCTGTAATCCGAAGCGCGTCCCCTTCTGAGCGAGTCCGCCGCGGCGGACGAGTCGAAGAACCTGCGCATTTGTACCTTGGCGGCAAGATGAAGGGGTGAGACGCGAGCGGCCGGGCACGAGGAATGCGCTTCACGATGCTCGGGCGCGCGATGGTGTACTCTGGTTGGCGAACCAAGAAGCATTTGCTTGGAGATCGCTCTTTTATGACCATCGCCGCCGGGGTTGACTTTGGCACACTCAGCGTTCGCGTCACTCTTGTCGACAGCCGGAAAGGCCCGATCGGAACCGCGTCGGCCTCTTACCCGCTTCACCGCCGCCGCGAAGACCCCAACTTCGCCACCCAGTCCCACGCCGACCAGATGGCTGCGCTCACCCGCGCCACGCGCGACGCGCTGGAGAGCACCGGCGTCGAGGGCGCTGCTGTCGCGGCCATCGCGCTCGACACCACGGGCTCCAGCGTGATTCCCGTGGGCGAGAGCTTCGAGCCTCTCGACGACTACTATCTCTGGTGCGATCATCGCGCCTTTGCCGAGGCCGAGGAAATCACGGCGAAGGCTCATGCGCTGGGCTTCGAAGGCATCGAGTGGTGCGGCGGCGCTTACTCGCACGAATGGGGATTCGCCAAGCTGCTCCACTGGTTGCGCCACAACCCAGGGAAGCGCTCCAGCTTTGTCACCGCTCTCGAACATTGCGACATGGTTGCGGCCACGCTGTGCGGCATCAGGACCGTCGCCGAACTCAAGCGCAGCGTCTGCGCCATGGGCCACAAGTGGATGTGGAATCCCAAGTGGGGCGGGCTGCCGCCGGAGGAGTTTTTGGTTGCCGTTGACCCGGTGCTTGCCGGGGTGCGCGCCAAGCTGGGCGGCGAATACCTGACCAGCGATCATCTTTCCGGCCGGCTCTCGGCGGAGTGGGCTGAGAAGCTCGGCCTCCGCGCCGGCATTTCCATTCCCGTGGGCGCATTTGACGCCCATTGGGACGCCATCGGTTCCAACATCCGCGAGGGCGACGTGGTGAACGTCGTCGGCACCTCGACCTGCATCATCGCCATAGCCCGCGAGGCGCAACTGGTTCCCGGCGTCTGCGGCGTGGTGCCGGGCAGCGTGCATCCGGCTTACACCGGCATCGAGGCCGGACTGTCGGCCGTCGGAGACATCTTCGACGCCATCGCCCGCCGCGCCCAGACCACCGTGGCCGTGCTCTCCGAGGGTCTGGAAGCCTACAAGCCGGGGCAGACCGGCCTGCTGCGTTTGAGCTGGGACAATGGCGACCGCACGGTGCTGGTGAACCCAGAACTGGGCGGCGTCACGCTGGGCTGGAACCTGGTTCACAGCGCGCAGGATGAACTCTTCGCCGCCATCGAGGGCACCGCCTTCCACACCCGCATCATCCTGGAGCGAATGGCCGAACATGACGTAAGAATCGACCGCGTCATCAACGCCGGCGGCATTCCGCAAAAGAACGAGGCGCTCAACCAGGTTTACGCCAACGTGCTGCGGAAGCCGGTGCTGGTGCCCGCGGGCATTCCCACCAGCCTGGGCTCGGGGATCTTCGCGCTGCTGGCCGCCGGAGCGTACAAGACCATTGAGGAGGCACAGGCCGCGGTCTGCCTGCCGCTGCGCACGGTCGAGCCGGAGCCCACCTCCGCCGCGGTCTATGAGCAGCTTTACCGGCTCTATCGCGATGTGTACTTCGCGCTGGGCCGGCGCAACGCACAGCCCGCGGCGTTGGGGCAAGTGCTGCCGGAGCTGCGGAAGATTGCAGCGGAAGTACGGAAGACAGGATGACATTTTTGGCCTTTCAGGGCTCAAAAATGGCGCTCTGGCGCGCGAAAAACGGCAAGAACCGATAGGCAATGATTACCAGTCAGTCAATAGGGTAAACTCGTAAGCCATTCATGCGCAATGGCTTACCAGATCATCCAAGGGGGAAAAGAGGCTCCCGGAAAAGAGGGGGGTGGGGGGTGCGGGACGGTACGGACCGGGCACATACCTGACAGTTGTCAGTTGTCAGTGGTCAGTGGTCAGTGGTCAGTTTTCAGTGGACTGTAAGGCATTGCTCCCCGAACTATTTCCATTGTGAGGCAATGAAGTGCTATTTTCTGCAACGAACCGGGAGACCGGGGCAACGGGCAGCAGGGAGCCTCTTGGTCCGATTCGACCAGAATGGAACCTGGGAAGGCAACCGCAGGTTCTCCGACTTCGTCCGCCGCGGCGGACTCCGCTCCTCTTGAACAAGATGGTTGGATGAGGCGGTTGGTAAACAAAATCGGCAAGTTAGCCACCGCTTCGCGGTGATAGCAAGTTGGCAAGTTGGCTGGTTCATGGACGGCGCAACTCGCTGCGGCGAGCTGGGCTGCTTCCGATGAACGGGGTGGATCAAGGTTGGAGGTTTCCCACCCTTTCGCCAGGACTACCGCTGGTCCTTCGACTCCCCCCTCCCCTTCGACAAGCTCAGGGTCAGGGTCGCTCAGGATGGCAAAAGGGATGGGGCACGGGCAGGAACATGGGACTTGAGATTCTCTGGAAGCGGCGGCGTCCACGGCGGGGCTGGTTTGTTGCCGGCGCACAGGGGCGGTTTTCAGCGCATCCGCGGCCGGGGTTTTGCTATTGTGTGCGCTTGATTTAGCCGCTTTGTAACCTCTTGTTCATATTGGCCCGGTAGCCTGTGTTAGGTGAACGTTTCCGTGTCTGAGATACGCATCTCCCAGGCTCAACTTCAGCCTCAACCGGACCCTTCCGGCGGGCAGCAACCCGCGGAGGCGGGCGCGGCTGAGTCTTCGGCGATTCGCAAGTTCCTGCTGTCGCGCGGCAACTCGGCCATAGCCGACCGGGGATTCAAGTGGCTGATGGTGCTGTGTGCGCTGAGCATCTTCGGAATCGTGGCGTTGATTGCAGCTCAGTTGGTGAAGGGCTCGCAGTTGAGCTGGAACAAGTTCGGCTTCGGTTTTTTCTCCTGGCCGGCCGGATTCACGTTCGGCAGTGTTTTCAGGGCCATCATGGATTCGAACCTTCCCCAGCCCAACTACTGGGATCCGGTGAACGGACAGTTCAGCGCTCTGCCGTTTGTGTATGGAACGCTGGTTACGTCGTTCCTGGCGTTGCTGATGGCGGTTCCGCTGGCGATTGGCGTAGCGATCTTTTTGACCGAGATGTGCCCCGGAGTGCTGCGCGCGCCGCTGTCGTTCCTGACCGAACTGCTGGCGGCGATCCCCAGCGTGATTTATGGGCTGTGGGCCTATTTCGTGCTGGTGCCGCTGATGCGGGAACATGTGAACCCTTGGCTGGTGGGACTGTTGGGCTGGACGGGCCTATTCAGCGACGACAATATGACCGGTCTGGGCTTTTTTTCGGCGGGCGTGATTCTGGCCATTATGGTCCTGCCGATTATCTCCTCGCTGACGCGGGAGGTGATGACCGCGGTGCCGGACTCGCAGCGCGAGGCGGTGCTGGCGCTGGGCGCCACGCGCTGGGAGATGATCCGCATGGGCGTGCTGCGGAATGCGCGGATCGGAATTGTCGGCGCCATCATTCTCGGCCTTGGGCGGGCGCTAGGCGAGACCATGGCGGTGACCATGGTGATCGGCAACAGCATAGAGATTCACCGCTCGCTGCTGTCGAACGGCAATTCGATGGCCTCGGTGATTGCCAATCAGTTCAGCGAGGCCTCGGACAATCTGCATCTCAGCGCATTGATCGAGATCGGACTGGCTTTGTTTCTGGTAACGATCGTGGTCAACGCGCTGGCCCAGTTGCTGGTGTGGGCGGTTACGCGGGGCGCGCCGGCGCGGGTCAACTGAGGAACAGGGGTTAGGGAATAGGGAATAGGGAATAGGGAGTAGGGAGTAGGGGAGTAGGGGGTAAGTGGGGGAGGATAAGCTGCCGACTGGACACAAAATGCGCGCGCGGATACGGACGCTGGCCGATGGGGCGGCGACGGGACTGGCGATTCTGTCAACCCTGCTGGTGGTGGCTCCGCTGGTGGCAATCTTCGTCTATTTGCTCTACAAGGGCGCCAGTTCGCTGAGCCTGTCCTTTTTCACGCAGATTCCCAAGCCGGTGGGCGAAGCGGGCGGGGGCATGGCCAACGCCATTGTGGGCTCTGCGATCCTGCTTGGGATTGCCAGCCTGATCGGGGTTCCGGTGGGCATCGGAGGCGGCATCTTTCTGGCCGAGTATGGGCGGGGAACGAAGCTGGCCAATGCGATTCGTTTTACGGCGGATGTGCTGAATGGGGTTCCGTCGATTGTGATGGGGATTGCGATCTACGCGCTGATCGTGGTTCCGCAAAACCACTTCTCCGCCTTCTCGGGCGGTGTGGCGCTGGGGATCATGATGATACCAACCGTGTGCCGGACGACCGAAGAGATGCTGCTGATGGTGCCGCACGCGGTGCGCGAGGCGGCTCTGGCGCTGGGCGTGCCCAACTGGAGGTCGGTACTGTCGATCACCGTGAAGACAGCTTCGCCGGGGATTATCACCGGGTGCATGCTGGCGTTTGCCCGGGTGGCCGGCGAGACCGCGCCGCTTATCTTCACTGCGCTCGGCAATTCCTTTTGGAGCACCAGCCTGAATCAGCCGATCGCCGCTCTGCCGCTACAGATCTGGGTGTATGCGCAGTCACCCTACGAGGATTGGCACCGGCTGGCGTGGGCGGGGGCTCTGGTTTTGATTGCATTGATTGTGACTGCGGTTTCCCTGGTGCGTTACGTGACCAGCCGCGGCGTCTTGAAGGGAGCGAGCTAAGTGGGCGTCGGCATCGAGGTAGTCAACCTGAATGCGTGGTATGGGACCAATCACAGCCTGCAGGACATCAATCTGAACATGCCAGGCAACCATGCGACGGCGCTGATCGGCCCTTCGGGCTGCGGCAAGAGCACGTTTGTGCGCTGCCTGAACCGCATGCACGAGACCAACCCAATAGCGCGCGTGACGGGCACGGTGCGCATCGGCGAACTGGACATTTACAAGGATTGCAAGCCGGTGGAGATCCGGCGGCGCGTGGGGATGGTCTTCCAGCGGCCCAATCCTTTTCCCACAATGTCTATTTACGACAACGTGTGCGCGGGGCTCAAGTTGAATGGATACAGCCACAGTCAGGCGCTGGACGAGATTGTGGAAAAATCGCTCAAGCACGCGGCCCTGTGGGATGAAGCGAAGGATGACCTGAAGAAGAAGTCGGGAGCGAGCCTGAGCGGCGGGCAGCAGCAGCGGCTGTGCATTGCAAGGGCGCTGGCCGTGGACCCCGAGGTGCTTCTGATGGACGAACCGTGCTCGGCGCTGGACCCTGTTTCCACTTCCAAGATCGAGGATCTGATTTTCCAGTTGAAGTCGCAGTACACTATTGTGATTGTGACCCACAACATGCAACAGGCCGCGCGCGTGGCGGAGAAGACGGGCTTCTTCTTGAACGGGCGGATGGTGGAGTTCGATTCGACGCACAAGATATTCACCAACCCCAGCGACAAGCGCACGGAGGATTACATCACAGGCAGGTTCGGATGACGCGCATACGCTTTCAGCAAAGCCTCGACAATTTGAAGGAGCAACTGCTGGTGATGGCCGGGCTGGCCGAGCAGGCGATCCAGCGCGCCATCGAGGCGTACCGCGTGCGCGACCTGTCGATCTGCGACCTGGTGAGCCGGAGCGAGATCGCCATCAACCGTCTGGAGCGGGAGATCGACCAGGCGGCGCTGGACCTGCTGGCCATGGAGCAGCCCATGGCCATCGACCTGCGCTTCATTCTGAGCGTGATCAAGATCAATGCCGACCTGGAGCGGGTGGGCGACGCGGCCAAGAGCATCAGCGACCGGGTGCGGAGCATGGAACAGATGGCGGCGGTGGATCTGCCCGTGGATATTCCCAGGATGGCTTCGCTGGCCGCCGAAATGGTGCGCAAGAGCCTGCAATCGTTCATCGATGCGGATGCCGAGATGGCGCTGGGCGTGCTGACCATGGACGATGCCGTGGATGCGATGAACCGGGCGGCATACAAGTCGCTGACCAAAGTGATGGAGGAGCAGGGCCATCTGGCTCCGCAGGCGCTGAACGCGCTGATGATCAGCCGCGCCCTGGAGCGGGTGGCCGACCACGCCACCAACATCGCCGAGGACGTGATCTTCTGGGTGCAGGGGGCGGACGTGCGCCACGACAAGAGCCTGAAGACGGCCCCCGACCCTCATGCCATGGGGTGAGGGCTTCCTCCAGCCGGCTGCCGGCCACCGCAGATTGCGGAAAGACGCCGGTTTCCCGCTGAAACGCGGAGCCCTGAGCTTCCTCGATCTCTTCCCGGAGATTGGCCCGCGCGCGCACTGCCCGGTTTGCTTCGCCTTGACAAAGCCTTCGTCCTTATCGAGGCGCGCCGGATGTGATAGCTTGGCTTGGGTCGGGCTGCCGGCGGCCGGATGAGCGGCGCGAGCAGATGGAGGAGGCCGGGATGCACTGGGCAAATTGGACAAGCTGGACAGGCTGGACAAGGTGTACAAGACGAATCGCACGGGCGCTGGGAAGCTGCGCGCTGGTTCTCATCCTCGCGGCTGAAGCGCGCTGCGCGGTGGGGCAGACCGCACCCGAGTCCTCCGCGAGCCAACCCGGCGGCGCAGCCCAGGCCAGCGAGCGGGACTGGTGGAAGAACGCCGTGATCTACGAGATCTACCCGCGCAGCTTTCAGGACTCGAACGGGGACGGCATCGGAGACCTGAACGGGATTACCGAACGGCTGGACTACCTGGAGGCGCTGGGAGTGGACGCCATCTGGCTTACGCCTTGCTATCCCTCGCCGCAGGTGGACTTCGGCTACGACATCTCGGATTACAAGAACATCGACCCGCGGTACGGCACGCTGGCCGACTTCGACCGGCTGGTGGCCGAGGCGGAGAAACGCCATATCCGCGTGATTATGGATATGGTGATGAACCACACCTCGGACAAGCATGAGTGGTTCCTGCAGTCGCGCTCGTCGCGCCTCAACCCGTACCGAGACTGGTATATGTGGCACGATGGCAAGGGCGAGACGGACACCAACAAGGGCGCGCCGCCGAACAACTGGCAGTCTTACTTCGGCCATTCGGCCTGGGAGTGGGATGCTGGTACGCGGCAGTATTACTACCACAAGTTCTATATCCAGCAGCCGGACCTGAACTGGAACAACCCCAAGGTCCACGGGGCATTCAAGGAGATCATCGGTTTCTGGCTCAAGCGCGGGGTGGGCGGATTCCGCTTCGACGCGATCAATACGCTGTTCGAGGATCCCAGCCTGGCCGACGAGGGAGTGGTCAAGGACGAGAACGGCAAGCCGAAGATCAACGCGTATGGCGACCCGGTGCTGGACGACACGAAGACCTCGAACCTGCCCGGCCTGCACGCGGTGGTGCAGGAGATGCGCGCGCACATGGACAGGTTCGGCTCCGACAGGTTTCCGGGAACGCGAGTGCTGATCGGCGAGACCTACATGCCCAACATCGCGGAGCTGGCCAAGATGTATGGGCCTGCGGACAAGCCGGAGTTTGAACTGCCCATGGACACGCAGGTGGGCATGATCAACAAGCTGGACGTAGAGGTCTTCCGCGCCAAGTTGAGCGAGGTGGAGACGCAGATCGGCGAGAACACGCCGCTGCTGCTCTTCGACAACCACGACAACCCGCGGCTGGGCGAGCGCTACGGCGACGGGGCGCATGACACGGAGATCCAGCGGGTGCTCTCGACGGTGCTGTTCGCCAGCCGGGGCGCGGCGCTGCTCTATTACGGCGACGAGATCGGGATGAAGACCACGCCTCCCATGCGCAAGGAAGACGTGAAGGATCCCATCGGCGTGACCGGCTGGCCCAAGGAAAAAGGCCGCGACGGGGAACGCACGCCCATGCAGTGGGACGGGAGCGCGAACGCCGGCTTCTCGAAGGCCGCGCCGTGGCTGCCCGTGCCGCCCAGCGCCGCCTCCATCAACGTCCAGGCGGAGAAGAACGATCCCAACTCTCTGCTGGCGTGGTACCGGAGCCTGATCCGCCTAAAGAAGACCAACGCGGCCCTGGCTCAGGGCGAGAACGTCATGCTCGACACGGGCAACACCAAGGTGCTGAGCTGGCTCCGCCAGGCGCCGGGGGCGCCGGCGGTGGTGGTCTCGGTGAACTTCACCGCCGAGCCGCAAACGATGAGCTTGAGTGTTCCGGGGTCGGGCGGCAAGACGAAGACGCTGCTGAAGTCGCCCGGAGCCGCCGATCCGGCCTGGCTGGGGCAGTTTCAACTGGGGCCGTTCGGGGTTTATATCGGGGAAGTGCAGTAACGGCCTTGCCGCAGTTGGCCGAAGGGAGTCGGCGCCCATCGGGGAATTGCATGAATCGAGATCAAGGGCGCAATTGGATCTCGATTCGCCCCTACGGGGCTGTATCTTCCTCCTGAAACGCATTCCCAGGGCTTTGCCCTGGGCTATTCTCCCTGCCTCCCTCCGGGAGGCGTGCGGCGAACAGCCTACCTGGAGGGGGAAAGGAACCTTGCCCGGGAGCAAGAACGTTCATGCGAATACCGTGCGGCGCCAAAGGCTGCAATCCGGCTGAAACGGCTGTCCTGTATAATCCGGTGTTGCTTCAAATAGGGACCAACGGAGGACTCAAATGGGCGTATTCTTTCTGATTCTGCTGGCGATTGTCGCTATCTTCGCGCTCTCCCTGATTCTGGGAAGCTTCTTCACCGTGAACACGGCGCAGATGGCCGTGATTACGCGCTTCGGCAAGTTTCTGCGGGTGGCCGAGCCCGGATTGAACTGGAAGTACCCTTACTTCGATTCGGTGGCGGGCGTGGTGAGTCTGCGCGTGAACCAGATCACGCTGACCATGGAGACCAAAACCAAGGACAACGTTTTCGTGACGATTCCGATTTCGGTGCAGAATCGCGTTCGTCAGGAAAAGGTCTATGACGCCTTCTATAAGCTCTCCGATCCGGTGGCGCAGATCAAGAGCTATGTGGAGCAGGTGATTCTGGGCCACGTGCCGGGAATGACGCTGGATGAGGTTTTCGCCTCGCAATCGTCGATCGCCGCGGCGGTCAAGCAGGAGCTGGACGCGGACATGGCCACCTTCGGCTACGAGATCGTCAATGTGCTGGTGACCGACATCGTTCCTGACGCCAAGGTGAAGTCGGCCATGAACGACATCAACGCGGCGCAGCGCGAGCAGGTGGCGGCCAACGCCAGGGGCGAGGCGGAGAAGATTCTGGTGGTCAAAAAAGCCGAGGCCGAAGCGGAGAGCAAGGCGTTGCAGGGGCAAGGCATCGCCAATCAGCGCAAGGCGATCATCGAGGGCTTGCAGGTCTCCATCGAGCAGTTCCAGAAGGTGGTGGATGGGGCGTCGTCGCGCGACGTGATGCAGTTGGTGCTGGTCACGCAGTACTTCGATACCCTGAAGTCGATCGGCGAGAGCGACAGAACCAACACGCTGTTTCTGGCTCACTCGCCGGGCGCGGTGAAGGAGGTCTCGGAACAGATACTCCAGTCCATGCTGGTGGCGGAGCGGGCGAACTGACGATTGGGGCTCGTACTGTGGCCATGTGGATCCGTGCTTTCCCAGGTCCCTCCGCCGCGGCGGACGAGGGACCTGGGGCGCCCAATTGTTGTGCTTGCCCACGGCGGTCCGCCGCATTGCTCGCACCGTTGCCGCTACCGCTTGACGATCTTCGCCAGCCGGGGATCCTGCCAGAGAGCGGTGAAATCGGGGTCGGAGTACACCTTGGCCAGATCGGGGTAGCGCAACACTTTGGCCCTTTGCAGATAATCCAGGGCGCCATCGAGGTTGCCGCGCTTCATATACGATTTCGCAATCATGTAATAGACGCGCGCGCGCTGCTCAGGCGTTGTCACCTGGGCGATGACCCCATCCTGGCTGCTGCTCAGGATATCGGCGTCCAGCTCCAGGGCGCGGGCGTATTCGGTCATGGCGCGATCCGTCTCGCCCAGCCCGAACCAGGCTTCCGCGAGATTGAGATGGGAGGGCGCGCTCGACTCGTCCATGGCCAGAGCCCGCTTGAAGTAGACGACGGCAGGCTTGTACTTCTTTTCCATAAGGTTTACGGCGCCCAGGTTGTTCAGCGCGGCGGTGAGCTGCGGATCGTACTTAAGGGCCTTTCCAAAGGCTTTGCCCGCCGCTCCCTTCTCGCCCAGTTGCAACTCCGCAACGCCCAACTTGTTATAGAGCCCGGCATTCTCGCGGGAGATGCGCAGGGCTGCCGAGTAGTAAGAAACGGCGCCGGCATAATCGCTGTGAATGCGCGCCACATCTCCTTTTACCTCTGCTACTTTGGCCTTATCCAGCACGGTTGAATTGTCCGGGTCCGGGTTGGGGTCTGTCCGTCCGTACGGAGCCGCGCAGATCAGCAGGCTCACCGCCGCCAGCATCATCACCAGTCTTCTCATGGGATCACCTCTCCTGCGCGAGAGCTTTTTGCGGGAGGCGGCGGTGGCGCTTGCCGGCTCCAGCAATCTGCTCGCTGCATCGATTCCAGTAGAGATCGCTTGCAGGCAGCACACAACGCTATACCTGCTACCCGCCCGCTCCTCCGAGGTTAAACCTCCGCCTGGCGCAGCCGAACTCTAAGTTCTGCTTCCACTTGCGTCCGTCGAGCTTGCGCCGCGGAGTGGCTCGCCTGAGGCAAGCGGGAGAGGTTACATGCCGTTACCTGCCAACTTCGCGCGCCGCCTCAACCGTTAAACGCTTCCCAAGGCAAGCTCCGGGGAGCTATAGCATTACAATCAGTCCGAGAGTAGGCGGGTATGGAGAGCATGGCGATGAGTGGCCCGGAGTCGACCGATCTCGAAGCCCAGCGAGCGGAACTGGAAGCGGTGCTTCGTTCCGAGGAGTTCGCTCGCGCGCCCACGCTCGCTCATCTGCTGTCGTACCTGTGCGAGAAGCGTTTTGCCGGGCAGCTCCACCAGATCAAGGAATACTCCGTTGGAGTGGAGGTCTTTCATCGCGGAGCTGCCTTCGATCAGAACTCCGACTCGATTGTGCGCGTCGAGGCCAACCGCCTGCGCAAGCGCCTGGCCGCATACTACGCCGGCGCCGGCGCGCCGCATCGGCTGCATATCACGATTCCATTGGGACAATATGTTCCCGAGTTCGAATTGGCCGCTCCGCAACCGGGGGAAGGAACGCAGCCTCCCGCCGATCTCCCCGCGCCGGGCCAGGTGGAAGCCGGGAGCGCCGCAACCGGGCAGGTGGAACGGTGGTTTCGGCTGTCGGGCCGGCGCACCCGGTGGTTTGCCACAGCGGGCGCGGTTTTGCTTCTCGGTCTGGGTTGCGCCTTGCTCATCTTCCGGCCGATCAAGCAGACCGCGCCGGCGGCAGTGCCAAATCAGCCGTCCGCCGCGCCCGAGGAATCGCAGCTGGGCCCGCCCGTGGGCGAGGAGGTCCGCATCCTGGCCGGCTCAGGGCGCAGCTTTGTCGATCATGCGGGCAAGTTGTGGAACGCGGATGCGTGGTTCAGCGGCGGCACAGCGGTGCAAAGCTCCGTGCTGCACATTTGGCGCACGCAGAACCCCGGCTTCTACCGCACCAGCCGGCAGGGACAGTTCAGCTATGCGATTCCCTTGAAGAAAGGTATCTACGAACTGCGCCTGCACTTTGCCGAGACGGTCTATGACCCGGAGTCCACCGGAACGGGCGGAGAAGGCAGCCGCATCATGACCGTGCGCGCCAACGGCAGGCCGCTGCTGGCGCGCTTCGATATCGTGGCCGACGCTGGAGCCAGCCGTACCGCCGATGTGAAGGTGTTCACCGACATTCAGCCGGCGGCGGATGGGCTGCTGCACCTCGATTTCTCAGGCGAGGACGGCAAACAGGCCATTCTCTCGGCCATCGAGATTCTGCCCGGCTTTCGAGGACACATCCGTCCCGTGCGCGTGCTGGCCCGGCAGACGCCCTATTACTCCAACGACAGCCACTGGTGGAGCCCCGACAATTATTTTGAGGGCGGCCAGTTGGCTGCCTATGCGACGCCGGTGAAAGGAACCGACGATCCTGAACTCTACGAGACAGAGCGCTGGGGAAACTTCTCCTATGCGATTCCCGTTTCGCCGGGAAGATACTCGGTATCGTTGCTCTTCGCGGCGCGCCACGGCGATTGGGACGAGTCTTCATCCCCAGCCGGTGAGAACAGGGCTCCCGTCGCCCATGTCTTCAATGTCTTCTGCAATGGAAACGTCCTTCTGAAGAACTTCGACCTCGCCAGAGAGGCGGGCCAGACGGACGTGGTGGTTCGCAGGTTCACGGGCCTGGAACCGAATGCCCAGGGGAAACTGATTCTCAACTTCGTTCCAGTGGAGGGCTATGCAACCGTGACCGGCATCGAAGTGCTTCCCCAGTGATCCTCCGCGCTCGCCAGGGGCCTCGGCCTTTGCGGGATTCGCCGCAGGTGTATATAAAGGGAGTGCGCCCGTGCGGATTTCGTGCCGCCGCCCTGCCCGGCAGAGAGGAATATGCTGACAGATTCGACACTGCCGGGGAGGAGCGCGCATGCAATTCGCCGCTGGCGAATCGCATGGCTGCTCGGCCTGGGCGTTCTGGTCAACTACTTCGATCGAGTCAATTTGTCGGTATCTCACGATTCTCTCTACCTTGCATTCGGCATATCCAACGTGACCTTCGGCTGGCTCTCGGGAGCCTATAACTGGACTTACGCTCTGTGCCAGTTGCCGATCGGAGTCTTGCTTGACAAGTTCGGCGTGCGGCGCATTGGTCGAATCAGCGCATTCCTGTGGAGCATCGCCTCGTTCGCAGCGGCAGTTACTCCGAACCTGGGCGGGTTGTTTGCAGCCAGGTTCGCGCTTGGGGTTGGAGAAGCGCCGACATTCCCAGCCAATGCAAAGGCTATCGGCTATTGGTTTCCGGCGCGTGAGCGCAGCTTTGCAACCTCGCTCTTCGACGCGGCGGCAAAGTTCGCCTCGGCCATCGGCGTTCCGGTTATCGGCATCGTCCTGATCGAAGTGGGCTGGCGCTGGAGCTTTGCGGCAACCGGCATCGTCAGCTTTCTCTACTTCCTGCTCTTCTGGCGCGTCTATCGCGATCCGGACGAGGACGCAGCGCTGGGCGATTTGGAGCGGGAGTACATTGAGGAGCAAGTTTCCGGCCCACACGCGCCGGCAAAGCCGCTTGCGCCGCCGGCCTCGCTCTGGACCCTGTTGAAACAGCCCAAGGTCATTGCCATGGTGCTCGGCTTCGGCTCGTACAATTATGTCTTTTACCTCTTGCTGTACTGGCTGCCGAGTTATCTCTCCTTTACGCTGCGCATCGACATGCTGCATTCGTTTCTGTACACCAGCATGCCGTGGCTCTTTGCAACCTTCACCGATCTGGCGGCGGGCGGCTGGCTGGTGGATGCGCTCATCCGGCGCGGCTGGGATGCAAGCCGCGTGCGCAAGTTCGTGCTGGTGGGCGGCACAACTTGCGGCCTCGGCATCTTCGGCGCGGCCAATACCCATAGCGCGCAGCAAGCTCTGATCTGGATCAGCGTATCTATCGGCGGCCTGGCCGCGGCAGCGCCGGTCGGCTGGTCGATTCCATCGCTGATTGCAAGCAGAAACAACGTCGGGAAAGTGGGCGGCATCATGAATTTCTCCAACCAGATATCGGGAATCGCGGCAGCCAGCATCACGGGTTATCTGGTGGATGCGCGGCATTCCTACGCCTGGGCCTTTGGACTACCCGCGATCTATCTTGCCATCGGAATCGCCGCATACATCTTTCTGCTGGGAAAGATCGAGCCGCCGGGCGAGAGCCCGGCAGCCTGCGATGGTGTATCCTGATCCGTAGCAAGGCGCGGCCGGCGGGATACGAAAGAATCGAGGGTTTGAGCTATTCAATCCGGCGCAAGCTATATTCTTTTCGCGTAACATGGAGATCGAATGAAGGCGCTGCTTCTATCGGCGTACAAGCAACTCGACCTGGTGGAGATGCCCGCGCCGCGGCCCGCCGCAAACGAGTTACTGATTCGCATCCGGGCCTGCGGAATCTGCGGCAGCGACGTGCATGGATACGATGGCAGCACGGGCAGGAGACTTCCTCCTATCGTGATGGGGCACGAGGCCGCCGGCGTAGTCGAGGCCGTGGGCGGCGAAGTCTCGGGTTTTCATGCGGGCGACCGTGTAACTTTCGACTCCACCGTCTATTGCGGAAAGTGTTACTACTGCCAGCGGGGCCAGATCAATCTCTGCGATAAGCGCGAGGTGATCGGAGTTTCAACGCCTGCTTTCAGGCGCATGGGCGCCTTTGCCGAATATGTTACCGTGCCGGCGCGGATCGCCTATGCCTTGCCGGAGAATATGTCGTACTCCCATGCGGCGCTCATCGAGGCTGTTTCCGTCGCCGTTCACGGCGTATCGCTGACTCCGATAACTCTTGAAGATACGGTGGTGGTGGTGGGAGCGGGCATGATCGGCCTGCTCGCCTTGCAGGCGGCGCGGCTGGCGGGCGCGGGGAGAGTCTTGGTTGTGGACGTGGACGACACACGGCTGGAGCTTGCGCGCAACCTTGGCGCCACGTTGACCTTCAACTCCCGCAACGCGGACGTTGTTCCGCAGATCATGGAGCAAACCATGGGGCGCGGCGCGGATGCCGCATTGGAGTGCGTGGGCAGCACTATCCCCGTGAAACTGGCTCTGGACAGTGTTAGAAAGGGCGGCGCGGTTACGCTGATCGGCAATGTCTCGCCTACGGTCGAACTCGGCCTGCAATCGGCGGTCACACGGCAGATTCGGCTGCAAGGTTCCTGCGCATCGGCGGGAGAATACCCGGCATGTATCTCGATGATCGCGCGGGGCGCCATTCGCGTAGATCCGCTTCTTTCAGCAGTGGCCCCGCTTGAGGATGGAGCTTCGTGGTTTCATCGTTTGTACGAGCGCGAGCCCGGCCTTCTGAAAGTCGTTCTGGAGCCATGAGCGCACGATCCGGGCGAAACGATGGCGAGGATGGAATTTATGACCGACGCTTTGTTCGACTTATCCGGCAAGGTAGCGCTTGTAACCGGAACCAGCCGCGGCCTGGGCCAATACTTTGCGCGCGCGCTGGCCCGCGCCGGCGCCGACATCGCCATCACCAGCAGAGACATCAACTCGCTGTCGGGCTTTGCCGCCGAGTTGCAGGCGCTGGGCCGGCAAACCTTCCCGGCGGAACTCGATGTGCGCGATTACTCGAGCATCCAGCGGGCGGTTGCCGCTATCGAGGCCCACTTCGGCAAGATCGATATCCTGGTCAACAATGCCGGCTGCAACATTCGCAAGCCGGCGCTCGATGTTACCTGGGACGACTGGAACACGATTCTGGACACCAACCTGCGCGGTTCCTTTTTCGTTTCTCAAGCCGTCGCGCGCGGCATGATCCAGCGGAGTTATGGCCGCATTATCAATATAGGATCGGTTACCAGTGTTGCGGGATACGCCGGCCTCGGCCCCTACGGAGCAAGCCGCGGCGGCATACGTCAACTTACCATGAGTCTGGCCGACGACTGGGGCGGCAACGGTATCACCGTGAATTGCCTGGCGCCGGGCTGGTTCAGGACGAAGCAGAATGCGGCTTTGTATGAGAATGCCAAGTGGGTCGAGTATATCTGCGACCGCATTCCCGTCAAGCGTCCCGGCTTGCCGCACGATCTCGATGGAGCTATAGTCTTTTTGGCCTCGGAATCGAGCCGCTATGTCACCGGCCAGACTTTGTTAGTGGACGGCGGCATTTCAACCGGCGCGACCAGGATAACTGCATAGGTCAGCGAACCCTGACCGAGTTTCTACCGCGCGGCGTGCGATCCGGAAATCGGCGCGCCCGCGAAACCTCGCTTGCTTGACCACAGGCGGCCGTGTTTGACTGGAGGCCGAAGGGGTGCGACCCACATGGCTTACATCCTTGCACTGGACCAGGGGACGACGAGTTCCCGGGCGATTCTGTTTGACGAGGCGGGCGCGATTGCCGCCACGGCGCAGCACGAGTTCGAGCAGTTCTACCCGCGGGCGGGATGGGTGGAGCACGATCCCATGGAGATCCTCACCAGCCAGCTTGCCTGCGCGGTGGAGGCGCTGGGGCGCGTTGGGGCGCGGCCCAGGGACGTGGCGGCCATCGGCATCACCAACCAGCGCGAGACGGCGACCGTGTGGGAGCGGGCGACGGGGAAGCCCATTCATCCGGCCATCGTCTGGCAGGACCGGCGCACTGCTTCGCGCTGCGCGGAGTTGGAGGAGAGCGGAGTCGGGGAGAGCGTCTCCGCGAAGACCGGGCTGGTGCTGGACCCGTATTTTTCGGCGACCAAGGTGGGCTGGATTCTGGACCACGTCCCAGGCGCGCGGGCGCGGGCGGAGCGCGGGGAGCTGGCCTTTGGCACCGTGGATAGTTGGCTGATCTGGCACCTGACCAGCGGCACGAGGCACGTGACCGACGTGACCAACGCATCCAGGACGCTGCTCTTCAATATCGTCAAGGGCGAGTGGGACGCGGAGCTGCTGCGCATCTTTGGCGTTCCTGAAAGCATGCTGCCGGAGGTGGTCTGGTCCAGCGAGCGGGTGGGCGAGGTGACCACCACGCTGGGGCTGGGCGGCGCGATGATTGCCGGCATCGCCGGGGATCAGCAGGCGGCGCTCTTCGGGCAGTTGTGCTGGCAGGCGGGCGAGGCCAAGAACACCTACGGGACGGGCTGCTTCCTGCTCGAGCACATCGGCACGGAGTTCGCGCGCTCACGGCACCGGCTGATCACCACGCTCGCGGCCAGCGCCAACCGCCGCCTCGAATATGCCTTCGAGGGCAGCGTCTTCATCGGCGGTGCATTGGTGCAGTGGCTGCGCGACAATCTCAAGCTGATCGGCTCGTCGGCCGAGGTGGAGCAGTTGGCCATGAGCGTGCCGGACTCGGGCGGGGTGGTGATGGTGCCGGCGTTTGTGGGCCTGGGCGCGCCTCACTGGGACCCGCACGCCGGCGGCCTGCTGATCGGCCTGCGGCGCGACACCACGCCGGGACACATTGCGCGCGCGGCTCTTGAAAGCATCGCCTTCCAGGTGGCCGACGTCCTGGAGGCTGTCCAGAGCGAGACCACGCCGCTGGCGGCGTTGCGCGTGGACGGCGGCGCGGCGGTGAACAACCTGATGATGCAGTTCCAGGCCGATCTGCTGGGCGTGCCGGTGGTGCGTCCGCGGGTGACGGAGACCACGGCCCTCGGCGCTGCGTATCTGGCGGGATTGGCGACCGGTTTCTGGGCGGGGCCGGAGGAGTTGCGGGCCAAGCGGCAGAACGATACTCGCTTTGAACCGCAGATGACGCCCCAGGAACGAGCCGAGCGGCGAGGGCGCTGGCAGCGCGCCGTGGAACGGGCGAAGAACTGGAACGAGTGAGAGGCTGCCTGGAGACGGCGAGGGGCCCTTCCCGCCTACACCATCGCCCGCTCCTTCACCATCAGGTACTGATTCAGCACCGAGGAGGTGAGGGCCTCGGGGTTGAGGTCGAGGGTGAGCGCGCCCTGCTCGTGGAGGCGGGCCAGCAGCAGCTCGCGGCGGCCAGCCATCTCCTGGGCGGCGGCGGCGCGGAACATCTGCTCGACATTTTGGGGCCGGGCCTGGGCGATGGACTCGACCTCCGGCTGGGCCATGGCGACAAACAGCAGCACATGGCGGCGCAGCAGTTGCACCGCGCCGTCGATGACCTCGGGGCGCATGGCGGTCTCGGCCAGGTCCGTCACCCACAGAATCAGCGCGCGGCGCGGCTGCAGGCGGTTGAGTAAAGCTGTGGCCCGCAGGTGGTCGGCCTCGCCTGACTCGGCGTGAACCTGGGCCAGCGACTCGATCAACTGGCGCAAGTGGGCCGCGCCGCGGCCGGGCAAAAGCCGCTGCTGAATCCCCTGCCCGTAGGCCAGCAGGCCCACGCGGTCGCCGGAGAAGAGGGCCAGCTGCGCCAGCGCAACGGCCGTTGTGCAGGCGTGGTCGAGCTTGGAGTGAACGCCCGCGCCCGGCCGAGCAACCGGCAATACCGGCTTTGCGGATGAGACGGGGGCCAAAGCCACCCGCGAGCGCATCAGCCGGCCGCAGTCGAGCACGATCCAGACGGGCTGGCTGCGCTCGGTCTGGTACTGGCGGGTGATAGGGCTGCCGCGCCGCGCCGTGGCTGTCCAGCAGATGTCGCGCAGGTCGTCGCCCTCACGGTACTCGCGCAGGCTCTCGAAGTCGCGGCCCAGGCCGCGCTGCGCCGCACGGCGGAGCTGGAGATCGATCTGCCGGCTGCGGGCCAGGAAGATCTGCTGCTCCTCGCCCGTGCGCAGGGCCGGGTAGACGCGCACCGTCTGGGTGAGCGGCGCCATGGCCCACCGCTCGATCAGCCCCAGTGAGGAGCGATAGCGCACGT
>Ga0326727_10011037_pt1 | contig 21218 bp, 9 predicted proteins | sample MB2enrmetagenome_FD_207643 | JGI IMG/M metagenome (GOLD analysis project Ga0326727, IMG submission 207643) | Lab enriched peat soil microbial communities from McLean, Ithaca, NY, United States - MB29MY | ecosystem: Environmental > Terrestrial > Soil > Wetlands > Peat | place: USA: New York...
TGCTCCCGGGTCCGCTCCACCCGCGGGTCCTTCAACTCAGCAAAGTACTTCAGGGGATTCTCCATATCCCCATCTCAACTGCATCCGCCAGCCATGCATATAGCGATTAAGATGCGTTTGACCTGGGGCGGGGCTTCCTCATGCGCGCGGCGAGGCATGAGGAAGCACTCGGGAGAAGCCGGGGTTACTTGCTGGCGACTGTTATGGAGCTGAGCGGGATCTCCAGCGTGCCCGCGCGGCTCGACGAATTGGCGTAGATACCGGTGCGCAGGTAGACGTCGCCCGGCGGCGCATCGATATCGAAGTAGAAGGGGATGCCGGAGCTCTGGGCTATGGCGTTTTGCTCCGGATGGATGGCCAGGTTAAAGATGCGGAACTCCCAGTTGAGCGGTTTGCCTGCCTGGCTGTAAGCGATCAGCGCCACTTCAATGCTCCCGCGGCGAACCCCATCCGGACCCTGAACAAGCTTGACCCCGTCCGTCGACAGCGAGAAGTTGACTCGATAGCGCGTAAACGGGGGTTTCAAGTCGGCATTGTCGCCTGCGCGGGCGGCATCCGGGGCCGGTTGGGGCGTGGCCGGCACAACCGTCATGCGATAGCGGAGCTCGGTGAAGTTGGGCATGCCGCGATCCATCAGCGGCCGCAAGGGGTCTTTGGCAGGAGCCGCTTCGGCCGCCCTTATCTCCTTGCGAGTTTCCTCGAAGTAACTGCGGCGGTAAAAAAGCTCGTACCTGCCCGACGCAAGCGTAACCTCGATCTTGCGCTCGCGCCCTATCTCTTTTCGATCATGGGGCGTATATGCGAGCGTATAGTACCGCGAGCCATCGGCGATGGCTTCGGCCAACTCGCCCTTGAAATCGTTGCCATGAAAGGCCTTGCCGCCTGTTTTCTCGGCCACGGTTTCAGTGTTGATGAAGGCGAAATAAGGTTCTTTGGATGACGAGGCGGCCCCTTTCCCGTTCGGTAGGGGCACCCACGCGCCTGGCAACAGGCTCGATGATTGATCCCCCGCAGTGCCCATGTCGCTGTTGGGCGCCAACACACCGCGCGCATCGACTGGATATACCGAGACTCGCGCCTTGGCAAGAACATCCATGGTCTCCCGATACACATCGTCGTAGGGACACATGGGTGGGGGGCAGAGTGGGAAACTACCCACAAACCAGATCAGGTTCTTTCGTCCGGGAATGCCCGACAGATAGCGCGCGATGGTCTGGAGGGATTCCATTGTAATCAGAAACTGATTGTTCTTTTCGGAGATGAGCTGCCGGCGGAGAAAACTCTGCAGCGCTGCGACTTGCGCGCCTCCTGGACCCGTTCCCATTGAGTCCATTTGGCTCATTGCGGAACTCTCCGTTGCCAGTTCGTCGGGTTTGGATTCGAGCGGGGATGTCGAGGCCTTACCTGCAAGGCTGTCTATCGAGGCACGCAAAAGCGTCGAATCCTCCGTAAACCCTTGAACAATGCCTAGCCGCTCGCCGAGCACGAAAACGCCGATGCGGATTCCCGGGGGCAGGGATGCAAGGTACCTGACCATCTGCATTCGAACGTACATCTGGTCCCCCGTGCTGGTGTTCAGAGCATCCATCAGCAGCACATTGACGGCTTCGTTGGGATTGACGGCGGGAATATTGGTGAAGGTGTTGGGCGGCAGGGGCGGAGCGGCCGGGGCCGCACCGGGCACCGCAAAATGCGGCTCAAAGAAGTCGATGGCTTGGGGCTTGCCGTTTTCGGTGACTTGAAAATCGTCCTTCGTCAGGCCGGGAACCGCATGGCCTTCCTTGTCCATGACCACGACATCCACCAGGACGGTGCGGGCATTCAATTTGAGAGTGGCGGCTGGAACTTCCGCGCCGGGCGATGCTGCGCCCTGGGCGATGGTTGCACCAACGGAGAATGCGAGGAACGCAAAGCCGAGGAGGAAACTGCGGAAGCCGAACATACGAAACTCCTTGAAAACGAAGTTCAGGTAAGAAAACCGATGCCTGTCAAACCTCTTGCATATGCGGTGAAAAACGAGAAAGAATCCCTCCGGAGCCGGGGTCACTTGCTGGCGACCGTGATGGAACTGAGCGGAATCTCCAACGTGCCGGTTCGGCTTGACGAAGTGTCGTAGATGCCGGTGCGCAGGTAGACGTCTCCAGGAGGCGCATCGATATCGAAGTAGAAGGGGATGCCGGATCTCTGGGCTATTGCGTTTTGCTCTGGATGGATGGCCAGATTAAAGATGCGGACCTCCCAGTTGAGCGGTTTGCCCACCTGGCTGTATGCGATCAGCGCCACTTCGATGCTCCCGCGGCGAACCCCATCCGGACCCTGGACAAGGTTGACACCGTCCGTTGACAGCGCGAAGTTGACTCGATAGCGCGTCAACGGGGGTTTCAAGTCAGCATTGTCGCCTGCGCGGGCAGCATCCGGGGCCGGCTGGGGCGTAAACGGCGCAACCGTCATGCGATAGCGGAGCTCGGTGAAGTCTGGCATTCCGCGGTCCATCATCGGGCGCAAGGGGTCTTTGGCAGGGGCTGCTTCGGCCGCTTTCAGTTCCTTGCGAGTTTCCTCGTAGTAACTGCGGCGGTAAGAAAGTTTGTACTTGCCCGGTGTCACGTTTACCACAATCTTGCGCTCCCGCCCTATTTCTTTTCGATCGTGGGGCGTATACGCGAGCGTATAGTAACGCGAGCCATCGGCGATGGCTTCCGCCAACTCCCCCTTGAAATCGTTACCATGGAAGGCCTTGCCACCTGTTATCTCGGCCCATGACTCCCTACCGAGATAGGCGAAGGGGCCCGTAGGAAATTGCGGCCCGCTTAACGAGGCCTGTAACGGGCCGGACCCGGGAAGCGACACCAGCTGGGAGGAGGGACCTTGGCTTGGACCGGAGATGTCGTCGTTGGGCGCAACAATACCTTTTGCGGCCATCGGATAAACAGAGACACGCGCCGCGGCGAGCATGTTAATGGTTTTCATATACTTTTCCTGATAGGGGCAGCCTAGCGTCGACGTGGCGACGCCGGGGAGGCAGAGCGGGAAGGATCCGACAAACCAGATCAGGTTCTTCCGTCCGGGAACGCCAGCCAGATAGTGTGCAATCGTCTGCAGCGAATCCAGCGTTATCAGCAGCCGCTGGTTGTATTCGAAGCTGGCCTGCTGATTCAAGAAATCCTGAAGCGCCATCGCGAACAGCAAGCCAGATCCGGCTGGTTGGTCCTGACTCATATTCACCAGGTAACCCTGCGCTACAGCTTCAGAGGGCGACGACAGCAGCGGGGAGGCATTGGGATTGGCCGCAAGGCGGGCGATGGAAGCGCGCAGAACAGTTGAATCCTGAGTAAACCCTTGAATGATGCGCAGCTTCTCGCTGAGCAGAAAGATGCCAATGCGAATGCCCGGAGGAATGGAAGCGAGATAGCTGACCATCTCCTTGTGGACGTATGCCTGATCCGCCAATTGCGTGTTCAGGGCATCCATGAGGAGCACGTTAATCGCTTCGTTGGGTGCCGTGGCCGGGACGTTGGTGAAGGTGTTGGGCGGCAGAGGCGGAGCGGTTTGGGCCGCGCCGGGCGCCGCGGCAAAGTGCGGCTCGAAGAAGTCAATGTCCTGGGATTGACCGTTTTCGGTGACTTGAAAATCGTCCTTCGTCAGGCCGGGAACCGCATGACCTTCCTTGTCCGTCACCACGACATCCACCAGGACGGTGGGGACGTTCAATTTGAGAGTGGCGGCTGGTGCTTCGGTGACGAACGACGTTTCGTCCTGCGCGATGGTTGCGCCAGCGGATAATGCGAGGCAAGCAAAGCCGAGAAAGAGACTACGGAAGCCGAACATACGAAACTCCTTGAAATCGACGATCAGTTTAGAAAACCGTTGCCTGTCAAACCCCCTGCATATGCTTTGAGGCGCAAACACTCCCTTTATAGCCGTGGTTGCTGCATCGATCAGCAACCTTCCGGCTCTTGTAAGAGCATTCGATATGGGGTCACTTACCAGCGACCGTGATGGAAGTCAGCGGAATCTCCAGTGTGCCCGCGTGGCTTGAGGAAGCGTCGTAGACGCCGGTGCGCAGGTAGACGTCACCCGGCGGCGCATCGAAATCGAAATGGAAGGGAATGCCGGAATTCTGGGCGAACACCATCTGCTCAGGCCGGATAGCCAGTCCGATGGAACGCGTCTCCCAGTTCAGCGGCTTGCCTAACTGGCTGTAGGCGACCAGCGCAACTTCTATGCTGCCGCGGCGCACCCCATCCGGACCTGGAACAAGGTTGAGACCGTCCATTGCCAGCGAGAAGGCGACCGTGTAGCGGGTGAGCGGATTCGACAGAGCGGGATTGTCGCCGGCGCGAGGCGCATCCGGGGCCGGCTGGGTCGCGGCCGGCACAACCCGCAAGAGATAGCGGAGCTCGGTGAAGTCCGGCATCCCGCGATCCATCAGCGGGCGCAGGGGGTCTTTGGCGGGAGCCGCTTCGGCCGCCTTTATCTCCTTTGGAGTCTCCTCGAAGTAGCTCCGGCGGTAAGAAAGTTTGTAGTTCCCTGTGACGGTTTTTACCTCGATCTTATGTTGTCTGCCGACCTCCTTCCGATTCTCGGGCGTATACGCGAGCGTGTAATAGCGCGAGCCGTTATCAACGTCTTCGGTAATCGCTCCCTTTATATCGTTCCGCTCATAGACTGCCCTGCCGCCCGTGGCCTCTGCGAGCTGTTCCATCTGGATTTGGGCGAGGGCGCGTTGAGAGGCATCGGAATTCAGGGAGCCCGTTTGCGCCGCGGTCAGTGCCTGAAACGGAGCAATTGAAGGAGTAGAGGGGGCGTTGGGGTTTACAGTAGAGGCACTCGTTCCCGCTGCTCCAACGCTCGCAGAAGCCGGAGCGGAGCCGGCATCATAGAGGGAGTCGGTCAGCAGACCACCTGCCGCAATCGGATAGATCGAGACCCGCGCGTCGGCCAGCATGGCCAGGGTCTTCCTGGTCTTTTCCTCGTAGGGGCAACCGCTATTGGCGAGTTCGCTCTCACTCGTAATGGCTGGAAGACACTGAGGCACAGAACCGACAAACCAGATCAGGTTCTTTCGTCCGGGAACGCCGGAGAGGTAGCGTGCAATCTGCTGCAGCGAATCCAGCGTCATGATCGTTCTCTCATTGGTCTCGAAGCTAGCCTCCTGATCCTGAAACTGCTGCAGGGCGGCCGCCATCAACGCGAGCTGGGTACTCCCAGTTTCGTTCGCCTGCGCAATGATCATATTCACGGCGGTACCCTGGGCGGCGGTACTGGCCGGAGTGGGAAGCAGCGGGGAGGTATTGGGATTGGCCGCGAGGCGGGCGATGGACGCACGAAGAACCGCCGAATCCTGCGTAAATCCCTGAATGATACGCAGCTTCTCGCTGAGCAAAAAAACACCGACGCGAATGCCAGGAGGGATGGAAGCGAGATACCGGACCATCTGCTTGTGAGCCCATTGCTGGTCCGCCACGGGAGTATTCAGCGCATCCATGAGCAGCACATTGACCGCTTCGTTGGGCGCTACAGCGGGAACATTGGTGAAGGTGTTGGGCGGGAGAGCCGGAGCCGGCGCCGCAGCGGCCGCGCCGGAGTCCGCAACAAAGTTCGGCTCAAAGAACGATATGGTCTGCGGCTTCCCATCTTCGAGGACCTGGAAGTCATCCTTCTGCAGGCCTGGAACCGCCCGACCTTCCTTATCCGTTACCACAACATCGACCTGAACGGTACGGACCGTCAGCTTGAGTGTGGCGGCGGGGGTTTCGGTCTCCGGGGTCGCGGCGGTCTGCGCAGGCACGGGGCCAGACAGGAACGCGACAACAGCAAGGACGGGTAGGGCGGAACGGCAACGCAGCATAGGCTCACCTCTCACGGGCAATGCTACCACATCCTCGAAAACCCCCACGGCGACAGCATGGACAACGGAATGTCAGGCCGGGGAGGCTGACAATCTCGGGGATTATCGAGCATCTGACAGATTGGACGGCGACGGCGTCCTTGCGGTTATGGCGATTTTTGCGCGGTGGGTTTCGGAGTGGTCGCGGGAACGGAAGCGGGCGCATTGCCATTCTGCTCGGCGCTATCCGAAAGGACTATGCGCGACTCCGCGCGAAACAGGTGATACTGTCTAAACACAACGTCGTTCAGTTGCAGTTGGAGTGGCGATTCGCCTTGCTGCCACGGACTGCTAACCCCGTAAACGTCCTGCCAGAGATTGAACCTCCGCGCCAGAGAAAGGGCGACGCTCCTACGCGGGCAGATATAGCTTTTGCCGCCAATTTCCACTGGTTCATACTCAACCATGATGTCTGCCTTGGCGACCGGGCTTTTTGACCGCGGAACCGCCACCAGCGTCAGGCGCAGAATCGCGCCATCGGCGGGATCGAGGGCGATCTCCCCGTGGTAGGCGGTAATCGTTCGCAGGAACCCAGGGTCGCCCGGGACCCACGTGCTGTAATGCGATTTTCCCTCGGGCACATCGTAGCGGAAAACCGCCATAGGCCCGCCACTTCCCTGCTCCCAGTGGCTCCAGGGCGGGTTGCCGCCAAGAACATCTTTCAGGACAACCGCAAAGATTGTGCCGAAAATTCCCTCGGTAGCTAACAATTCCCTGGCCGACGCCAATTTCCCGTTCTCCGCTCCTGCATCGACTACTTCTTCCTTGCCGGCAAGAAAACGCACCGTAGCGCTGGTCTTGTCCATTAAGTGCAACGTTGTGTCCGGGGAATCCTTGTCAGCAAAGCGCGAAGTTCTTGCCGGTCCATCCGCAAAGTGGATCGTCTCCTGGGTCGCATATAAATCCGGCAACCTGGAGATGGTTTTCTCCACATAGTCCCTGGTCTTGGCGAGCAGAGCGTCCTGCGTTGCACGATCCGGGGGAGCAGTTGCGGGAATATCCGCCGCGGGAAGGTCGAGAAATGCGGAAGAATCGGCCAGCGCGAGCAGCGCCAACTGGGCCTTCTCGCCGGGCAGATGCGCTTTCAGGCGCTCAAACCGCGCCGTGCTCAGTCGTTGGGTCAGCTCCATGTCGCCGAGCCACCGCGCCACTTCCTTATCCGGCCTGCCGCGAGCCGCGGTCACCACCTGCTCCAACTGCCCCACCGTGACCTGACCGGCTGCAAGCGCTGGCAAAGCCAACACAGACAGCAACAACAGAAGCGCGGACTTTCGCATTTCAATCACTCTAAAAACCGCCAAGGGCGGGAAAGCCAAATCTCCCGATTGCCGTCTGCCGTTAGTCAGGGCCTCGTTGAGCGCGATCTGTTGCCGGTCGGCGAGGACAACCTCCTCGTTGAAGTCGAGGAGGTTTCCGCACTCGGATGCACCAAGCATTTGACGATTGGACAGCGCCAGCGCCCTCCCGGTTATGGCGATTATTGCGTTGCGGGTTTCGGAGCGGTCGCGGGCGCGCTGAGCGCAATCTGTTGGTGATCGGCGAGGGCAACCTTATCGTAGAACTCGCGGAGCTTGCCATATTCGGAAGGATCGAGCAGGGTAAAGCCGCGGGCCAGGATGCGGGCGTTGGTGATGGAGTTGGCGTCGGTCTTGGAAACGAGCTTGTACGCCGCATTTTCTTCCCATCTCATACTGGCGTCCTCCGGCGTGCCTTCGAGGGTAAAGCCGCTGGGATAGACATAGGTGATCTGCTCCTGCTCCTGGGCCGCGTAATGCACGTCGACGGGAAGCGTCCGGGCCCCCTCGGCGGGAAACGGGTCCGTCGCCTTGCTATCGAAGAAGAGGCGGGGAAGGATCAGGTGGCTGCCGGTGCGAGTCCCGAGCATGCCGGTAACCTGAACAACGGCCACTAACTGCCTGCTGGGATCGTCGAGGCCCGAAATGCGGTCGATATGGAGCTGGATCCCGTCGGGAACCTGTTTCGCAAGCTCACCCTCCAGTTGCCCTTTTACTGCATCGGGGGCGGCCCGGAGCGCCCGCTGCCTCCAGTGCAACGCCTCTTGGCCTATGAATCCAACTTTGAGCGTTCCGGAAACGGAACCCTGCGGGCTGATGGCGAGACTGCCGACCCGGATAACCGTGTTCTCTTGATTGTCCTGCAAGGGTGTGATGAGGTATTCGACCTTGCCATCCGCTCCCAGGGCCACTCCGGCAGCTCCGGCGTGCGACCAGTACAGGGTTTGAAAGGGGGCCATTTTCTCAGCCGGATCAAGGACGATCTCCTTGCCGTTGACGGTAACCCCGATCACAATGGCATCCAGTTGGCCGGTCTCCAGGAAATTAGGATTGAAGAGGCGGCGATTGCGGCTGGCAATGCGCTCCGGTCTGGCGTCGAGTCCGGCGGCCCGCGCCAGGGCCAGGTAGAGGAGCGCGATCTCCTTGCTGTTGCCGCTCTTGCGCTTTAAGACCGCCTCAGCGCTGCCGGCCGGAACCAGGTCATTGCCGAACACGGACACGGCGCTGCCGGCGAACTCCGTATTGTCCAGCTTTTGCACCAGGTCGTAGAGCTTCCTGGCCTTGTCGAGCTGGCTGTCGGAGGGGGATACCGCTGCTGACACGGCTTGGCGAATCGCATCGGTTGGCGAGGTATACTGCTCCGCATCCTTGATCCAGAACTGCATCTCCCTCTGCCAGAATTCCTTCTGGGCAAAGGTGTAAGTGTAGAAGAAATCCACCTGGTAGAGTCGATCTTCGAGCGGGGGCGCGTAGGCTTCGTCCGGAATGGGGGGAATATCCGTAACGTCGAGAAAGAACCGGCCCTGGGCATCCTGCTGAACGGTCTTTCCCGGCGGAAGTATGGGCAGCGCCCGAACGTCGGTCAAAACCTGGCCGTGCGGTCCCATCATGTAACTCGAAGTGACCCCGGCTCCTGTCGTATGGGTGGGAAGATAGATTGAGGACGGAGTGAATAGATAGTGCGCCTTGTGCACGAAATAAGGCTGTTGGATCAGCCACAGCGGAGGAATCTGGAAGAGGTCGTAGCGAAACTGGTAGCGGTATTCGAGAATACTGCCGACCTCGACGCTGGGCAGGTTGAAGGTCAAGGCGTTCATCTGGTTGGCGCCGCTCTTGACACTCAGTAGATCGGCGGGGGCGCCGGTAAGCGGAATCACGGTTCCGTCCGGGTGGATGGTTCTTGCGGAGATTGCCGCGACCTCAAAGTGGCCTGCGGAAAGATCCTTTTGGAGGGCCTGATTCTCGTAGTCGCGGTTACTGGCGGTGGCGTCGAAGGTAGCAAAATTTCGCGCGTAGCCGATCCGGACAGTGGCCAGTTCCTTGCCCTTTTCCGTCAGCACTTTGATGCGGGCATAGACGGAGCTGAAGTGAAGCGGATCGTCCTCAGTTTCTTCCCGGTAGAGATATACCGCGTCAGCGCCAGGCGCTTTGGGGTCGGAGGTCATTTTCAGCTCCTCATCGGTCGGAGTCTGGAATTGCCCAAAGGCAGCAAGAGGAGCCGCTGCCCCAACCAATAGCACTCCAAAAAAAAGAACATTATGAACACACATTGGCAGGCTCGTCGCCGTCCACATCATCGCCATTTTTTTCATGAGATCACCTTTCCTGCGCATGGGCTTCCTGCGGGAGGCGGCGATTGCGCTTGCCTGGTCCAGCAATCTGCTCACTGCACCGTTGCCCAGTAGACATCGCGCACCCGCGGCCCACAACGCTATACCTGCTACCAGCCTGCTCCGGCCAGGTTAAATCTCCGCCTGACGCCGCCGAACCCATAGTACTACTTCCATTTGCGGCGGTTAAGCATGCGGCGAGGAGCGGCTCGCCGCAGGCAGGCGGGAGAGGTTACACGCCGTTACATGCCAATTCCCCCCACGCCTCAACCGTTAAATGCTTTCCAATTCAGGTGCTTGCGCAAGCGCCAGGGCGGTTGGAAATCGAGAGCGCCGCATCCCGGTTGACGGAACCGTGGTTTCGTCTCTCCGGTTGCTCCAGATTCGCCTGGGCTACTGTATTCTTTTGAATGTGAGAGAGATCACCGAACGATTCGTTGGGCCGGACCATTTTTCGCCAGGCGGCAACGCCATCTACCGGGGCCGCCGAGGAGGGCTATGAGGCTGCGTTCCGCCAATGTTCTGTTCGCAGGGATTGTTTGCGCTGTTTCCGTTTTGCTGGTGTGCGGGGCCGCGCTATCGTCCTCTTCCGGCATGGGAGAGGAGCCACCGGGAAGCCAACCGGCGAAGATCACCATCGACTACCCGCTCGAGGGTTCCGTTTTCCCTCCGGAGATTACACCCCCGACTTTTCTTTGGCACGACCCCACCGAGAACGCAAAACGGTGGGTGGTTGAGGTCTCGTTCGCGAGCCACTCCGACGGAATCCGGATGGAAGCGCCGGGCGAGCACCTGCAAATGGGCGAGATCGATCCAGCAGCAGGTCCGGGCCGTGAGCTGACTCCCGAGCAAGCGGCTACAAGGACGTGGAAGCCGGACGCGGCCACATGGGAGAAGATCAAGCGGCTGAGCGCGAAATCGCCGGCAAGGATCACGATCACAGGCTTTACGGACGGCAGTTCAGGAGTTCCAGTGTCAGCCGACAGCGTGACGATTTCGACCTCGGTGGATCCGGTCGGCGCACCGATTTTTTACCGTGATGTTCCACTGCTGCTCCCGTCTCCGGAAGAGAGAGGTCCGATACAGCCGCTGCCGCAATCCGCGCTTCCCCTCATCAAATGGCGGATGCGAAACATCGCCGAGCCCCAGAGCCGCACGGTGATGGAGAATCTGCCCACCTGCGCCAATTGCCATTCGTTTTCAAGAGATGGCAAGACGCTGGGTTTGGATATGGATGGACCGCGCAACGACAAAGGCCTGTATGCCCTGGTGCCGGTGAGTAAGAACATCACCATAGCCAACAAGGATCTCATCCGCTGGAGTTCCTTTCAGGTGGACCCGGAGGAAAGAAGCAATGAGCCGGCCGTGAAGCGGTTTGGGTTCATGTCGCAGGTTTCGCCGGACGGCAAGTATGTGGTGACATCGATCGGGCCGCCCAAGAATGCAAACACGCATCAGAACGAAGTCCCGGGGTTCGCACCCGGCATATTGGATCGCCTTTACAGCACGAATTACAGGGATATCGAATTCAGCCAGGTCTTTTACCCGACGCGCGGCATCCTGGCCTGGTACGACCGGAAGGAAAAGACGATGCGGCCGCTGCCCGGGGCCGATGACCCGCAATACGCGCAGACCAGCGCATTCTGGTCGCCGGATGGAAAGTACCTGATCTTCAGCCGCGCCGAGGCCCGCGACCCCTATCCGCCCGGAGTTCCGAAGCCCCTTTATGCCAATGACCCGAATGAGACGCAGATCCAGTACGACCTGTACAAGATTCCGTTCAACCAGGGGCGTGGCGGCGAGGCCGTTCCGGTCGAAGGCGCTTCGGGGAATGGGATGAGCAACGACTTTCCCAAGGTCTCGCCCGACGGCCGTTGGATCGTCTTCGTGCAGAACAAGAACGGGTTGCTGATGCGCCCCGACAGCAGGCTGTTTATTGTGCCCTTCGCGGGCGGCAAGGCGCGGCTGATGAACTGCAATCTGTCCTTGATGAACTCGTGGCATACGTTTTCGCCCAACGGGCGGTGGCTTGCGTTTTCGTCGAAAGCGCGCGGGCCTTACACACGGCTGATGCTGACGCACATCGACGAGAATGGCAACGATACGCCCGCGATCATCGTGGACAACACCACCGCCGCCAACCGCGCGGTAAACATCCCCGAGTTCGTGAACATGCCGTTGGACGGCATCGATAAGATCGATCCCCAGGCAACCGAGTTTTACCGGCTGTTCGATCAGGTCTACGCATTTGTCGAGAACAAGCAGATGCCCGAAGCAATCCAAGCATTGCGCGAGGCCATACAACTGGATCCTGACGATGCTCTGGCGCATTACGACCTGGCTACAATACTGTCTGGGATTGACCGGGAGCGCGAAGCGTTGGAGGAGTTCCGCAAAGCCAGCACACTGGAACCCGGAAACACTTTGTATATCGAACATCTCGCGGTTTCGCTGGCTCTCAATGGCGATATGAATGGGGCGGTCGCGGAGTTTCAAAAGGCGATTGCGCTCCTCCCCACTTCAGCCGAGTATCGCTTCAATTATGGATTCGCCCTGGCAACGAATGGGAACTACTCCGGGGCCGTGGCTCCCCTTGAGAAGGCCGTCGAACTGAGCCAAGGCAAGAACGCGCGGTTCCTTGCCGAGTTGGCCGAAGTCTATGACAAGACTGGCCGTCCGGTCGAGGCTGTCAAGGCCGCGCAACAGGCGCTCGATCTGGCCGTCCAGCAACGCAACGAGCAATTGGAGAAGAACCTGCGCGACGCTCTCGATGGCTACGAAAGCGACGCAGTCAGAGTAAAGCCCCAGTAGCGAAGCGTTTGAGTTCGGACGAACCCACGCGATCGCTCACGCATGAGCAACGCGGCAGTAGAGACCGCGGCAACTGGGGAAGCGCGATTGCTGGGGGCGGAGACTCGCCAGGCTGGGCTGTTGTATTCTGGCTGGCAGGGGACAAGTGTCATGGGCATCCAGCGCAGACGAAGTACACAGTGGATTCTGCTGGCTGCCTGCATGGGTTTTACCGGGACGGCACATGCCGCCTGCACTGGCCCGCAGGCTATCACGGCCAAGGTGCACGCTCACCCCACTACGGAAAATGCCATTCTGCTGGGCAGCTGGTTTGCCAGTCATCACCAATTCGAATGTGCGGTCGTGACCTTCCGGGGCGCTATCAAAGCCAATCCCGGGTCGGCTCAACTCTATTATCTTGAGGGGCTTGCGCTCGTCGGATGGGGACACACCGCCGAAGCGCTCCCCGCCTTGCAGGAGTCCATCCGGCTGGAATCGGATGTCGTCAAGCCGCATCTGATGCTGGCCGGCCTGTACGATCAGGCAGCGCAACGCGACAAGGCGGAGGAACAGTGGAAGCAGGCGCTCGGGATCGATCCTCATTCCGTTCCCGCGCTTGAAGGCTTGAGCGCTGATCTGCTAGCCCGGCAGGATTACATGGACGTGATCGGCTTGTTGCGGGACGCGCCCCGAACCGAGAGGCTGGCCATCAATCTTTCCAAGGCCTTGGGGATGCTCAACTATCTCGATGATGCCAACAAAGTGCTCACCGAAGCGTTGAAGTTGTCTCCCGGTTCCATACCCCTGGCCAGTGCAATGACGGTGGTCCTGGTCAAGCAGCTTCGCTACCAGGAAGCCATCAACCTGCTGCAGCAGACGGTGCAGAAGAACCCCGGCAACCAGGAGGCGGAGGTGCAGTTGTTTCGCCTTCTGGTGCTGACCAACCACATAGACCTTGCACGGCCGATAGGCCCCAAGCTGCTGGCGCAGCGTCCGCACGACTCCGAGGTTCTTTATTTGAATGGGATCGTGGAGCGCTCCATAGGCGATTACGCCCTGGCCAAGTCGCACCTGGAGGCGGCGGTAGCTATCGATCCCGACTTCTTCAACTCCCGCTACAACCTGGGGATGGTACTCGTATTCCTGCATGAATGGAAGGAGGCTGCGGAACAGTTGGAGAAGGCAATTGCCCTGGGAGCCACACAGGCGGAAACACACTTCGAGCTGGCCGAGGCTCTTCGCGGCCTGGGGGAGAACGACCGCGCGCTTGAAGAGATGAAGCAGTATCAGGGGTTGAAGAAGGCCGAGGAGGCCGGCCTCGAGGCGGCCACCGGCGCTGCGCAGGGCGACACTGATCTGGCCGCGGGCAAGGTTACGGAGGCAATCGCACATTATCGTGAGGCGGCGGAAGGGCAGCCTGACAACGCCAACTACAAGTTCAAGCTGGCCATCGCGCTCCATAAAGCCGGGGATACGGATGCTGAGCGCGCCCAACTGGAAGAGGCGGTCAAGCTTGAGCCGGACCTGGCCGGCGCCCAGGAACAACTCGGCTATCTGCTGTCGCGGAGCGGCGATGCCGAAGGGGCCATCGAGCATTTTCGCATGGCGGTTCAAGCCACTCCCGCCTGGGTTGAGGCCTGGATCAATCTGGCGGGGGAGTTGGCTGAGGATGGGCATTTCGCCGAAGCGCGCGATGCCGTGGCGACGGCTCTTCGCTTGGACCCCGCCAACGCCGAGGCCCGCGAACTGAGCGATCAACTGGCGCGCGATCCAGCCGCCCAGCAAGCTCACCCGTGAAGCCCTCCTCCCAGTCGCGGAAGGCGCACAGAACCTGAACACATGGAGACAACTGGCGCAATGCCGGAGGCGGATTACTTCGTTTGCTGGAGCCGTGGTGGAGATGAGAAACTTGAAGAACGGCAATGGCGGAGCGCACCTCTCAATGGACCCGGCGTAACCTGTTGAAGGCGTCCACTGCCCTGTGCGCTTCGACTCTTTTCCCCCGCATACTGTCCGCCGCGCCCCCGGAACAGCCCCCCAGTCCGCCCAAGCCGTTTTCTACGTTTACCGATGTGGCCCAAAGCGCCGGTCTTACCCACACCATGTTCTACGGCGTTCCAGAAGCGGTGACCTACATCGTCGAGGAGATGGGCGGGGGCTGCGCGTTTTTCGACTACGACAACGACGGGTGGATGGACATCTTTATCGTGGGCGGCCGGCGGCTGGAAGATATTCCGCCCGGCGCCTCGAACCGGCTCTACAAGAACAACCGCGATGGAACCTTTACCGATGTCACGCAGAAGGCGGGTTTGTGGGATGCAGGGTGGGGTGTCGGCGTCTGCGTGGGAGACTACGACAACGATGGGTTTGAGGATCTCTTCCTCACCTACTATGGCCAGAACAAGCTCTACCACAACAACGGCGACGGAACCTTCACCGATGTGACGGCCAAGGCCGGTCTTTTGCACCAGGGGACGCGGTACGGGAGCGGCTGCACCTTTTTCGATTACAACCGCGATGGACTGCTGGACCTGTTCGTCTCCAACTACGTCGATATCGATCTGGCCACCCTCGGCAAGCCGTCCATGGATGTGCCCAACTGCAACTTCGAAGGCGTTCCCGTGGCTTGCGGGCCGAAGGGGCTGAAAGCGCCGCTGCACTCCTTGTACCGGAACAACGGAGACGGCACTTTCACCGATGTCTCGAAGGAGTCGGGAATCTCATCCTGCCGGGGATCGTACGGGCTGACGGCCGTTTCTTTTGACGTTGACGAGGATGGCTGGCCGGATCTCTTTGTGGCCTGCGACACTTCCCCCAGCCTGCTGTTCTTGAACAACCACGACGGCACCTTTCGCGAGGACGGCTTGATGCGCGGCCTAGCCATCAGTCCCGATGGAATGGAGATGGCCGGAATGGGCCTCGGCATTGGCGACTACGACCTGGACGGCCGTCTCGATATTCTCAAAACGCACTTCCAGCTCCAGCCCCCCGGCCTCTACTACAACCTCGGCAAGGGTGAGTTTGAAGACCGGGCGCATGCTGCCGGGCTCTCAGGGACACGCGAGCACCTCGGTTGGGGCGTGGGCATCGTTGACCTCGACAACGATGGTTATCCCGACCTCTTCTGGGTCACCGGGAACATCTACCCGGAGATCGAACGAGTCAATCCGCGGTTTCCTTACAAGGGCCCGCGCACACTCTTCCGCAACCGGGGCGACGGCACCTTTGCCCGGATGGGAGACGAGGCGGGTCCCGCCATCAACGCGCGCCATGTCAGCCGTGGATGCGCGTTCGGGGATTTTGACAATGATGGGGACCTGGACATGGTCATCATGAACCATCATGAACCACCTTCCCTGCTGCGCAATGACGCCCCCAAGGAGAATCATTGGCTGAAGGTGCGGCTGGAGGGAACCAAGAGCAACCGCAGCGCCATCGGGGCCAGCGTTCTGGTGCGCTACGGGGGCAAGGTGCAGGCCCAGGGAGTGCTGAGCCAGGCCAGCTATGTCTCCTCGAACGACCCGCGCCTGCACTTCGGCTTGGGAGCCGAAACCACCGCCGACATTGAAGTGCATTGGCCGTCGGGCGCCGTGGAGAAGTACCCAGCGCAAGCCGCCAATCGCCTGGTCACCATCCGCGAAGGCCACGGAATAGTCCCAGGGCGGCCGTTTTCCCCAGCCTGAGGTCCAGAAGGCGCCTCGGTGACCGGCGCGCAACCGCCTGTCCGAGGGTGGTTCCCGCATCCCGCATTCATGCGACAAAGCGTTTTAGTTGCGGGTTGTTCCAATCTCCGGCTCGTCGGGCCGCGCAAGAAAATAAGACCCTAGGCACGGCGGATTCTCCAAAGGGCGTTCCGGAGCGTCCGCCGCAACTTCTAATAAATGAATCAGTTGCGGAATCGATTTAGTAGAAGAAAATCTCGTGAAAAAAAAGCTTGCGCGGGGTATATTGCATGTGGTATTGATGTTGCGATTCAAATTAACAGTTTCTTGGCTCGACTAGCCCGGGGACCGGAGTGTATCGGGTTGCCCGGATCACAACAAGAACAAATTCAGGAGGCAACAAAAATGCTTTTACGCAACAGGAAGGCGTCGAGTTCACACCCGGCGCAAAACTGGTTTTGGCGGATTCCTTGGCTGCTTATCCCAGTCCTGGCTCTGTCCTTTACCATCGCCAATGCGCAAACCAACCTGACCGCCACGTTGAGTGGCACCGTTACCGACCAGACGGACGCCCGGATTCCGGGAGCCGCCGTCCTGGTTAAGAACGACGCTTCGGGCGACCTCCGCGACACGAAGGCCGACAGCGCCGGATACTTCTCCGTGACTGCTTTGTATCCCGGCACTTACAGCTTAACCATCTCCTCCAAGGGCTTTGCCACCTGGAAGGAAACCGGGATTCTTCTGAACCCTGGCGACTCCCGTACGGTGCCCAACATCCACATGAAGATCAGCACCGACGTCACCGCCGTTACGGTTATCTCCGGCGAGAATGCGGAAGTGCCGGTGGATACGGCCGAAATCAGCGCCACGCTCAACAATGAACTCGTCGATTCAGCCATTCTGACGGGGCGCGATGCGGGCGAACTGATGAAGATGATGCCGGGCATCGTGTTCAATAACGGCGGCAGCCCGGGCTCCGCGTTCAACAGCATGACCACCGGCACCAACAATGGTCCGGCCGGAATGTTCTCGGCCAACGGCACGCAGCCGTTCGGCTCGACGGCCTTGATCCTGGACGGCGCCAACCTGGTCGATCCGGGCAACGCCGGAACTCAGATTGCCAACATCAACCAGGACATGACCGACAGCGTCAAGTTCCTTTCGGCCTCCTATGGCGCCGAATACGCAAAAGGCCCCGCGATCCTGGAGGCCTTCAGCAAGAGCGGCGGTCAGAAGTACCACGGCGAAGCTTATATCTACTCCCGCAACACCGATGTGGGTTTTGCCAACGACTGGTATAACAAGCAGCAAGGGAACCCGATCTACCCGCAGCATTTCTACTATATGGGCGGCAACGTGGGCGGCCCGATCTCCTTCGGCAGCTTTAATAAGGCCAAGGACAAGCTGTTCTTCTGGGCCGGCTACGAGTACATGGACCAGCATCCGTATAACGCGCCGGTGGAGATGAATGTTCCCACAGCGGCCCAGGACGCCGGCAACTTCAACAACCCGGGCATCAACACCGCAATGTATAACCCGTTGAACGGCAACGGCATCTATTCCGCCGTTTACGCCCTGCCGTGCGCCACCGACGACGGCTGGCAGGGTTGCAATGCCGTCACCTCTCCCTGGGGCGGATACGGCGCGGGAGTCCCGCCCGGCACAGTCCCCACTGTTCCCAACCTGAAAGCGTACTTCGACCCTATCGGCGTTAACGTCAACAATATCAACCCGCCGCCAAACCAGACGGCTACTTCCACAAACGGCTGGAACAACTACGGCTATTCGCCCAGCACTCCGGTCGACCGCTGGGAGGCCACAGGCAAGGTCACCTACGCCTTCAACGACAACAACAAGCTGTGGGGTTCTTACGCGTACCAGACGGAAACCGACAATCACCCCCTCTCCATCTGGTGGGCGCCGGAATGGACGATTCCCTATCCCTCGAATCCGTCGGGCAAAGAAACCGCACGCTTGTGGCTGGTCAACTACACGCACGTGTTCAATGCCTCCACGACCAACGAGTTTGTATTCTCGTATGTGAAATTCGTCAACGACTGCAGCCAGGCCAATCCCTCGGCAGTCACCCGGTCCACGGTGGGCTTCCCGAGCGAGAGCGTCTTTGGCTCGTCGCACCTAACGAAGCAGATTCCCAACTTCAAGGGTGGATGGGACGCCGGCCTCACTGAGATCGACGAGTTTTCGTTCGACGGCGGCATCTACGGCCCGAACAGTTTTGGCAAGACGGCCAAGGCTCCGTCCATCACCGACAACTTTACCAAGATCGTCAAGACCCACTCCATCAAGGCCGGTTTCTACTGGGATACCCAGGAGAACGCGCAGTCTTCCAGCTCCGATTACAACGGCACCTTCGACTCCGAAACCTGGGGCGCCTCCTCGACCTACAACCTGACGCTTGACCGCTTGATGGGCCGCATCCAGAACTACACCGAGCAGAGCAGCATTCCCACTCCGGACGAGCTTTGGCATCAGTGGTCCCTCTGGGCGCAGGACTCCTGGAAGGCCACGCCGAAGATGACCCTCAACCTGGGCCTCCGCGCCGACCACGAAGGCCAGTGGTACGACAAACTCGGCGGTACGCAGGATTGGGATCCCGCTTCCTACGTCAATACCTCCAGCCCGCCGGCCAACACCGGATTGCTTTGGAACTCACTTTCTCCGAAGGTTCCGAAATCCGGCTGGGCAAGCCAGGCGATTCTATGGGATCCGCGCCTCGGCTTTGCTTACGACGTCTTTGGTACAGGCAAGACGGTGGTACGCGGCGGATTCGGAACCTACCGCTATCAGGTCTCCGACAATGACGCCGGCTGGGCCATGGGCGGTCCGTTGGGTTCCTTCGAGTTCTCCACCGGTCCCCAGTCCAACGGCTTCTGCAACGGTTACTCCGGTCTCCTCAACTCCATTCAGTGCCAAGGAGGTGGGACTGGGACTAAGCAATGGACTGTTCCCCAGGGCCTGAACCAGGATGGCGCATCCGGCGTTCCGGCCGACGTCGAAGGGGATAACAAGGTGCCTTATGCCAACACCTGGAGCTTCGGCTTCGCACAGGCGCTGCCTACCCATATCGTGGCCCAGGCCTCGTATGTGGCCAGCATGAGCCGCAACCAGATGCTGAACGGCAGCAACGGGCATATCGAGGACGCCAACCCGATTGCCTATGGCGCGTTCTTCGGGATCGATCCGCAAAGCGGAACGTTGGAGAACCCAGCGCCATGCCAGATAGCCAACTGCACCCCACCGCCCCCGGGAGCCCCCGCAGGGCCCTCTGCCCTGAACTCCCAGGACTACCGTCCGTTGATCAATTACGGCGACATCTGGCTGCAAACACATGGTGGCCACGCCAACTACAACTCGATCCAGATTGCCGCGCAGAAGCAGTCCGGCAATCTGTACCTGTTCACCAACTTCACCTTCGGCAAGGTACTGGGCACCCGCGACGGTTCCACCTCCAATGGAAACGGCAACGGTCCCGTGGTCAATCCATTCGACCTCAACTCCAACTACGGCCCCCTGGAGTATGACCACACCAAGGCCTTCAACGTTATGCTCAGCTATAAACTGCCCAAGCCGATTCACGACAACGCGGTATTGGGCCAGATTGTGAACGGCTGGGAGCTCTCCAACTACACCGCCTATCAGGACGGAGTGCCCTATCAAACCACATCCGTCAACATGAACGGGACTTACAACCAAGTGAAGAATTCGGCTGGATTTCCCCAGCAGACCTTCCAAATGCCCGACGGCCTGTATACGCAAACTATCGGAACATCGGAATGGTTTGGCACCAGCCAGTATGAGAACGGTCTCCAAGAAGTCCTCACCTGCGACCCGAGAAAGGGCCTGGCGAAGGGGCAGTACTTCAACCCCGGCTGCTTCGCCGCGCCGCTTGCGCCGAGCTACGGCTTCTACGGACAGATGGGCCAGATCATTTGGCCCTATATCCGGACGCCGCACTACTTCGACAGCGATCTGGCGCTCTTCAAGGCTTTTAAGGTTACGGAGGCTCAGCGCTTGGAGCTTCGCTTCTCGGCAACCAACGTTCTCAACCACGCCAACGGGCAGTTCGGCCTAGCCGGCAACGCCGATAACCAGTTGACCTTCAGCGGAGTCAGCACAAGCTCCGGCCTGGTCTACAACTCCAATCAATCGACTACCGGCGTACCGGAGGCCAAGTTGGGATACCGGTGGATGCAATTTGCTGCAAAGTACTACTTCTGATTCACCTCGAGATAGTACAATTCAAGAGGGGTGGCTTACCGCCACCCCTCTTTTTGTGGTATGCGCAAATCGCCGACCTGCTTGCAGTTTCTACCGGCGCTGGTCCTTGTGGCATTAGCGATAAGCACTCCCTTGTCAGGCCAGCAGCAGCCTTCCTCGCCGATTCGGTTCGAACTCAAGAGTCTTCCGTTTCGTCTCGACAGCAATGAAAGCCCGGCCAGGAACGCTCCGGAGACCATGGCTGGCGGCGTGGCGGTCTTCGACTACAACGGCGATGGCCGGCCGGACATCTTCTTCACCAACGGCGCCGATCTCGCGACGCTGAAGAAATCCTCGCCCAAGTACTTCAACCGGCTGTTTCGCAACGACGGCAACGGAGTATTCACCGACGTGACGGCGCAGGCTGGACTTCAAGGAAGCGGCTTCGATGTTGGCGTCGCCGTGGGCGACTACGACAATGACGGTTATCCCGATCTCTTCGTCACCGGCGTTCACGGCAACACGCTGTACCACAACAACGGCGACGGCACCTTCACGGATGTTACCAAGAAAGCCGGCCTGGATAAGTCGATCGATCCCGAATACGGCCCGTTGTGGGCGGTTGCGGCCGTCTGGGTGGACGTGAACAACGATGGGCTCCTCGATCTCTTCGTGGTCAATTACCTGCAATGGAGTTACTCCGATCAGCCGCTGTGCGTAGCTGAAGGTATTGCGGACTATTGTCACCCCCGCTACTACAAGGGACTGCCCAACCAGCTCTTTCTCAACCAGGGCGACGGCACCTTCAAGGATGTCTCCAAGGAGTGGGGCATTCGCGACCATGTGGGCAAGGGCATGGGCGCGGCCATGGCGGACTACGATCTGGATGGCAAGCCGGACCTCTTTGTCACCAATGACTCGGAATATAACTTTCTCTTTCATAACCGGGGAAACAAGTTCGAGGAAGTGGCTTTTCAGGCCAATGTTTCGCTGGCGGAAGATGCCGCGTTCATCTCCGGGATGGGCGTGGATTTTC
>Ga0326727_10011038_pt1 | contig 21217 bp, 22 predicted proteins | sample MB2enrmetagenome_FD_207643 | JGI IMG/M metagenome (GOLD analysis project Ga0326727, IMG submission 207643) | Lab enriched peat soil microbial communities from McLean, Ithaca, NY, United States - MB29MY | ecosystem: Environmental > Terrestrial > Soil > Wetlands > Peat | place: USA: New York...
CCGCAAGGGCTTCTGCAATCTGTATAGGCGACCCCGAACATGGAGACATCCAGATTCTGTCTCCTGATCCAATACCGGCGGCTGCTTCCTCGACAGATACAAGTTTGCTGTTATATATTTGTTTCCAATCCATCGGATTTCCCTCCTTTCCCTTTTCTGGGGAATAGATATTTCCATCAGAGCTTTTTCATAAATTTCAGGATTTCAATGAGGCCGTCATCGCGCCACCTGGCTATCTCTTCGGTTGTGCGGCCCTGATCCGGAGGGCGATTGGCCATCTCCTTGTTGACGCCTTCTTGAGCCGTTTCAGCCCAGCCCGGCGGCCACTTCTTCCAGACCGCCATGTCCTCCCACCACAACTCTATCGAAGGCCCGACATGTTTGAGGAGACCCTGAATTCCATGCGGGCCGCCTCCCAGGTGGTAGATGAGATTTGGACCCATGAGGGCGTAGCGCAGTCCAGGTCCATAGCATACGGCCTTGTCGACATCCTCCACAGAGCAAACACCCCTCACCACGAGATCAACAGCTTCCCTGTAGATGCCCATGGCCAGCCTGTTGGCGATGAACCCGAGGGCTTCCTTCTGGAGGACTATGGGTTCCTTGCCGATGGATTTATAGAATGCATAGGTCCTCTCTACAGTTTCTTCCGCCGTCTTTTGTCCCTTATTGATTTCGACAAGTGGGATAAGGTGGGGGGGATTGTAAGGGTGGGCGCCGATACATCTCTCAGTGTGCTTTGAGCCCTTTGCAATCTCCGTTATAAGGAGACCGGAGGTGCTGCTCGCGAAGATGGCGTCTGTTGCCGCATGCCTATCCACCTCCGCGAGCAGGGCCTGTTTGACAGCATAATTCTCGAGGACGGATTCCTGGATGAACTGAACACCCTTTACCGCTTCTTCGATATCCGTCGTGTATTTCGCAAGGCCGAGAGCGACGTTCATCTTATCTTTTGTCAAGATGCCTTTTCCGACGAGATATTGCATGTTGCCTCGAATACGACCCCGAGCGGTTTTCAAGGCCTCATCGCTGATGTCATAGATGTGTACAGGGAAACCCTTCCAGAGGAAGTTGGTCGCCCAGCTCGATCCGATCATCCCACCCCCAAGGACTGCGGCTTTTCTAATCTCAGGCTTCTTCATGTATTCCTCCTCCCCGCGTTTTGGTTAACCGTAGGCGGTGCGGATGGACGTGGCAGGGCAGGATGAAAAGGGTGGGGCTACAGCTTGTTCCCGTGATACCCACGTTCCTTCTTGGTAAACTTGGTGAACTGAACCCTTTCATATAAGGCCCTGTCATCGTTTGCATGATGTTCATGTCAGAGAAAATCGATACGATGACGACGGCAAGAGGGGCGATGATGATGATGTGCCAGCCCCTGAGCGCCAAGACGACAATAAACGCTAACGACAAAATAATTCCAATAACACTCCAGTCCATTTAGCATCCTCTTTTCATAAAAAGAATAACTGTAAGAAAAAATGAAAGCCTTATCGCCGTCAATACGGCGGCACATTCGGGCAAAAGTCTTTGCATTCCGCAAAGTCCTTTACCCCCTTTCGCTCTGCGGGGAGAAATTCTTTTCTGCCCGTATATAGACATAAATTACCATGAGCAATGAGACAATAGGGGGAGAACCCCATTTTCGAGGGGGAAGACCCCACTTTTTTGGGCAGCTTATGGCGTGAATTTTACGGCTTGCAGGGTATGTCCATGTATTTTGTTCATCGGGTGGTCTGTCTCACGATTCAAGAAGTTTACTTGGACCAGAATAATCAGGAGACAATAAGCAGTTTCAGCAAAAGATGATGCATTGGTTGAAATGCTCCCTCTTTTTTGCAATCTCTATAATAGTTTCTTAGCCGCTTTTATAATATTTTCCTTGCACAGTTTCAAACTGTTTCTTTAGGTGTGTGGATTACCAGTTATCAATATCCATCCAGCATCATTGTATTTACATTGAACCGGTAAAATCAGCCACAATACCAGAATGATCTGTTATGGTTAAAAACCTAATTTTGTCGTTCCGGGAATCTGTTCATTACAAAATATCGTGAAATCCGGAGGAGCCTGCGCTTTTTGATAAATATGGGAGCAGCATAAAAAGATTCTGTTGATACACGCTGGTGTAATCCGGCAGTCGGGTAGATGATAACAATCAGTAATCTTTGTTGGGGTTAGGGCGATACTTAATGAAAATGGCAAGGGGGTGGTTACTGACAACACCTACCAATCCACAGTATTTGACGGTTGTCAAAATTGATGATTACCAATTGAAAGTCAGCGGCGTAGCTATATCGTCAGGCTAAAGTACACTCTTTATTCTTCTACTAAATACATTCTTCCAGCTGATAAGTGAACGCCCCTAAACCTTCATCAGGAAACTCTTTTTTTAGTTTTCGCACAATCTCAAGAAGGTTAGGAATCTCCTCATCTGGCACAGCCATTAAAATTGACTTGTCCCTGCCGGGCTTTTTATGGGTGCCCAGCCTCACCCCAGACGTTTGGCAATCACCAGTGGCGTCATGCAATTTCATATATGACTTACAACCAGCTTGCCTAAATGCATTTATGATAGAGTCATCGAAGTAATCGTCATAAACAACCCAAAACATTTTCATGCTTTTTGTCCTCCCTTTAAAAATTTTTTTTGAAATATTGGAGGCATGCTTTTGCCAGAGGGATAAAATTTCTTCATTTTGCAAGGTGGAAGATAGTATCTTATTATCAAAGTAAAATCAGAGGTATGATTATGAAGAAACTGTATCTATCAGATGATGATCGTAAGATGGACGGCGTTTGCGGTGTGATCGGCGAGTATTTTGAAAGAGATTCCACGGTCATCAGAATCCCCTTTATTATTCGAACTCTTTCTTTATTCGGTTTCGGTGTTATCGCTTATTTAGCGATGTGTTCAAAAGAGACCTCTCTTCACATGACTCGTCAAAATGCAGGAAGTTCTTACTCATAAATCCGCGCTTTCTCCTCACCTCTCAACACCTTCAGAGCAGCTTGGGCGAAGGCCAATGCCTCCTGCTCTGGACACCTTTTCACTCGTGCGACAAAGCCGCATCTCTCTTCTATCCATTTAACAGCATGGGCAGATTCTAATATCTTACCCGTCAATATAACAGCATCAACCTTTCCTTTGAGAACAGATGCCATTGCGGCAATATCTTTAGATATTTGATAGCACATAGCCTCAAGGTAAAATTTGGCTTCTTCATCGCCCTCCTCGACCCATTTTTCAATTTCACTGATTTTGTTGGTGCCGAGATAGGCGACCATACCCCCTTCGCCTCTGATCATTTTTAGTATCTGCTCACGGGTATATTTACCAGAAAAGCATAGCTCTACCAGCGACACGACAGGCAGGGCGCCGCTCCGTTCCGTGGTAAAAGGTCCTTCTTCAAAGGGGTTGGTCACATCAATGAGTTTGCCATCGGCGATGGCCGCAATAGACATGCCGCCTTCCAGATGCGCGATGATGAGATTTACGTTGTCCATTTTTTTATTCATTTCTCTGACTGCGAGTCTTGCAACCTCTTCGATGTTTTGCACATGGTAAACTGCTCTCCTTTCAATCACTGGAATGCCGGAGACCTTCGCCATGCGATCGAAAGATTGAGCAACTGAATGAGCGATAAAGGCCGGGATACCTTGTTCATCGGCGATTTCCTTGACAAGCATGCAGCCCAGGCCGGCCGCATGTTCTACTCGCGACATCATGAATTTAACGTCATCGATCATTTTTTGATTGACCACGTAGATGCCGCTTTCCTTTCGGCTTATGAAGCTTCTACCGACAACGGCCGCTAAATCCCCCTTGTTTATGTTCCATTGCCTAAGCTGGTCTTTGATGACGGTGCTGCGGTAGAGGAACTGATCCAGTATCTTTGGATACTTCCGCAATTCTGATACGGGATGGATCATCCGGGCGCTTTTAACCTCATTCTCATCTTCAAAAATGGACACCTCGCTGCTGGTGGAGCCTGGATTTATCACCAATGTCCTGAACATATAAAAACCTCCATACAATCGATGCAAATGGATCAAGTTATGCGCCGGCAATAATTTCCTTGAGTTCCCTAATGATGATATCCATCTCCACACCTGAGCCGATACTGACTCTTAGATAATTCGCGATTCTCGGTTTATCCAAATATCCCATGAGGATGCTGACCTGCTCCTAGAACATGTACCACATGTTAAGTTAGAATTCTGCTATTTTGTATCCCTCGGTGCAGAAATGTCTCCGATACAGGTTGCTGCTTCTTTGTTTATCTCCGATTGTAATGGAGCATGGAGGGTCAAATTTCAAAAACAACAAGGAAGTTATACGTAACCACTTACTTCTCAGATTCAATCAATAGTGAATATTAACGAACACCTCTAGTGTTTTGAAAATAATTAAATAATTACCTTAATTAAATAATTACCTTGACTTTGCATACTTTAAGCGTAATATACAAACAAGAAGAAGTAATCGACACCGTAGAAAAGCATTCGCCTCTGCTAATTCCCTCATATAGGGGGAATGAATCAAATATTAAAACCCTGTCTTTTACAACGAGACAGGGTTTTTTATTTCTGGGTGATTTGACTATTACGAAAGATGTATAAAATGACAAATGACATGATGATAAATAAAGACGATTTGTTAGATACTGGTTCATCAGCAGTAGCAAATGGAAATTACGATATTGCAATAGAAGCGTTTCACAGCTTTATCTTACGTGATTTAAAATGCTTCGAAGCAAACAACATGCGAGACATGATCTACAAATATTATGATAATTATGGAGAAGCAATAAGTGATTTCGATAGCGCTATAGCGCTGAAACCTGAGTGTGCATTGGCTTATTATAACCGGGCCTGCACCTATAGAAAAGATGTTGATGATATCCAGCAAGCAATAAGTAATTTCACCAAAGCAATCGAACTAAGATCCGGCTATGCAGAAGCTTATAACAACCGCGGAGACCTGTATGGATATGTTGGAGATTACCAGCAAGCGATTGTTGATTTCACTAAAGCAATAGAGCTGAAACCTGACTATGCTATGGCCTATGTTAATCGTGGAATAGCCTATGCCAGACTTGACAATAAATCTCTGCTGGCAATTGCCGATATTAAAAAGGCCGTCAGCTTATGGCATGAGTTAGCAAATTGAAGCTCGCCCACTGAAGAGCAGGCGGGAGTGCCTTATAAATCTGAATATGCTTATCTAATCAAGAGGTCTTGATAATAATGAAAGCGCGTTGGGTGTTTGATACTCTATGGCCAGAACTCCCACAGGTTGATTGTGCAATCGTAGCAAAGTGGTGGCCTTGGGAATATTACTGTGTGTTAACAACCCGTATATGGAAAGATGAGGCAGATCCAGCATACAAAAGCATAGCCAAAAATTCTGCCTTCCCACAGCAATATGTTACACATATATATAAATGCGATAAGAATGGCAAAAGCGATAGTAACCATTCTTATTATATGAAAGAATATAATGATTCAGGCCTGGCGAGAAGAGGCCACAAGGAAGTAGTTGAGTTAATGGAAGAAGGCAGATTGAATTTTTAATAATTCAAGATCGGTTAGGACGTTAACCAGCTAATTTTTAATTTTCTTCTATTTGTACATTAGACATCAAACTATTTCTTTCTCCACGGCCTGCCCCAGAACACATACCGCATTCAGAGTCTGAGTTCTGCCGTTATTAAGGCTCCTATGGGAGCCGGTCCTATTTATTTCCAACTGAAGTCTTGTATACCTGCGATAAGGGCAGATTCAATGCTTTAAGGAGGAAGTTCTACTCACCCACCCCCATCCACCACAACCCAAATTGTTCCCATAAAGATTACAACCGGTTATCAATAGCCATCCAGCATCATTGGTATTACCAAGAACCGGTAAAATCAGCCATAATACCGGAATGATCTGTAGGGGTTAAAAACGTAATCTTGAGGTTCTGAGAATCTGTTCAGTATGAAATATCGTGAAATATGCAGAAGTCTGCGCTTTTTAAAATCCGAAGAATAACCACGGCAGAACTGATCACAGCTAACGGATTTTCACCATCCAATCTCTATTTCATTAAATGTCATTTAACGCTTCTTTAAATAACTCCCGCTTTTCAGGGGTCTGAAGAGCTGTCGCAAAATCGTTTCAATTCATAATAGCTTGGTACAATCAAGCTGTTATAAGATTTATCCCCTAATCCCGCAAGTTGGCATGGTTAATGCGGTAATATAAGTCAAAACAAATTAACCACAAGGAGAAAACAGATCATGAAGAAGACACTTAAAACATTAGGCCTGGCGTTATTTGTAGTGCTGACGACGGCTACATTCGGTTTTGCCGAGTATACAGTTGCCGGTGTGAGCGAGTTCCCGTATTTTCAGCTTGGATGTCTGATTGTCGGCGGAATGACGATCATCTCTCTGAAGCACAAATATTCGAGGTTTTATGCTGGTGAGCTGATAGGCATATTCGCGATGTACACAATTCTCATCGCCCTGTTCACGGCTCCGGTTTTCAATGCCATTAAGACCCTCGTAAGCTAAGAAGACCATCATACCGGTTTGCATTGCCGGTATGGTGATGTACTCTGAAGGGAAAGGAGGTTAAGGCCATGTTAGCGACTCACAAGACACACCAGGACCACAAAATGTACAGAGCGATTTTTATGCTGAGTTCGTGGGGGTTTGTGATTGTGATTGCCTCTTTCCTTTTCCTCTATGCGGGATATAAGCTGGACGAGCTTCTGGGCACTTCTCCCAACTTTATGCTCGGGCTGTTTTTCCTGGCCATATTTCTCTGTATCGGCAGGCTATATCAGGATGCCTGGCGGAGGAGAAAAGACATCTGAGATCATCCTTCCCATGTAAAACATAAGAGACCTTTTCACGGTCTGTGATTCTCGCCAAAGCCCATCAAAAATCTTTGCACGATCCTATTTTCTGCCTACCCATCTTTTATGGCCTTCAGTTTCTTCTATCTGGATAGACGTTTGATCCTGTATTCCAACCGAAAAGCATCCTTTTTCTCAATCACTCGACTTGTGGCCAACAGCGTTACGGGCAATCTCACACGGGTAAACTTTGAAGCATGTCCTTTATTGTGGGCTTCTAATCTCTTCTCTAAATCATTCGTAACTCCAGCGTAAATTTTCCCATCAGAACAACAGAGAAGATATACTATCCATGATTTTTTCATGGGAAGTTGGGTAATCCGGTCGTTTTATCAAAGCTCATTTCTCAGTTTCGTCAAACTCTTGAACGTCACCGCTTTTCTGTTCGACCTGCCCCCTGAATATTGTTCCACATTAATCCATAATAGACTATTTGACACATAAAATTGATGTTTCCGAAACCTGACATCTGATGAATTGATCAGGCAATTCTCTTGAAATCTATGAATCCCTGCTCCACATCGGTGTGAATCAGCTGCACTCGTATCCTGTGACCCACATCAAGACTTTCAAAATCATGTACCAGTTTTCCTTCAATGGGGGGGGTAAGAATACGCACCCACGTGCCCTTGGGGCCCGCACCAGTCACAATTGCATCGAAACGTTCACCAATTTTAGACTCTAAAAGAATTGCCGCAGCCGATTTGCTGACCTGTCGTTCCACTTTGTTGGCAGCATCTTCTGCCTCTGTGCAATGTTTAGCCAGAACCTGCAGTTCATTATTGCTATATGGCGAAGTTTCTTGTTCTATGGCTGCCTTCAATAAACGTTCTGTAATAAGATCGATATACCGACGATTCGGGGCCGTGGAATGTGTATAGTCCCTGACCGCGAGGCCAAAATGTCCCGGTAAGCTAGTATCTCCTGGAAGTTCTGCAACGTATTCACCAGCCCCCATCAGCTTGATAATTGAGAGTGAGAGGTCGGGGAATCTGACCGGGTCGGCTGCTTTCTCCTTGGTCAGGAACTCCTCGAGAGCTGTTGAATCAGGCATAATAGGGAGCTTGAACCCATGTTCATCAGCAAGCTCGACAATTCGTTCCCATCGTTTTGGGGTGCGGACTATGCGGCGGAGAGAGGGAAATCTTTTTGAGGAAAGATACCGAGCGGTCACGCCGTTTGCCCCAATCATGAAATCCTCGATAATGTCCTTTGCGCGGTTCCTTTTCTCGACTCGGAGATCATGGATTTCATCGCCATCAAATATCGGTTTCGCCTCAACCGTTTCAAAACTCAGGGCACCGTGAACATGCCGGAGATTCTTCATACTTTGCGCCACCCTATCCTGCATGCGCAAATTCTCAGCAAGTCCATTTACGGCAATGATAGCCTCAGGCACAATTCCTTTCCCTTCCAGCCACACCGCAACACTATTATAGGCGAGTTTTGCATGATTGCGGACATGTGCCCTATAGATATCCGACGCCTTCAGAGAACCGTCTAAACCAATCACCATTTCGATGACAATTGCCAAGCGATCCTCATTGAAATTCAATGATGTGAGGTCAGTAGAAAGTTTTTCGGGAAGCATCGGGAATATCTCAGCAGCTGTATATACAGAGGTTGTATTGTGCTGTGCATGATCATCAATCGCTGACTTGCTCTTAACGATCGAGTCGACATCAGCCACTGCAACAAGAACCTTTACTTCATCTCCCTGCATCTCCTCGGCAACAGTGAGCTGATCCAGGTCAAGTGAATCATCATTGTCAATTGAAGCCCATAAGAGATTCCTAAGGTCACAAACCCGTTCACTGTCAATTGTTGCAGGAGCATGAATCTTGTCAAGTTCAGCGAGTTCATTATCAGAAAAGTTAGGGAGCAATCCTTTCTCAAGCATCACTCTCTGGGCGATTCTCTGTAGAATAGAACGGTGCCGTTTATCGGTCGACCTCATTTTCTGTCTCCTTTTATATTTCTCACCGGCATACAATTGTGACCTGCCCAGAACTTGTAACACATTTCGAGTTAGAGTTGTGCGAGTTTTTTGGCGATTACCGAGTGAATCGTAGTACAATTGGTGCTGCGGATGTGAACTATATAACCTTGCAGTCGGGTAGATGATAACAACCCGTAATCGTTATTGGGGGTGGGGCGATATTTAATGAAAATGTCAAGGGGGTGGTTATTGTCAACACCGACAAAGTCACACCTGGCTGTATCACTGAGAATCAATGAATACCGCTCGTACTGTTGAATATGCCACCATCTATTTTATATCCAACTCTTTTTTCACGGCCAATCCCAGCTTCTCTATGACCGAAAGGAGGTACTCTCTGGGATTAGCTAGATTGAAAACTTTCAGGAAGAACATGAGCACCCTAGTGGCTTAGGATGAACGCATGATGGGTCAAGCAAGAAGCAATGTTAAGGTGTCCTGACGAGGCGGACTCCCAAGCCATAGTCCCTATAGTCCGGGCCTATGTTGTAGCGAAATGCTGAGCGGCATAGGTTTGCGCTGTAGTTCCAGCTGCCGCCACGATTGACCCGGTACGAGCCTGATGAAGGACCTGTAGGATCGGTTACGCTGCCCGAGGGATATTCCCCATACCAGTCCTGACACCACTGCCGGACATTGCCGTGCATATCATAGAGGCCCCAGGCATTCGGGGCAAAGCTAGCCACGCGGACGGTCTTTTGTCTGCTTTCTCCCTTGGGGCACCCTGATAGTGGATAATTCCCATCATAATTGGCCTGATCCGTGGAAAGGCAACTCCCTGTATTAAAGGGTGTTGTCGTCCCCGCCCTAGCCGCATATTCCCATTCCGCCTCTGTGGGTAATCGGTACTTGTCTGTTCCTTCCTGCCGGTTGAGCTTGCCTATAAAATCTTGGACGTCATTCCAGGAAACTCGCTCCACAGGGCAATCATTGCCGCAGTTTTTGAAATGCGATGGATTGCTCCTCATGATCTTCTGCCACTGTCCTTGGGTCACCGCGGTGGTCTGCATGTAGAATAGCTTGCTGATTGTAACCTGGCGTTGTGTCTCATCACTGCTCCGACTCGGCTCATTGGAAGGCGAACCCATGATAAACGTCCCGGTTGGGATGAGAATAAATTTCATACCGACTGAGTTAGTAAATTCTTTTTCCGCTGCCATCAGCATTGAAGAAACGAGAATAACGAGCACGATTATCAATAATGTGGTGATGTATCTTATGCCGTCCCCCTTTCTTGATAGTGATTTCACTTTTTTTACAGCCTTTATTCGTGGCAGTCAATCGCTAAGAATATCTCGGACTGAATCATATGATACATCTCATAGTAAAGGTTACGGTATGTAGTCTTGCATAACGTGGATATCTGTCATGTCATTGATAACAGGAAGAAGCCACTGGCGACTATATCTAGGAGGTGAGAAGACTAATTGATGCAGTGTGCATTATCTTTACTATGATATTCCTTATTTGTCAACTTTTCTATTTAGATAGTCAGAATAATCTCTTGTCACTGGTGAGTATTCTTTCTCCATTAATTTCGAAAAATTAAGAAATCTGCTGTCGATCTGTTGCATGCAGTGGGAATGTTATAGAGCACTGATATTCTTAAAAGGGCCTTAACGTCTACATCATGCGGATGAGGTTCCATGGGATCCCAGAAGAATATGACAACATCGATATTTCCGTCCGCAATGATTGCGCCTAGTTGTTGATCTCCGCCAAACAGGCCGGATTTTAGCCTGATTATGGGATGTTTGAGCGGATGTTCCTGATCTATCCTTTCCGCCAAGGTCTCTTCTACTAACCTCCCCGTTGTTCCTGTGCAGATCAATTGATGGTTCAACAGTATGCTGAAGTTCCAAATCACCCACTCCACCAAATCCTTTTTCAAGTTGTCGTGTGCAACTAATGCAATGCGTTTTGTGCTTTCTATGTTACCTCAGATATTGAGTGAAGTGAACTCTCTCCCAATACATCTCTATACTATTTAAACAGGCCCTCCCCGGAACTACTCCAAGCTTGAATTAGGTAGCAAGCGCACAGCCGTAGCTTGCTGCGGAGAGCTTCAATTATCACTGGGCCAAGAGTCTGTCCAACTTTGATTTGACCTGCATGCCGACCAATTTGCCAGTGCTCAACTTGCCGCGAGCCTTTCCCAACTTTATACTTGTCTCAATGATGTCTTTAGGCACGTAGGATTGCTGGACCTCTGGTTTGCGTAGCAGGGTGAGGGATTTTGTGCGACAGGTATCGACGCACAGTCCGCATCCGATACACCTGTCCGGATTGAATATTGCTTTCTTGTCCTCCAGATGAATGGCTTCCATCTGACAGCGCTTGGTGCAGATGCCGCAACCTTTGCATGTTTCAGTATTGAGGCTCGCCACAAATGGACTCGCCACCAAACTGGCTGGCTTGAGATCACGCTTCAGAAATCTCAGGACACCGCAGCAGCACCCGCAGCAGGTGCAGATGAAAAGGGGGTTCTTGGAGTTCGCCGGTTGTAGCACCAGACCCGTCTCCTCTGCCCGTCGGAGAATTTCCAGGGTTTCTTCCCGGCTGATGGCACGGCCACGGCCCATATGTACGACGCTCTGAGCCGCTAAGCCAAACTGTAGACAACTCTCCTCAGGTTTGTCACATCCTTTTCCCTGTATGCGAAACTCTTGTCGGCAGATGCAATTGGACACTGCAAAGGTCGTGTTATTACGCACTATCTCCTCAGCCCGCTCATAAGACATCACCTCGGGCTGAACTGCGATGCTCTTCTCTACAGGGATTGTGCGCATTTGCGGCACTTTGCGCCAAGTGGTGGGATCAAACAAAGAGGGCATGTATTCCTCGAATTCCTCGACGAGTTCTCGGCTCAGTTTGTTCACCTGGGACTCCCAGAAGCCGACAACGAATTGAAGGGCCATGTACAGGGACGGCTTGCCCTTTCGTGGAACCCCCATAATCAGTCCCTTCTTATACATCTCTTGCAACCGTCGGGCAGCCTCGTTGACAGGGATCTTGGCACGGCTGGCAACCACCCGAGGTTCCTCAGGGATCAGTGTCAGGTAAATGGCAAGTTCGGCATCTTCAGGGGTGAAGAGCCGTCGTAGGATGCGAATTTCCACACCACTGTCAGTCCGTGGGAATCCTCCTGGCAGATTGTCAAGATGCTCAGCCAATTTTTCGTAAAGGTCTGTTGCCATGACGGCCTCCTTTTTGAGTTCTTTGGGTATCGTTGCTACCCTATTATTAGATAATCTGTGTCGGTTGAAAAGGGAAGGTGAAGTATCTGTACGAGACTTAGAAATCGATAAAAAAGCTACCTGATACTTATTGAGATGTCAAATGGAATATAGTCCACCAAATGTTGTTTATCACTTGTAATCAGCAACTTTTTCCGACCTATGCTGATTACTTGTTACAGGAAGGAGTGTGTGTTTTTGTTTTAGACTTACCAAGGCAAACCTTTTTGTCGGCTTCACCTACTGTTGGTGGCCGGGACAGGATAAAATCTAACAATTACTGGTTGAAAACTTCTAACATTTGAGTTCAGCGGTGGCTGTAATGCGTTCGCTACAATGAGGGTTTAGGGCTCTTTGGCACCACTTCGGCCACCCCTTTGAATGGCAACGTCTACCATCTGATCTGGTGATACCGGCGCGTCTTTTTCCCCAAGCCACTCAAACATGAGCCGACCACAATCCTGCTTAATAAGGACGAACAAACGATGCATGCCTTCATAGGAAATATGGATGGGTCTATCCGGCAAAAACATAGAGTTCAACACTTTTAGACGTCTGTGCTCCTCGGGATGAACAACACCTTTAGCATGCAGAATCGCGTGCCTCAATATTCGCATGTCACTCATGATGTCTGAGCGTATTTCATTGACTGGCGTACCCTTGGCCCAGCTTCGCCTATCTTTACAGCTACAACTTATATTAATTCCTTGTTTGAGGATGGAAACGAAATAGTGATCTATACGTCCAGGGTTGAAGAAGATCGGGGAATTACCGAAAAGTGGTTACAAAAAAATGGAGTAAATTATCACCGCATCGTTTTCGGAAAGCTCCCGGAAGATATTTACATAGACAGTAACTCGATGAAGATAAAGGAGGATATATGATTGTTCTATCGAGTCCAAGATTATATAGGCGTATCGTTTCACATATAAATACATTTGGGGAGATTAAGTTGTAAAAATCAATCTCTTTCCGGACAGTCAGTTTCTCGCCCCCTTGTAGTAATTCCTTCCCTGTTGCTTCCGGAAATCTTTTCTTTAACTTTTTGCTCCCATATCCTCACCGTTCTTTCAATCTGAAAATCACTCAATTAACTTGTCTGTGGCTTCAGTCCCGATATAAAACGTGGAAAACTGGGTATCGTCACCAACATAAAACCCCTTCGCACTGCCTTTTCTTCTTTTCACACATTTTTTTGTATAACACTTCCTCCGTAGACTCGGGCGAAATGTAAGCAACAGATGGTTCTTCATCAGTTAGTTTTCCTATTACTTGCTCTTCTTTATCGTAAAATATCATTTTAAGACTCTTGTATGTTCTATCTTTACAATTAATCTCATATAAAGAATTTAATTGCCTAAAGTTATCAAGGGCTGGGTCAATTTTTCGGAAGTCCGCTATCATTTTTAGTAGAATTTCTTCATCCTCTGGTATCATTTTAACGAATACTCGAACAGAATTGTTTGGTAGATATTTTATACTTCCGGCATCATAAAGACGGAGAACACCTCCTACTGTCGCGTACCTTATCCATTCCTCACCGTTTACATCCTTTGAACAGGGTAGTATCAGTAAGGAGACGAGTAATACAAAATAGAGCCTTGAGAAGAATCTGCGTTTATCCATTTTGCCCTCCTTTTCAGCTATCCCCTCTGTTACAGTTCATTTAATCGCCTTAAGGATGCCACCATCAATTCAGAAGTCAAGATATTCTTAAACTGAAAAAATCAATCTCGTTATACCCGCCTCCATTCCGTAATCAACGTGACGACATATTTCAATTCCCTCAAATCAAAGGCTTTTTTACAATTGACTAAAAAGAAGATGTCGTATAGAAAATTATGACGTCATTTAAAAAAAGGAGGGACGTTATGAGGCACATCCGCACTCTATATATTCTCCTTACTTTCATTCTCCTTCCTTCAACGACTTTTCTCCATGCTGCCACCGAGTAGCGAATTGCCTTGGTCATTGGCAACAGCGCTTACAACTCAGGGCCGCTGAAAAATCCTGTCAATTATGCCACGGATATGGCCGCCATGCTAAAAGAACTCGGATTTACCGTTACGCTAAAGAAAAATGCGAGATTGCGGGAGATGGAAGAGGGTATTGAGGATTTTGGCAACCGGCTGAAGAGGGGCGGCGTGGGTCTGTTCTACTATGCCGGCCACGGGGTTCAGGTGAGCGGTGTCAATTATCTGATCCCCGTTGGAGCTCGGATAGCAAAAGAGTCAGACGTTAAGTATGAGACTGTAGATGCAGGGAGGATTCTCGACGAAATGGCGAAGACCAACAACGGTCTGAATATCGTTATTCTTGATGCCTGACGTGATAATCCGTACTCGAAGAGCTTCCGGTCAGCAAGCCGGGGGTTGGCGATTGTGAGTAGTGCCCCCGTGGGAACGTTCATCTCTTATTCTGCCGGCCCCGGGAGCATGGCCCGTGATGGTGAAGGCAGAAACAGTCCTTACACAGCGGTACTATTCCAATATATGAAGGAACCGGGGCTCACCATCGAGAACGTCTTCAAGAACGTGCGTACTCTTTTGGGTAAAAAGACGGGCGACAAGCAGATACCGTGGGAGCTGTCGTCGCTGCGGGGTGATTTCCATTTTGTGCCGGGAGCTGCAAAAACAGCGGTCACATCTGCAGGAGTGTTTCCATTGCAAAAGGAAGGGCCAGAGGCATCGCAGGTGAAAACAGCAGATGACGAACTGGAACTGGCGGTGGCCAAGATGCAGGAAAAGGAGGAACTATTTAAGACACTCGCCTCTGACATCAAAAAGTACCGTTCCATAAAAGCGGCTGATATTGACGAAGCGCTGAAGGAGCGCGCTTGGCAGGCCCTTGTGAAAAAGTATCCTCAGTGGTCGGCAGGTGTTGGCGACAAAAAAGAATACGTGATTATTAATCAAGTGCTTCAGGAGGACAAGAGCGGTTCATTCAAAAAGAATTTAAACGAAGAAGGAATCTCCTCCTTCATGGAGATTGCTAACGACGGCCGATTCATCGCCTATGACAACGGTACTGTTCTCGATACCGGGACGAACCTCATGTGGGCGGCTAAAGATAACGCTACAACATCAACTGGAGTAACGCCAAGAGCTATGGTGAGAATTACCGTGGCGGCGGATATACTGATTGGCGGATGCCGACACAGGATGAGCTGGCTGGATTGTATGATGCAAACAAGAGATACAGAACTTCCTGCAGATACGATGCACATTTGACAGAAATGATCGGACTTACATGCAGTGTTGTCTGGGCTTCGGAAACTTATGGTTTAGCTGCCAATGGCTTCGAGTTCAACGGCGGCCATAGATATCCGTATGTCCAGTGCCAGAGCGGCGGCGCGCAGGCTCTCCCGGTTCGTGCCGGTTCGGCTTCGGCCACCGGAATTGGAGTTTCCGTGTACCATGACGCCAATGACCAAGCTCTGCCAATGCGCCCCATAACGGCAGTGCCAGTGTCATGACGGTGACGACTGGGCCACGCCGGTAGCTGCCATCAAATAGATTTTTTGATCATTTTCTTTTGGGGTGTAGGGGCATAGGCCTACTCGCTGCATGAATTTGAAACATAGTGTTTCAGTATGTGTGATAGGCCAGTATGATTACCCTTTTCAAAGTAGTACAATTGAAACAATCCTGTCACCATTACAATCAGAATTAATTGATTCTCAACGACCTACCCTTGTGCACCTTCGTAGATGAAGCCATGGCTGGCAACCCTCGATATTTTTTTGATCTTGGCTGAGTATTACGGGTGGAAAGCTGCCATACAAATACATTTACTTAAAATCACACTTTCGGGAAGTTACAAACACCCTCCATCACATGAAAAATTACCTTTCAAAAACTGCATATTTCAATCCAATTCAATAAACTGAGATAATGCTTGCCACTGCAGACTTGTATTGAAAGTTTAGCCCATAGCAGTAGTGCAATCACTTGCGTATAACAAGAAACAGAGGATATCTCTGTGCAGCGGCGAACGGTGATTTGCAGTTCACGGCGATATATGAGCGGCTCGGATCAGTTTGAACCGCGGAGCGGGAAGGGAGAAAATTTTGTTGAGTGTGCGGCACAATAAAAAAGGGAGTTCGTAAGTATACGAAATCCCTTCGTTAATTTTCTGGCTCGGCGGGACATACAACAGTAAGAACTTCTCATCTACACTGCTATTCCAATGGATACGGGCACTTAAAGCCAATTGAGCAGTTCACCTACAACTAAACGACTTTAAAAAGTCTTGATGTTGTGAGTTATACATTGAAACACAGTAACGTCAGGCAATCAGGTACGGTTGGAAGCTAGGTCCCATCAACCATAACCGGGTGGGTTTAATCATGGCCTGGGTGATGTCCTGCCGTACACACACCCTGTTGGCAGTATGGCAGCGCATTGCATACGTTCCCGCACTGCCCACAGTTGTTATTATCCCACTGCAGATCTGTACAAGAATTCCCGCACATAACGTAAGGGGATGCGCAGACACAAGAGCCGTTGACGCATTTCGTATTGCCACCACAAGATTTGCCGCATGCTCCGCAATTAAAGTTATCATTTAGCAAATCTGCACAAAATTTCCCGCACCAGGCGTAAGGGGACAGGCAGACACAAGAGCCATTGACGCATTGACCACCGTAAGTTCCCGCGCAACCATTGCCGCATGCTCCGCAGTTTTGATTATCGGTTTTCACATCCACGCATATTTGATTCTGTCCGCATGCGATAGTGGGCTTTTTGCAGGCAACGCTGATGGGGCCGGAGACTGCCCAAATATTTTCGTTCTCTGCGTTTGTGACAAATATATAAAAAGGGTTCGGTAAATTCCCGGCATTTTGCGGAAGGGTCCATACTGCGCTGCCCACGCCCCCTGTAGCAGTAACGGGAGAGAGAGAACCACATGGACCATTTCCAGTTCCAAACAAATCTGGATTTTTTTTGCCATGCGGGGATGAGGCGGCATTGAGGGTCACATATACCTGTCCCGGATTTCCATTTCCATTGTATCCCCACATGATCCTGTACTGGGTGCCAGTGTACAACACTTCATTCGGTGCAGGTGCGACTATTGTAATGGTGGGGGCGCTAACCGTAACCACCTGCTGGGCTGCCACACGCGGGTCATTTTCAAGTGTTATCCGCAGTTGATAGCTGCCTAGAGCCATATTGTTGGGAACGGTATAGGCGGTTTGCCCCGCGGCGTTTGCAGTGTCAATGACGGCAACCTTGTTGTTGTTCTGCCAGAGCGTGACGTCCACAAAGTTGGAGTTGGTGCCGCTGCAGGTCCATTGTATGAACTGGTAGCTACCCTGATACCAGGTTGATCCGTTGACATTGGCTTTGCTCGAGGCATTTAGCGTTATTGTGCCTTTCGGCGGGGCGTTGGGATTCAATCCTTTCGCTGCTGCGTCTATCGCAGGAGGTTGCATCTGCAGAGTGCCTTGAGTGCCTTTCTGGGCAGCAGCTGGCGCTGCGTATGTCATACATGTCGGCAAAAGTAAGTAAACAATCATTAGTAGAGCTAACGCATAAACTGTGTTTTCCCCTCTTGCTTTCATGATGGCACCTCTCTTTCAGATTTTGTCCTCAATGGTCACGGACTGTCCCGCCTATATCAAATGCTTTCCGAACTTCTACCACATTTTGAGATACAGTTCCGCATTTATTTCAGAGTATTACTGTTTGAAATAAAGTATCAAGTGGCTGAAATGAAAAAACAAAAGTACAGGAAGCAAGTGATACATTGGTGCAGAATTACAAAGACAACGCCGAAGTAAAGGAGGTCCAATTTTATAGGATTGGACCCCCCTTTTTTAAGGCTCGCCGGGACACACAACAGTAAGAACTTCTCGTCTAGACTGTTATTTCAATGGAAACGGGCACTTAAAGCCAATTGAGCAGTTCACCTACTTATCTTTAGTGCTGAACGGTTTTGCTTATTGAGAATTACTGTTAGAAATGAACAAGCTCCTCCATCTGTAAAAAGGCTACGATACAGTACATCTCAAAAGCCAGCTTCAATCGATTTATTGCTGATCAATTACTTTTTTCAAGTGGCTAAACCCCGAGGCCGCAGTAGGCCACCCAGCGTAAAATGCAATATGCGTAATCGCAGCCACAAGTTCTTCCTTCGTTAGACCGTTTTCAAAAGCTTTTTTTAGATGAAATTCGACTTGCTCGATGCGATTCAGCGCAACCAAACATGTGACCGTGATTAAGCTCTTATCGCGCTTTGAGAGTCCGGTACGTTCCCAAATATCACCGAAAAGAAAGTCTCGTGTAAGTTTCGCAAATTCCGGTGCTACAGCCGCCATCTCATCTATGGCCTGTTGTTCTTTTTTGTTAGCCATCTTCATCTCCTTTCCTTAGTTCTTAAATTATCTCCCTGGAACCATACTATGCCAAAAGGAACTCAAAACTCTTGGCGTGTGGGCCGGAACAGGATTTCGTTCACGTCCACTTCTTCCGGCTGGCTCATGGCGAAGACGACTACCCGTGCGAACGATTCGGCGGGAATCGCAATCTCATACACTTTGCGCATGTTCTCGGCGATATCCGGCTCTATCACGCTATCAGGTAGTTCCGTAGCTACCGCGCCCGGTGAGATCACCATCACGCGAATGTTGTAGGGCTTCACCTCCTGACGCAACCCCTCAGATAAAGCACGCACGGCATGCTTGGTCGCCGCATAGACCGCACCACCGGCACGGACCTTGTGGCCGGCCACCGAAGATACATTGATGATATGTCCGGCTTTCTGCTGCTTCATATACGGAAGCGCTGCCGCAATGCCATACAGCACACCCTTGATGTTCACATCGATCATCCGGTCCCAGTCCTCGATCTTGAGGCGCTCGAGTGGCGAGGACGGCATCAGCCCGGCGTTGTTGATCATGACATCGATACGTCCGTATTTCTGCACGGCTGCGTCGACCAATCTCTTAACCTGGTCGTAGTGAGTGACGTCTGTAGTTATGCCAAGTGCCTTGCCGCCGCTGGCGGTCAGCTCGTCTGCTAATGACTTGATGCGATTGACGCGCCGCGCACCCAGCACAACGCTTGCGCCCCGCATGGAGAGAAGCCGGGCGGTCGCCTCGCCCAACCCGCTGCTCGCGCCTGTGATGACGACGACTTTTCCTTCGATGTTATCGCTCATAATTGCTTCCTCCTTTGCCCTTGTATTGTTCCTCGGTGACCTTTTCCATCCATTCAACGTTCTTCCCGTTGATTGTTCCCGTGATGGCGATATGCGTCATTGCGGTGGTGGGTGAGGCTCCGTGCCAATGTTTTACCTTTGGCGGGCACCAGATCACGTCGCCCGCTTTGATTTCCTCTATCGGACCCCCCCATACCTGTGTCCGGCCAACGCCGGCGGTAACGATCAGGTGCTGCCCTGTCGGGTGAATGTGCCAATTGGATCTGGCCCCCGGCTCAAAGGTGACATACGCGCCGGAAAAGTGCGCCGAATCATTTGCAGGGAACAACGGGTCAATGCGGACATTACCGGTAAAATATTCGGCAGGCCCTTTGGCGGAAGGCTGAGAACCGGCCCTAGATATAGTTTGCGACTTTATGTTTGCTTCGTCGGCTATTGTCTGGCCCGCAAAAGAGCTTGCTGAAACAAATAGAAAAAGTGATAAAAGCATTGCTGCGCATTTCATTTTTCTCTCCTTACGATTGTTCTTTGAGATGGTTTACATCCAGAAAGTTGAGGGTTAGGCTTACAAGTTTTCTGAGACAATAGGAAAAACTACAATTGAAAAATGCCCTTATGCGAATGGAAAGTCAAGGGAAAATAGCATCGGCTTTAAGCCCAATTTGAAGATGTAGGGTTGTGAAAATTCGATAATAATTACTGTTTGAAAGGGAGTATGCTTGCCAAAATTGCCGGATACTTTGTTACAGGAAGAACTTCTTGTTTACCATCTATACAGTGAGATGAAGCCGCGAACTTTTTTAGAAACTGCCAGACGCTGCCCCTCAAAGCTGATTATGTGTGCCTTTATATTATTTTTCATTATTGAGAATTGCCATTGCAGTATCATGGAGCGCCTTCTGCATATTTGTCAATGCCGTCAGGGATGCTTGCTGTTGTTGTAGCATATTCGTTAAGTTAGCGCTTGCCATCTGCTGGTCGTCTCCCACTGAGTTCAATTGATTTTCCAAATATTTAATATAATTGGCCAACTCACCTGCCGTGTTAATTACACTTCCTTTCTGGACGTTGAATGTATCGGGGTTTCCTCGCTTTATAAAATATATATTCTTCTGTATCGGCTGAATCTTGCCGCCTGACCGGCTCAGTATTGCGCGGTTAGCATTTATTTCCTGACTTATATTTCTTTTTATCTCATCATACTTTTGTACCTTGGAACGATGTTTATTCACGTTTCGGTTGATTTCCTGTTTCGCTTCGGCAATGACGAGATTGATTGCCCTATTAACATCCATGTTTTTTGATTTACTTACCAACTGTTTCCAAACCGCCAGATATCTATCCTGGGTTTCACCTTTCCCAATCATCACGCCGATATTCTTTAATTCAAGAATGGTTGATTGCTGAAAGTCTGTGGTTCCCTTTGTACCTGCTGCACGTTGAGCTAAACATACATTCCCGGAAAGCGAAAGGCAAAGACACGTAATCCAAAGGACGAAACGAGTAATCTTTTTCATAATAGTTTCCCCCTATTCGCAAAAAATATTATTTGAACTGGCTTTTTGCTCCGGCGGTCACTTACTATATGGTGGGCGCATGCACTTCAATGTTTCCTTTCGCTTTCATCACAGTGCACCTCACCAAAAATCTGACGCAAATAGTTACGTTTATCCCTGTCCATATCAAATGGCTGTCAAATATTCTACCATATTTCAAGATAGAGCCCTACAGATTTTAGAATATTACTGATTGAAATATAGTATTAAGCTGCCGAAATGAAAAAACAACAGTACAGGAAGCTATACGTACTATAATCTGATTTTCTTATTGATGTTAATGTGTTAGACGTTGCTTAAGTTTTCATATTTTTGTTCTTTCGTCAAGGATTATCTGGGTTGCAAGTCGTTCGTT
>Ga0326727_10011040_pt1 | contig 21213 bp, 20 predicted proteins | sample MB2enrmetagenome_FD_207643 | JGI IMG/M metagenome (GOLD analysis project Ga0326727, IMG submission 207643) | Lab enriched peat soil microbial communities from McLean, Ithaca, NY, United States - MB29MY | ecosystem: Environmental > Terrestrial > Soil > Wetlands > Peat | place: USA: New York...
GCCACTGCCGACGTAGACGTCGCCGTCAGCGTGGTGCGCGATATCGCTGTCACGCTCAGACCGGAAAGCGGGCGCGAGACGGTCAACGTGCAGGGGAATGCTTCCTCAATCACGACCCAGTCGATTGACACGGCGAGCGCGGTGCATGAGGGCGTAGTCGGCAGCCAGGACCTCGAATCTCTTCCGCTCCCGGCACGCAGCTTCGCCAACATCGCTTACCTCGTGCCCGGAACCGAGCCGGTTGAGCCTTCCGATCCCACCAAAGCGCGCATCACTGCCGTCTCCACTGGCGGAAGCTCTGGCTTGAATAACGAACTGTCGGTCGATGGTGCCGACAACTCCGACGATTGGATCGGCGGCTTCCTGCAAAATTTCTCGCCCGATGGCATTCAGGAATTTGCCGTGCGCACCTCGAATGAAGATGCGGACACCGGGTGGACAACTGCCGGGTCCGTCGTGATCACCACCAAGCACGGCACCAACGAGTGGCACGGCGACGCGGCTTTCTACGAGCGCGCGGCGCAGCTCAACGCCCGCTTCCCGATTGAGAACCCGGCGGAATCATGCACGCCGCAATGTGAGCCCAATCCCAAGCAGCCGTTTTCCCGGCAGAACTACGTTGCCACTCTCGGCGGTCCCATCGCAAGAAACAAAGTCTGGTTCTTCACCTCATTCGAGAATGTGCACGAGAATGCCAGCATTGCCTATAGCCCGGCGAGCACCCGACAATTCAAAGCTCTGGCCGAGCTGGCGCAGCCTCCGTATAATTACCCGATTCCTGGCCTCCCTTCGCCCGATGACATCCCGCAAAATGTTCCCATTCCCTTCCGCGACTATATTGGATCGGTGCGCTTCGACTGGGCGCAATCTTCGAAGTCGCAGTGGTTCCTGCGTACCTCCGCAGACAGCTACCTCACGCACAACGCGCTGGTGCAGCAGGCGACCCTGCCCTCGACCGGCCTGACCACGCATAACAATTACTGGAACACGGCGATCAGCAATACTTACGCTTTCAGTCCGACCTGGCTTGGCAATCTGGTACTCGATGCCAGCTTGCTGCACCTTACACAGACGCGTAACTCGGATCTCGGCTTCGCCTTGCAATTTCCTTTTAGCGTGACGGCCCTGACGGTCTCCGGCTTCGAGACCTTCGGCGACAACCAGTTCGCCACTCCCATCACGCTTTTCCCCGACCTGCGCAATCAGGACAAGTACCAGTTCCGCTATGACCTGAGCCATATTGCGGGCAGCCACGCGCTCAAGTTCGGAGTCAACTTTATTCACGAACCGGTGCTCAGCGGCGCATTCGCGGCGACGGCGGAGGAGTTCATCACTTATCCGAGCAACCCCGATTGCTACATCAATCCTCCCGGCACCGACTGCGGTCGCATCACGAGTGCTTTGCCGTTTTATTACACGCCACCCATTCCGGCGTCAGGAGCGTGCAACCCGGAACCCGATCCGTCCACCAACATTACTTGCGCCTATACTCCGGCCGGCGACGGCAGTTTTTCGCAGAACGTTCAGAGGCTGGGACTCTATGCCGAAGACTCCTGGCGCGTTTCGCACCACCTCACCGTCAACTACGGCCTGCGTTATCAGAACACCTGGGGACTCATGATCGGGTCGGGACGAAGCGAGGCCGACAACGCCGCGTACCAGACGCTGCAGGCGCTCGACATTCCGATCGTGCCCAGCGTGCCGCACGATTACCGCAAACAGATTGCGCCGCGTCTCGGGATCGCTTACTCACCCGGCAGCAGCGAAAAAACCGTGTTTCGCGCCGGTTTCGGAATCTTCTACGACGATCTGGCCCAGAACGGATGGGCGACTGCGTTTCAGGGCGTCAACAACACGAATAAGGTAACGGGAACCTGCACGTTCACTGGATCGTCCCCAAGCACATACGCGCTCAATGGGCCCGGCTGCCTGATTGGAGGCGCAGGCGTGACCGGAAGTCTGATTGGCTCAAATTACAAGACGCCTTATGCGATCCACATCACGGGCGGGGTGCAGCACGCTTTCAATGAACACTGGCTGGTCAGCGCCGACTATACGCATGAGCAAGGAAATCATGGTTACCGCGGCTTCCCCTATACCAGCAGCGCGACCTCTCCTACCATAACTTCCCCGCTGATCCCGGCTTCTGACACGGCAGATCAGATCGCTTTTGTGCCGAATGTCAATGTGTTCGAGTCTGACAACCGCTCCAGTTACAACGCCCTGATGTTGCATTTGCAGGGCAATACGCGGCGCTTCAATCTGGTTGCGAACTACACCCTCTCCAAGGCGCAGACGTGGGGCTGCGTGCTCGGCGAACTGTTTGACTATGTGGATGGCGTCTGCCAGGTACCGACCGGATTTAATTATCCGAATGCTGGACAACTTAGTGCCTTCGGACCCGGCGACTACGGTCCCTCTGGCGAAGACGTTCGACACCGCTTCGTGATGGCGGGAATCGTCCACGTCCCCGGCGGAATCGAATTGAGCACCATCAATCAGGTCGAGAGCGCGCGTCCCATTACTATCACCACGGCGGACAACAGCGGGCGTATTTCGATTCAGTTCAGCGGCGCGTCGCAGGCGACCTACACGAGCCTCGACGAATTCCGTGGCCGGCCTTACATCCAGTCGGACCTGCGCGTCACGCGGCCTATCAACGTCAATGAGCGTTGGCGAGTCGATCCGTTCGTCGAATTCTTCAACCTCTTCAACCGCAACAATCCCGGCGCGAACTTCGCCGTGAACATCTCTCAGGTTCCGGGGGCGCAATTTAATTCGAACGGCGCCGTCTACGAAATTTGTAATCCGAACTGCGTGCCCCTTACCAGCTTGAAACAGCTCGAAATACCCGAGGGCGCTTTGGGAGACTTCTTTGGACCGGGCACTACGGTTGGAATTCCGTTCGCGGCGCAGCTCGGCGTGCGGGTGACGTTCTAGTAGTTTCTGTAGAGACGGAGCTTGCCCCGTTTCCGGAGACGCGGCAAGCCGCGTCTCTACAGGAGATCAGTCGCCAATCAAAGCGCGTCAGCCCCTCGTAGTTTTTCTCGTAATCGCTACCCGCGCGATCCCCTGCAAATCGTTCCTGATCTCAATTTCGGCCCAACCCGACAACAAGCCCCGCGCGCGCTCGGCTATCGTCCCGCTGATCTCGAATACCAGCCAACCGCCGGGCGTGAGCACGTCGCGTGCCTGAGGAATCAGCCGCCCGATTACTTCGACGCCGGTCGGCCCGGCGAACACCGCGTTGCGCGGCTCGAACTTGCGCACTTCGAGCTGCACGGAATCTTCTTCCGACTCGCCGACGTAGGGAGGATTCGAAACCACGATGTCGAACGAAGCCGGAGAGAATCCGTCCAGCAGATCGGCCCGGTGAAATTTGATTCGGGAAGTTAACTCGTGACGGGCGGCATTGGCGCGGGCGACCTCGAGCGCTTCGGAAGAAATGTCGGTGGCGTGGATTTCGGCCGTCGGCAACTCTTTGGCTAGAGCAAGCGCAATCGCCCCGGAGCCGGTACCGACGTCGACTATGCGGCGGACGGGCGGGGACGCCCGTCGCTCCACAATCTTAGGTTTCGCCAACTCCAGCACAGCCTCGAGCAAGTGCTCCGTCTCCGGACGGGGAATCAGCACCGCCGGCGACACGATCAAATCCAGCCCCCAGAATTCCTGATGCCCCGTGATGTACTGCGCTGGAACGCCGGTAGCGCGGCGCGCGAGAGCTTCGTCATAGCGCCGCATTTCGTTGAAAGTCAGTTCGCGCTCCGGATGCGCATAGAGATACGCGCGGTCGCAATCGAGCGTGAACATGATGAGGAGTTCCGCGTTCATGCGCGGGGAGGGGACCTGCGCCGTCGTTAGCCGTTCGACTGCTGAATTTAGAGCTTGGCGAAGTTGCACAACTCTATTTCAACATAGGTCCAATGAAAAGCAGATGTGGGGGTGGGCGGGATTTCAGCCGGGCCTTGCAATGCGCGATATAATCGATTGAAAGTCAAGTAGGGGTTGCGGATGACCGTCGAACAACAAGTCCTTGAAAAGCTCCGTGAACTGTCTCCGCAAAAGCAAGAGGAGGTTCTTGCCTTTGTGAGCCGCTTGCAGGGAAAGACAAGCCGCCAACCCCGGCGCAGCCTCGCGGGCCTTTGGACGGATTTGAATGTGGATGTCAGCGAAAGAGATATCTCCCAAGCGCGTCAAGAGATGTGGGGGGACTTCCCGCGGGACGTTTCCTGATGGCACTGGTTTTGGATACCCACGCTGTGATCTGGTATCTCTCCGGCTCAAAACAGCTTTCGCCCACTGCGCGCACGGTCATTGAAAGCGCCGAGCGGAACGCAGAGGACATTTTTATCTCAGCCATCTCACTGGTGGAAGTCATCTACCTGGCGGAGAAAGGCAGACTGTCTGCCCTGGCGTTGCAAAGGCTGCAGGATGCTCTAAGAGATCCCGCCGGAAGCATGGTCGTAGCTCCCTTGGACGCCGCAGTGGCCGAGGCCGTGCAAAGAATCCCCAAGGAGACGGTACCGGATATGCCGGATCGCATTATCGCGGCCACTGCTGCTCATTTGGACGCTGACCTCGTCACGCGCGACCGCCGGCTGCATTTGGCTGGGATTCTCAAGACAGCGGGAATTCGCATCGTCTGGTAGTGGTGTGATGTAACTATCATTTCTTGCTTCACACCACGCCCGCCGTCTCCGCCTTCATCTTCTCGGCCTGATAGTGCGTGATCAGCGCGTCGATAATCGGCTGCAGCTTTCCGTCCATCACCTGCTCGAGTTGGTGAATAGTGAAGCCGATGCGATGATCTGTAAGCCGGTTTTGCGGAAAATTGTAGGTGCGGATCTTCTCCGAGCGGTCGCCCGAGCCGACCATTTGCTTGCGTTCTTTCGCCAGCGCGTCCTGCTGCTTCTGCATTTCGACTTCGTAGAGCCGCGAACGCAGCACGCGCATGCCTTTTTCGCGGTTCTTGATCTGCGACTTCTCGTCCTGACAGCTCACCACCGTACCCGTCGGAATGTGCGTGATGCGCACCGCCGAATAGGTCGTATTCACCGACTGCCCGCCCGGCCCCGAAGAACAGAAAGTATCGATGCGCAGATCCTTGGCCTCGATCTTGACGTCCACTTCTTCGGCTTCCGGCAGCACCGCCACCGTGATCGCCGACGTATGCACTCGCCCTTGCTGCTCGGTTGCCGGCACGCGCTGCACGCGATGCACGCCACTCTCATACTTCAGGCGTGAATACACGCGGTCGCCCTCGATCAGCGCGATCACTTCCTTCAATCCGCCCACGCCCGACTCCGACGTGGAGAGCACTTCCACCTTCCACTTCTGCGTCTCGGCATAGCGGTTGTACATGCGGAAGACTTCCGCCACAAATAGCGTCGCCTCATCGCCGCCTGTGCCGGCGCGAATTTCCAAGACGACGTTCTTCTCGTCGTTCGGATCCTTCGGCAGCAGCAGAACTTTGAGGTCCTCTTCAACCGTCACAATGCGCGCGCTGAGCTTCGCCAGTTCCTCTTCGGCGTAGGTGCGCATGTCCGCGTCCTTCTCGTCCATCAGCATGGCCCTACTCTCGGCGATTCCGCGTTTCAGGTCCTTGTATTCGCGGTATTTTTCGACGATGGGCGCAATTTCGGCGTGGGCCCTGGCAGTCTTCTGGTATTTCGCCGAGTCGTTAGTGATGTCCGGCGACAATAGCGCGCGAGTCAGTTCCTCGTAACGCACTTCGATTTGGTCTAAGCGTTCAAACATGAGTTCTCAGTTCCCGGTTCTCAGTTCTCAGAAAAACCTCAGACGGCAAAGCTATAGCCGCGCAGAAATCAGTTCCGCACTCGTTCTCGCTGAATTCCATTGTAAGGGGTCTGACTGAGAACCGAGAACTGGGAACTGAGAACTCTGCGTCGCGGTGGACACCGCTACGCAATCACCAATTCCCCGCCGTGCTGTTTTTCCAGCTTCATCGCTTCATCCAGCGCGACGATGGCGCACTCGACTTCGCTGTCATCCGGAGGCTGGGTCGTTATCCGCTGCAGCCACAATCCTGGCGCCGTCATCATCGCAAACAGGGAGCCGCGATGTTTGGCGGCAAAGCGAATGATCTCGTAGGAAACGCCGGCAATCAGCGGCAGCAGCGCAATTCGGATGGCGAATCGAGCCCAGAAGGTGTGCGCAGGAATCGCCATGTAGACGATCATCGAGATGATCATTACCGTCATCAGAAAGCTCGTTCCGCACCGCGGATGATAAGTCGAATACTTCTGCACCGCCTCGGTTTCGAGCGGATCGCCATGCTCGAACGCAAATACCGTCTTGTGCTCGGCCCCGTGATATTCGTACACGCGCCGAATGTCCTTCCACAGTGAAACGCCCCACACAAACAGCAGGAACATCGCGATGCGGATCAGCCCGTCCACCAGGTTAAACACAACTTGCTGCCCGAAAATCGGATTCACCTTTTTCAGTTCCGTCGTAGCCACGAGCGGCAGGTACTTATACATGAAGATGAAGAAGGCGATGGAGAAAGCGACATTCACGGCCATCATCCAGCCGGGGATCTCCATCTTCCTGCCCTGATCTTTATTGCCATGATCGCCGTTGCTCTGATCGGCGGATATCTCATCCAGCGCAGCATTGGCGGAAAACTTCAGCGCGCGGAATCCCAGCTTCATCGCGTGGCCCAGCGTCATCACCCCACGCACCACCGGCCAGCCCATCCACTTATGTTGTTCGGAAGGCCGCTCCAGTGGCTCGCTGTGCGTAACAATCTTACCCGAAGGCTTGCGCACGGCAATGCCCCAGGCGTGCGGCGAACGCATCATCACGCCTTCCAGCACCGCCTGCCCGCCGACGAGCGTTTCCTCGCCGCCCTCCAGAGCAGGCAGCAGTTGCACCGCCGCCAAAAAACGCAAGATTTGCCGCCAACGTCGCATAGGCATTGGATGTTACTCAGGGAGGAACGACTCCAACCGACAGCATATCACAGAAACCGAGGATCAATCGCCAAGAAATCCGGCAACATTCGTATTTTCATTGAGATACGGATCAGGCGGGCTAGGTCAATGAGTGCAATGGGGAGTGGCTGTTGAAAAACTCCTTTCAGGCAATTTCAACGACGAAATTCGTTCGTAAGTCATTGAATGTCCGTTCGCCGTAGGCCCTGAAATTCGCTGAAATTACTGCTTTGGTTCCTTTTTCAACACCCACGGGATATTTCATCAATCTTCTAGCCCACACTTAGGCTGTCGCATCCAAGCGTCCTTTTGCCAGTGCATTCGAGAAGTGGAGCATTGCAGCCAGTGCATAGTATTTGAGGTCCTCAGACACGCGGAATGCTGATGGGTGCCAAAAATCTATAAACACGACTTGCCTGACTTTCCAAGTCCCATCGTAAATGCTTTTCTTGTCCGGCCACCAGTTCTCTACGAACTGCCAAGTGTTCCCGCAAATCACAACGTCGGGTTTAATCAACTCTATTTGTTGCTGAATGGACGGTTTGTCTCGCCGAGCGTAGCGTTCAATATCTTCGAGTGCGGAAGTAGTCTTGCCTTTGCTTTTCTTGATGTTCACGACGGCACTGGACCGCAGAGCCTCTACCGCTTTATCGTATTCAACCTTCCTGTCGGGAAGAAAGGGACGACCGGGCAACTTTCCGCTCCTAATGTGGTGGATTGCGTAGCACCAGTACGCTGCGTTCCGCCACGTCGCTTCTGACGGGGCTTTTTCCCTTAGATATTTACGCAAATCCCAAGTACCCTTGCCACAATGGCGTGCCTCTTTGAGAAGGAAAAGTACTTTGGCATCGGTGGACTACCAGCGGTCCACGTCTATGATTCCATCCTTGATAAAACACTGCCCTTGGTGGTGCTGCTCCTGTGACCACCTTTCCAATAAGTCCTCGTGAAGATCGCGCATTAAGCACCTCCGGGAGGTATCGTACAACTTAGGACAGCTACTCTGCTAGGAGTCGGATCGCTGGTCGGGTGAATTGACACAATCAGGCGGTCACGCTCTCGCCTCGCTCACTCTCAATGGTCGTGCCCGGAATGATCGTGCTCGTGTTCTTCGTCCGGCGCCGCGATTACGCAGGCATGCGCCGTCTCGCACACCACGTGTTCCAACTGGATTGTCGTATGGTGGATGCCAAACCTCTGCCCGAGTTTCTCGTTGATCTCGCGCAGAATCGTGTCGCTCTCTGAGGTCGCCATGTCCGCGATTTTCACGTGCGCCGAGAGCGCGTGGTTTTCCGACCCAATGCTCCACAGATGCAGATCGTGGACATCGCTCACGCCCGCGATCGCCCGCATCGCCGATTCCACCGCATCGAGACTCATCCCGCGCGGAGTGCCTTCCAGCAAGATATTCAGCGTCTCGCGCACGATGCCGATGCTCGACCACAAAATCAGCGCGCCGATTCCGCACGACAGTGCCGCGTCGATCCAGTACTGTGCCGTCCACAAGATGGCAAAGCCGCCCACAATCACTGCCGCGGTCGAGAGCGTGTCGCCCACCTCGTGCAGCAACGCGCTCCGGACATTCACATCCCTCCCGGAACGCCACAGCAGCAGCGCGATCGCGCCGTTCATCGCCACGCCCGCCGCCGCGACCCAAATCATCACCCCGGCGCGCACATGCTCGGGATGCTGCAACCGCTGAAACGCCTCGTAGAAAATAAGAAACGACACCAACACCAGCGACAGCGAATTCACCAGCGCGGCCAACACTCCGGCGCGCCGGTATCCGTAGGTCTTGGTCGCGCTCGGCGGCCGGCCTTCCAGATAAACCGCTACCAGCGACAACAGCAGCGCCAGAAAGTCGGACAGGTTATGCCCCGCCTCGGAAAGCAATGCCAGCGAGTGCGCGCGGATGCCGGCCACCACCAGCAGGACAACGTAGAGCATGGTGACGGCCAGTGAGATGCGCAGCACCCGCCCCGTGCCGTGAGAATGTCCGTGCACTTCATGCGCGTGCATGGTATCAGGATAGCGCAAACCGCAAGTGTGGCGACCACTACGCCGAAACGCAATGTATCTGCGCCTGAACGTGGTATTGACGCCAACCGCGAAGAAGTGATGTGTGATTGGATTGTGGAGGGACGGGCATCTCGCCTGTCCTGTGCCGCAATCAACCACCTGATCACTCAGTCTTCGACGAACGACTTCAGCCTGGACAATGCCCGATCCCACTGCTCGGAGACGAAATCGAGATATTCCTTGATTCCTTCAATCGGCTGCGGATCGAATTCGAATCGACTCTCCCGACCCGAACGGACGCTATGCACGATTCCTACACCCTCCAATACTCGAAGATGCTTGGTGATCGCCTGCCGGGTCAGCTTGGAACCCTGCGTTAGCTGAGAGATCGAATAAGGCCGCCTGCCACAGAGCTTCGCAACCAGCGATAGCCGCGTCTCGTCGCCGAGCGCGGCAAAGACGGGTGCACGAGCCTGCCGCTTGGCGGCCATACGGCTATGACGTTTGCGCAACATGGTTCTCGATGTTCTTCAGTTGCTGTGTCCAACCGCCGTCATTCATGCGGAATGCTTCGAGGCGGCGGTCGCTGGGGATCTTATCGAAGCCGGACTCCGTGAGCAGAAGCAGAGTACCGCTCGTGGTCTTTTCCAGCCTGAATTCGACGAGCGTGGGCGTCTCCTTCGAGTAATCTATTTTGGGATCGACGGAATATGGATGCCAAGTGAAGGAAAAGAGCCGTTCGCTCTCCATTTTCTGCACGACGACCTCCCATTTGACGTGCTCGTAGCCAGGATGAGTAATCTGGCCACGCGAGACCTGACCCGGCACGAATGGGCCATCCAGTTTCACACAAAACCACTTGCCAAACTCGCGGTAGTCCGTCAACGCACGCCAGACCCGCGCAACCGGTGCCTTGAGTTCAATGCGCTTCTCGATAAGGTTATTCATCTAACGCAACCTCCAGGTTGCATATTAGCTTGGCGTGGCGCAAAAAGCAACTCTGCGGTTGCACTTTATAGTTGGCGTCCCTGACCTAACCGACCAGCCTTTCCAACTCCTCTTCCCCAATCACGCTGACCCCCAGCTCCCGAGCCTTGTCCAGTTTCGATCCCGCATCGCTCCCGGCCACCACGTAGTCCGTCTTCTTGCTCACCGATCCGGAAACGCGTCCGCCCGCATCTTCGATCATCTTCTTTGCTTCATCGCGCGTGTGGCGCGCCAACGTGCCGGTCAGCACAAAAGTCTTTCCCACGAGCTTCGTGCCTTTTTCTTTTTTCTGTCCGGTGAAGGTCAGCCCAGCTTTGCGCAGATCGCCGACCAGCTTGCGATTGTGTTCATCGGCGAAAAATTCGACGATGCTTTCCGCAATTCGCGGCCCCACTTCGTTCACCTCCTCAAGTTCCTCCGCGCTGGCCTTCATGACCGCGTCCAGCGAACCGAAATGTTCTGCCAGAAACTGCGCCGTGCGCTCGCCCACAAACCGTATCCCTAGGCCGTAGATCACGCGTTCGAGCGGCAGCTTCTTTGAAGCTTCGATTTCCGCGAGCACGTTCTCCGCCGACTTCTCGCCCATGCGCTCAAGTTGCAACAGACTGTCTTTCGTCAGCTTGTAGAGATCGGCGACGTTCTTCGCCAGGCCGCGTTCGGTAAGCTGATTCACCAGCGCCTCGCCGAGGCCGTCGATATTCATTACATGACGCGAGGCGAAGTGCAGAATCGTCCCCTGCAGCTTCGCCGGACAATTCGCATTCACGCACCGGTGGTCCACCTCGCCCGGCGTTCGGACCACATTGCCGCCGCACACCGGACAATGCTCCGGCATCTCGAACTGCTTGTCGCCGCGTGGATGCTGTTGGTCCTCGACGACCTTCACCACTTTCGGAATCACATCGCCGCCGCGCTCCACCTCGACAAAGTCGCCGATCTTCACTCCGAGCCGCTCGATCTCATCCATGTTGTGCAGGGTGGCGCGCGAAACCGTCGTTCCGCCAATCGGAACCGGCTTCAGCCAAGCAACGGGCGTTAGTTTGCCGGTGCGGCCAACCTGGGGGACGATGTCTTCAATCTGCGTCACCGCTCCGCGCGCCGCGTACTTGTAGGCAATCGCCCATCGCGGAGCCTTCCCAGTGAAGCCAAGTTCCCGTTGCCACGCCGTCCTGTCAACCTTGATGACGATGCCGTCAATCTCGTAAGGCAGCGTTTCGCGCTTGGCCTCCCAGCTCTGAATAAATCTCCAGACCTCCGCCAGATTCTTCACCAGTTTGCGATTCGGGTTAACCTTGAAGCCCGCCAGCTCCAGCGAATCCATGGCTTTCGATTGGCGATCGAAAAAAGTCTGTCCATCCTTCAACAGAAAGTAGGCGAAGAAGTCCATCCGGCGTTGCGCGGTAATGGACGGCTCGAGTTGCCGCACCGTTCCCGCCGTGGCGTTGCGCGGATTCGCAAACGTCGCGAGTCCCTGCCGCTCGCGCTCTTCATTCATCCTGCGGAAGGCCGCGAGCGGCATCAGCATTTCGCCGCGGACTTCGAAATCAGCGGGGATCCCGGCTTTCTTCAACTTGTCCTTCGAAACCGCTAACGGGATCGAGCGCACCGTGCGCACATTCAAGGTCACGTCTTCGCCAACGCTGCCATCTCCGCGCGTGATGCCGCGCTCCAGTCGCCCGTCGCTGTAGACGAGCGCCAGCGACATTCCATCCAGCTTCAATTCGCACATGTAATCGAGGTCGGTGCGCCCGCTCAGTTCATGCACTCGCCGCTCCCAGTCACGTAGCTCCTCTTCGCTGTAAGCGTTGTCGAGCGAGAGCATCGGGGAGGAATGCTTCGCCTTCACGAATCCCTCGCGCGGCTTGCCACCCACGCGCTGCGTAGGCGAGTCCGGCGTGACGAGTTCGGGATGTTCCGCCTCGATCCGCTTGAGCTCGTTCATCAGCGCGTCGAAATCGGCGTCCGAAATTTCCGGATCGTCCAGCACGTAATAGCGATACTCGTGGTGCCGAATCTTCTCGCGCAGAGCGTCGATCTTTTTCTCGATGGTGGAACTGGACATAACTGGGGAATTATAGTGCGGAGTGCTGTGGCAGCAGCGATCTCAGATGTTCAGAACGGGCTTGCTTTCCTGTTCGCGGCGCTTCGACTCCTCTCGGAGCACTTGTCTGACATTCATCACCACGACGCCAACAGTGATGAGAATCGCCCCAATCACGAGCATCAGCAGCGGGCCAGCACCACCATGTTGGACGTAAAGAGGTGTACCCCAGAATAGAAAAACACATCCGACGACTATCTGTAGCGCTGAATGAAGCATGCGGTTTCTCCTTTGTTTAGAGATGTGTTTGTTCAGGTATTGCAACGCAGCTAGCTTCTCTTCGCCTTCCGAATCCGTCCACGGCCAAGCGCGGCTCGACCCACGCTTGACGGAGGTTTCTTCATCCCTTCCAGCAATTCTTTCAGCACCGTCGCATTGTTGCGCTCGACGTTTCGCGACGCATACAACAGCGTAACGTTCCGCTTGCCCTCCGAAAGACGATGCAGCTTCTCGACCGCCGCGGAACTCTTTTCGGCCGCCAACTCTTTGAGATAGCGCTTTCGAAACATGCGCCAGGCTTCGGGATTGGGATTCGCATGGAACCACTGCCGCAACTCGTTCGACGGCGCCAGATCGCGCAGCCAGAACTTGACCGCGGCGTCCGCTTTCGTCAACCCGCGCGGCCACAAACGATCGACCAGCACGCGCACTCCGTCCGCCGGAGACGCAGCCTCGTAAACGCGTTTGACAACAACGGCCATGCCTTCCGTATTATCCTACTTCTGCGGCCAGCTTTGCTGCCGGCGCCGCACTCGTCATGAACTTCCTGATTTCTCCGTGCCTCCGTGTTTCGGTGGTTATACTTGCGTTTCTAGCGCTCGCCGGCTGCGATGTCGAGCGCCGTAAATCCGATGCTGAACTCGGCCTCAACCCGCAACAGGCCGCAGGTAGACAACTCTACGACAACTATTGCGGCCGGTGCCACGAACCGTACTCGTCGCGCGGCAAGCAAGGCCCAGGCCTGAAAGGTGTTTTCAAGAGCCAGTACCTGTCCTTGAGCGGACTGCCCGCAAACGACGAGCGCATGACCGACATCGTCAAGTACGGCCGGGCCAAAATGGAAGGCTTCGGCCAGGTCATGACCGACCAGCAGATCAAAGACCTGTTGGCGTATCTGCACACGCTGTAGGAAAGTTCTCAGTTCCCAGTTCTCAGTTCTCAGCAAAACCCGCGACGCCAATTGAGGACACAACATCGAACGGCGGCAAAAAGAAATGCCAGGTTCTTCTGAGAACTGAGAACTGAGAACTGAGAACTGGGAACTGGGAACTGGTCCTGTGGCATAATCGGCCTCGGTGTCCACGGCCAACAAATCCGCGCTGTTTCAGAAACTGCCTTCTACTGACGAACTTCTCCGCCAGCCTGACATGCAGGCGCTGATCGAACGCGAGGGTCATTCCGCCGTCGCCGAAAGCATCCGCGTCGTGCTGGCGCGCCTTCGCCAGGAAATCGGCAACAGGCAGGTGGACGAGAAGTCGCTGGACCTTGCGCTGGGCGGGCTGTTCGCAGCCGTCGAACGTCAACTCCGTCAGTCGCTCGGTTACTCATTGCTGCCGCTCGTCAACGCAACCGGCGTGATCCTTCACACCAATCTCGGACGCGCGCCGCTGGTTGCCGCCGCGCTCGATCACATCCGAGCCACGGCGAGCGCCTACTCGAATCTCGAATTCGATCTGGCAACCGGCGAACGCGGGAAGCGCGACGTCCACGTGGATCGGCTGTTCCGCAAGCTGCTCGACAATACGCTGCCGAGCTGCGCTCGGCTGGACAGCCGAGAGCCTGCCCTGAGCTTGTCGAAGGGGCGGCTGTCCCTACGTGGATCGGAGCAGGCGATCTCGACCGCCATCTCGACCATTGTGGTCAACAACAACGCCGCCGCGGTTCTACTGGCGTTGAATTCGCTGGCCGAGGGCGGCGAAGTCATCGTCTCGCGCGGAGAGCTGGTCGAGATCGGCGGCTCGTTCCGTATCCCCGACGTGATGTCGAAGTCGAATGCAACGTTGCGCGAAGTCGGCACGACCAACCGCACGCGCATCGCCGATTACGAACGCGCCATCAACGACCGCACGCGCCTCTTGCTGCGCGTGCATCGTTCCAACTTCGAAATCACCGGATTCACCGAGCAGCCCGAGCTCGACGAACTGGTCGCTCTTGCTCGCAACCGCAACCTTCCGCTCATGGAAGACCTGGGCAGCGGCGCGCTGTTCGATCTGCGTTCGGTCGGAATCAACGGCGAAGCGGGTGTGCTCGACGGCCTGCGCGCCGGCGTAGACATCGTCACCTACAGCGGCGATAAACTTCTCGGTGGTCCGCAAGCTGGATTGATCAGCGGGCGCGCCGATCTGGTCGCGCGCATGCGCTCGAACTCGCTGTTCCGCGCGCTGCGCGTGGACAAGCTCACCTACGCCGCGCTCGAAGCCACGCTGCTCGCCTACGTCAAACGCGATCACGACGCCGTGCCGGTGCTGCGCATGATGCGCCTGTCGAAAGACGAGATCGCGCGCCGCGCGGAAAAAATCGTTTCTGCAGTTGAATCCGCGCGCCTCAAGCTGGAACTCCTCGATGGTGAATCCGTCATTGGCGGCGGCGCCGCCCCATCGGCGGTCTTGCCCACGCGCCTGATCGCGCTCACCCACATCGATCTCAGCGCCGACGAACTAAGCGCCCGTCTCCGCGCTAACAATCCGCCCGTAATCGCCCGAGTAGAAGACGGCCGTGTGTTGCTCGACCTGCGCACCGTGTTTCTCGAGCAAGACGCCGTTGTAGTAGAGGCGCTGAATTCCGTACCGTGAGCGAAATCGAAATTGCCAATTACAAATTACCAATTAACAATGTCTGTATGATTCTCGGCACCGGAGTTGACATCGCCGAAGTGCATCGCATCCGCGAAAGCATCGAGCGGTTCGGCGACCGCTTCATTCGTCGCATTTTCACCGACGGCGAAATCCTTTACTGCGAACAAAGAGCCCACCGCTTTGAAAGCTATGCCGCGCGTTTCGCCGCCAAGGAAGCCGGGATGAAGGCGCTGGGTACGGGCTGGAGTCGCGGCGTCCGGTGGCGCGATATCGAAGTGGTGCGCCCGGAAGGGCAGCGGCCCACTATTCAATTTCACGGGGAAGCGGCGGCCATCGCGGCCAAGCTTGGCGCGAACAACATCGCGCTCTCGATCACCCACACCTCCGAGCAAGCCCTGGCAAACGTCATTCTGGAAAGCCGTTGAACCGGAGGTCTAAACTGGCAATGCTGGCGTGAAAAAGGGCTCCCACTTTTCCTCTTCGCAGCGGACGCGCGAAGGAGTGGGAGCCTTCGTTTTGGCGCAAACTCCGCCCGTTTTGGGTCACAAGAAATCTCGCCTGCTGAAACTTCGCGGCATTTGCTATGATGCTTCTGTCGTTTACTGACCACCTTGCCTAGCCAAAAGCAGCTCAAATGGTCGCAACTCCGCGTGGGACTCACAGTCGTGTTCGCGAGCGTCACGCTCATGGTCCTGATTTTCGTAATGAGCGGCACCGGCGGATGGCTCACCCGCAAGATCACGCTGCAATCGTACTTCGATAATGCGGGCGGCCTGCGCGAAGGCGCGCCGGTGCGTTTGGCGGGTGTGGACATCGGCAACGTGACCGGCATCCGGATCGTGGGCGGCAAGCCCATGACGCCGGTCGAAGTCACGATGAAGGTCAACACCAGGTACAAGTTCAATCTGCGCAAAGACTCCGTCACTTTGTTGAGCACGGCCGGGGTGCTGGGCGAAACCTACGTGGACATCGACAGTTCGGCGGCGAAGGGTCCGGAGGCAGCCGACGGAGACACGCTGGCGGCCCGCAGCCAGCCCGATATTCAGGACGTGGTGCGCGCCAGTCAAGGCACGCTGCAGAACATGGACGCGCTGCTGAAGCGGCTGGACAACATTGTGGCGTTTGTCGAAAGCGGAAAGGGTTCGATCGGCAAGGTCATTTACAGTCCCGCCTTGTATGACCAACTCAACGCGACGGTCGCCGAATTCAAGGGATTGATGGATCAGATCCAGAGCGGCAAGGGCTCGCTCGGCCCACTGCTCACCAGCGACGAGGCCTATAAGAAAGCGGTGGCGGCCATCGACAAGGTGAACGGGATGGTTGACGAATTACAGCAGGGGAAAGGCACGGCCGGCAAGCTGCTCAAAGATACTGAGCTGTATGACAACGCGAACAAGGCGATGGCGAACGTTCGCCAATTGAGCGACGACATCAACGCGGGCAAGGGCGCGGTCGGCAAGCTGACGCGCGATCAGGAATTCGCCGATCGCCTGCAGACATTGGTGAACAACCTGGCGGCACTCTCCGAGCGCCTGGAAAAAGGCGAGGGCACGGCGGGAATGCTGTTCAAAGATCCTGCGCTTTACAACAACAGCAACCAGACGCTGGTGGAGGCGCATGAGCTGGTGAAGGCGATCCGGGAAAACCCCAAGAAATATCTGACGATCCACATGAAAATTTTCTGAGGGGAAGAGTCGTTAGTCGTTAGTCGTTGGCGACAACTGACAACTATCCCGCGGCTACATCCGCCTGCTCGTGCGCGTGATAACTCGACCGCACCAGCGGACCCGACTCGACGTGCTTGAATCCGAACTTCAGGGCTTCTTCTTTTAGCGCGACAAATTCGGCAGGCGTGTAGTAGCGCGTCATCGGCAGATGATCTTTTGACGGACGCAGATACTGGCCAATCGTCAGAATATCCACGCCGCGCTCGCCCAGGTCGCGAAAGACTTCGATCAGTTCATCGGTTTCCTCGCCGATTCCAACCATCACGCCGCTCTTGGTGACCGTCGCCGGGTCCCACTTCCTGGCATTCGCCAGCAGATCTAGCGTCCGCTTGTAGCGCGCGCCGGAGCGCACCGCTCGATAAAGGCGCGGGACGGTTTCGGTATTGTGGTTGAGCACGTTGGGCTTCGCTTCAAGCACGATGCGCAGCGGCTCTTCCAGACCCTGGAAGTCGGGAATCAGCACCTCGACGCGGCATTCCGGCACGAACTCGCGAATCTGCCGGATGGTTTCGGCAAAAATCTTCGCGCCGCCAACGTTGTCGTCGTCGCGGTTCACGCTGGTCACAACCGCATGACGCAGACCAAGCGTCGAGACGGCTTCGGCCACGCGCCGCGGCTCGTCCCAGTCAATCGGCTTCGGACGCCCCTTGGGCACCGCGCAGAAGCCGCAGCGGCGAGTGCAGATATCGCCCAGCAGCATGAAGGTTGCGGTGCGATGGTGCCAGCATTCTCCAATATTCGGACACTGCGCCGACTCGCAGACGGTATGCAGCCCAAGCCCGCGCGCCAGCTTCTTCAGGTTATGAAAGTTGTCGCCTACCGGAGCCTTCGCCTTGAGCCACGCGGGCTTCGGGCTGCGGACGACGGGGCCGACGTCGATCTGGACGAGCTGGGAAGATGCGGACATGACCAGGGTTGATTTTATCAGTTTGCCGCGACGTGCGGACTCTGCTGCCGAGGTGCTCCGAATGTGTTAACCAGTTAGTACCGGTACCCCCCTCCCCCCCTGTCTATTGGAATCATAGGGTTAGGAGGGGAAATACGAACTGGTCTTTGATTCTAAAGGGTTTACGGTAAAGTATTCCAGAATCAATCACTTAGGGGCCATTCACAGGGCAGTATATGACTGGGCCATGAAAACAAAGGAGTTAGTGCTTACAGGGCCGGGGAAAATTTAGATTTCAAAGAACTTAGGGCCAAATGCGGCTGCGGCCACGCTGGGCTGTAGCGCTACTTCTATTATACCTTGGGGTGTCAAGCGGAGATTGTGGGCGGCGCGAAGTTCGCGGCGGAGTCGGCGATCGGCTTACACCCGCACACACACAGAGCTTAGAGCATTTCTCGCGATAGTGTAGAGTGCAACCCTCAGCGGCTGAAGCCGGACCCATTTGCAGCTCTTGGCGGCAGGGCTGAAGCCGTGCCCTACCCGTTCCGGGCTCCCTCTATAGCAAATCGGGAAATGCCCTAGAAGCGCACCCTCCAGGTAGGGCGGCCTACCGCCTGCCCAAATGTCGAAGAAAAAATGCTCAACTCCGTCGGGGCCCAATTCGCGCGGCCAGCTCCTTCAAGCTCTCAACAGACGGGCCAAAATAAAGCGGAGGCGGCCAGCGGGCGATCTGCTCAGCGGCGGGCCAGACTTGAACCAGAAGCCGATCCCATTGCCCAGGCTTGGGATGGATGGTGATTCTTTTCCCATCACCTTTGAGACCGCGCCGCGCGGTAAAAGACTGAAGACAGAGGCGACCGATGGCAAACGTTGTTACGCATCCTTCACTGAGGACGTTTGCCGGTTTTGTATTGGAGAGATAGTCATTCTCAACGAAGAGGGCATGACTATTCACATACCTGCCGATCCAAACAAGGGTATCCGGCGGAGGCGTGCTCCACGTAAGCAGGTGGCTTCTGTCTCCTTGAGAGTAGAAGGCGGAACTCGCCTTCGTGCATTCAAAAACCATCGCTGTTTTTATCGCCCATGCCGCAATCACCGATTGCTGCACGTAATCAATCACGGAAGACGAGTCATGGATCATCGGCTCAAGAATGGGTTTTGCACTGCTTTCCAACCTGCTCATCCAGCCGCCGTTGCATTTCTCGCAGACGCACCTAGCTTTGAGGTATTTTCCGCCATAGGTCACAGGCGGGTTGCGGCCAAACGTCTGTTCGATTTCGGACGACCGACCCTGCGCCACGGACTCAACTACCCACTTAGGCCAAAGGTCTTCCCGGTTGAGCTTTTTCCCGCCACAGAAGATGCACTCTCGCACGCCGACTAACGTAACAGAACCGTCTTATCGAGTAAATAATCTCCAAATTTTCGTTCCTATCGAGGATCACCCGGCGTTGTCTTCGTCCACAGGGTGCGGCGATGGTCCACATTGCCCACCCTTTTCGCAAAGTGCGCGAAAAGGGTGGGGCAGCCGGTGGTGTCAGGTGGTCGTTCTCCGAAGCTGGCGGCGCGCCCACTCATTCGCAAAGAACGCGAAAGGAGTGGGGCACGGCTTCACAACTTGCGGGAAAATCAGTTCTCGAGCGGAAAGTGTGACCGCAGCGGCTAAACAGGCTGCGGAAAAAGTCAATGTTCGGCCCTCAGCCCCTAAAGGGGCGGCTGATTTTGAAGGACTTGTGGTATCGCTAAAGCGATACCCTGATACGAAACCGGAGTTTTTCCGCAGCCTGTAAAGCCGCATTCAAAACGATGCAGTTATCGCAGCGCTGAAGCGCTGCGCCACCCAAAATCAAGTGCAGCGTTGATTCCCCCCCGCAAGTTGTTCAGGCGAGAAACGAATCGTCTTCGCCACTCGGTTCGCCACTCGGTTCGCTGCGCAGGCGGCGCAAGTCGTCTGGCGCTTTCATGGGGACTCCGACGGTGTTTCCGAGCAATGCGTCGATCGTCTCGACCCATTGCATCTGGCTCGCGAAGACTGTGCTGAAGTTTCGCGACACGGATTGCGCCACTTCGTTCAGATCGACTTCGCGATGCAATTCTCTTTGCATCGAGGTCACGGGCTTGGCCGCGATTCCGCAGGGCACGATCAGGTCGAAGCAGGTGAGATCCGTATTCACGTTCAGAGCGAAGCCATGCGAAGTAACCGAGCGCGATACGTGTACGCCGATGGCGGCGATCTTCGATTCGGTTGTGTGGTGGCGGGTCTCCGACCCGCCCTGGTCGGGCCAGAGGCCCGACACCACACAGGCAGAATCGGTCCAAGCGCCGGTGAGCCCGGCGACGCGCTTCGTTGGGATTCCGAAATCGGCGCAGGTGCGAATCAGGACTTCTTCCAGGCTGCGGACGTAGTCGACGACGCCGAGGGTTTTCTTGAGGGCGGACTTTTCGCGGACAGGAGTGTCCGCGCCACACGGGTGCTCACGCAGATCGAAGATGGGGTAGCCGACTAGCTGTCCCGGCCCGTGAAAGGTGACGTCGCCGCCGCGATCGCACTCGAAGACCTCGACCCCGCGAGCGGCCAGGGCTTCGGCGGAAGCGAGCACGTTGGCTGCTTTGGCGTTGCGTCCAAGGGTAATGACGGGCGTGTGTTCGAGCAGAAGAAGCACGTCGCCGATCTGACTTGCTTTGCGCAGTTCGACCAGCTTTTGCTGCAGGCGCAGACCTTCGGCGTAGTTGAGGGTTCCGAGTTGGACGACGGAAATCATGCTGACGATAATTATATGGGTTGGGTGGCGCGGGCAATGCTGTCGGCGAAAGTTGGCAGGCTGCCAGGAATCAGCTTCGCCTCGGGGGATCGCATTCGAGCGGTTTTCGTAGTGGTGTCATGTGCGCAGGTTCGGCAGCTCGGGCGGGTTGCCCAAGAGTGCAGTCCGAGGCGCACCACAAGGAGTTGCGGCACAAGGGAGAAGCCTTGACCACAGGGGGCACAGGGGAACACGGGGGAAAACCTGGCGCAGCGAAGGGGCGGTTCCCATCCGCCGAAAAATTGGCATTGTGAAGGCCGCGTAAACTATTTCTCATTCCCCCCTTGCGCAATGCTTTGCGGTTTGGTATAAAGGATCGAGTCGAGGACAAGTGACTGGTGTGTCTGGGCTGCCCGCTGAATCCTCGCGGTGGCTTGTGGCATCCAATTCAGTAAGCCTCCATTTGACCCCTTTCCGGGGTTCGCATTCGGGGACAAAGTTCCCTGAAGGGTTTCCGCGAAAAGCAGAGCCTCCAAGCGATCTTTAATTTTTGAGTCGTCTTCCGCTTCGGCGTGCGCCGGATTTTGTGGCGAGCTGAGTGGGAGCGCGTTTTCGGGCGCGCTGTGAAGAGAGAGTTTCGCAGGGACGGGGCAAGCCCCGTCACCACACGAACCCTCCCAGCACTGTTGATAACAGGTGGAAATCCTGCGATCACAGAGGGTTGACAGCGACCGCGAGGGCGCGATAGCTTTAACGGGTTTCGAGGACGCACAAATTCCGCAAGGGATTTGGGCGGACTGAAAACGCACCGCTCAGGCGGGAATGCGGATCGGTCTTTGACAAAAGGTTGAACGTGCCAGTCGTGAGATGGAAATGTTCGGGCTCAAGTCTGAACGTACTCACAAGATAGGACCTTCGTCACAGCAGACGGAGGCCGCCGGTCTACCCAGACCGGCTCAGGTTTCAAATGAGAGTTTGATCCTGGCTCAGAATCAACG
>Ga0326727_10011041_pt1 | contig 21213 bp, 30 predicted proteins | sample MB2enrmetagenome_FD_207643 | JGI IMG/M metagenome (GOLD analysis project Ga0326727, IMG submission 207643) | Lab enriched peat soil microbial communities from McLean, Ithaca, NY, United States - MB29MY | ecosystem: Environmental > Terrestrial > Soil > Wetlands > Peat | place: USA: New York...
TTGTGCCGGCCGAGACGCTGAGGGCCGCGGAGGCGGTGACGACCGAGTTCGCTGCGTTCAGGCCGAAGGAGAGGTTGTTTGAGTTCGAGAACGTGACGGCCGTGAGGTTTTGCGACGTCGTACCGGCCGAGATGTTGAGCGTCGCCGCGGCGGCCGCCGCCGCCGAGGCGGTGATGGTGCTGCCGTTCATCCCGAACGAGACGTTGTTCGAGTTCGAGAAGACGACGATGCCCGACGATGCGGATCCGCCGGCCGCCGAGATGGTGAGAGCGCCCCCTGTGGGCTGCAGCACCACCGTCGGGCCCTGCCGCATCGGGAGCGTCACTGTCGGCCAGTAGTCGAGGCCGGGTCCAACGCCCGACTCCATCAGGATGGAGCCTCCCGGCACGACCCCGGCCTCGTTGGTCGTGATCTCCTGCGACGGCACGATCCCCGGCTGGTCCGAGGTCGTCCCGATCGACGGCACGACCCCGGGCTGCAAGATCACTGCCCCCGGCGGGAAGAACGACGAGTTGCTCACCGGTCCCTCGCCCTCGAACGATGGGTGCGGACTCGGATCCCGCACTTTTGAGTCATCGGCATGGTGGCGTTCCTCAGGCTGGACCGGTTCGACTAAACCGCCTGCGTCGCCCGCCACCTAAACGGCCGTCGCCGACTGGGAAAAATGTACCACATGTCCAGTTCCCTGGGACCAGAAATGCCGGCCCTGGGGAACCTGGCTAACAGGCGTCTAGGCGCACTGTCTGCGCCCTTTTCGCCCTCAGTTGCACTCCGGTGCTTGCTCCATGCCGCGACTCAGGGCTGCATGAAGCCGTAGATCATGCCGACGAACGTTTTCTTCTCGGGGGAGATGTTCTTGACCGCGAAGTGAAGCCTCTGCCCGCGCGCGGCCGCCTGCGTGAACTGGAGCGCCGGCATGCGCTTCAGGTTCGCGTCGCGCTGCACCTGGTGCTCGTCGAGCAGGTGGGCCGGGAACGCGCCGCTGTTCTGGCGGAAGCCTCCGACCTCGACCTCGGTGATCTCGAAGTCGCGGCCCACGTTGCCCGGCACGAGGAGCTTCTTCGGCTGCACCATGCTCGCCTTGGTCACCTCGACGTCGAACGCGGCGGAGGCGCCGGGCTCGACGGGCTGGGGGCCGATCGTGACGAGGTGGTGCGTGCCGTCCCAGCCGAAGCGGGGATCCACGTTCGGGATGGTCTTGCCAGAGAGGAGAGCGACGAAGGGCGCGGCGGCGTCCGAGGAGTTCGACACGATGAGAGAGACCTCGTCTCCGTGCTCGAGGAGCGGAAGTCCAAGCTCGATGGGCATCGCGTCCTCGGAGAACGCTGCCGCGGGGATCGGACTTGGGTCGCTCTTCTGCTTGCCGCCGTTCACCTCGATGTCCACGATCGAGAAGCGAAGCGACGCCTCGCCGCCTGGAACGAAGAGATGCAAGGCCTGGAAGGGCGGTTCCGTCTCCTTGACCTTGTAGGAGAGCCGCCTCGTCTGGCCCGATTCGAGCAGCACGGGCCCGAGGAACTTGATGCGCGGCAAAGCCATGGCGGCGACGCCGCCTTCTCGCGTGACGATCATCTTGATGCTCCTATCCTTCCACCACGTTCTGGCGCGCGGCCACGCGCTTGCGCCTCTTCGCGTACGCCACGGCGAGTGCGACGCCGCCCACGAGGACCGCTCCGCCGAAGATCCACGGTCCGTACTTGGCGATCGGTTTGGCGAGGAATCCTCCGCCGCGGTAGACCTTGCCGGCGTACGACTCGAACGCGCTGGAGCTTCGCGCGACGGCATCAGCGACCCCGTGCTCGAAGCCCTTCCAACCCCACGGCGAGCCCGCAATGGCGGCGACGGTGCTCACCGGGTCGGCGCTTCGCCTGAGCGAGTCGTAGATCGCGCGCATGTTGCCCTGGCGCATCGTCCTCGCCGTCGCCTCGAGGCCGTCCTGCCAACTCTCGTAGGCCTGGACGCCTCCCTCGTCGCGACCCGTCTTGAAGTTCACGCTGGGAAGGTCCTTGACCCGCAGCATCGTGTTGAGCGGGTTGAACCACGCACCGTTGTCGTGACCGCCCTCCTGCGCTTGGAAGGCGACGAGTGAACGGACGTTGTTGTCCGTGATCGGCAGGCCGAGTTTGCCGAGGAGCGCCTCGGCGAACGAGGCGGCTGTGACGCTCATGGCTTCACTCGCTTCGCTCGCTCGCCCATGTCATGCACTCGGCCTTTCGGGCCTCGCTGGCGTAGATTCATGAGGCTTCCTCGCTCTCGAGCGCCAGCACAGGCTCTCTGTCGTCCATGTAACGCGATTTCACCACCTCGAAGATGTACTTCGCGATGACGCCCGCGTACTCCGTCGACGGAACCTCCTGGGGCCGGAACATCGTGACCTTTCGCGTGCCGCACGCGGGACACGTGCAGGCGTTGTCGCCGATCTTGTGCTTGATCTTCGCGCTGACGCGCGTGACGCTCGCTCGAGTCATCTGGACGTCAGACCCCCGCCCCCGCCAGAGCTTGCGCGGTGACGTTCGATCGCGGCCTTCGCCCGGTGATCATCGAGAGCGCGCTCCGGAACCCGCTGTTCGTGAGCGCCGGCCCGTAAGGCGAGCGCCTGCGCATGCGCACGATGCGCGCGGCCCGATCCCCGGAGCAGCCCGTATGGGCCGCGAGCGTGAGGGCCGCGACCAGTGCGGAGCGGTTTCGCCCGTGGCGGCACGTGCAGAGCACGGCGCGACCCTGCCGGATGCGTGACGCGAGAGCCCGCGCGAGCTGAGCGGCCTCCATGAAGTGCTCGGGCGTGATCGGCGAACCGTCGTCGATGAGGTCGATGCGCGCGACCTCGACGCCCGGGAAGTGGTGCGTGGGCGGCTGGTGGTCGCACGCGCAGAGCACGAGCGTGTCGAAGCCCGCGGCCCAAAGGGTCCAGCCGACCGCGGGGAAGGAGCCGACCCAGAGGCCGGGACAGATTTCGGAGGCTTCAATCATTTTGCGTTCGCTCAACCGATGATGCCGCGCACGACGGTGATGATGACCGGCGGCGCGGGCTGCGAAGGTGATTGCGGAGCTGCTGTGGGCGGAGGAGGCGGTTCTGTGTCTGGAAGGTTTGCCGCCGCAGCGCGGACAGCGTCAGCGAGCGGACCCTTCGCGGCAGCACCGTTCTTCTTCACCTCGGCGATCACGGCCGCGACGTCCACTTTCACGGTCTTGATGTTCTCCTCGGTCTTCTTCGATTCGGTGTTGCTCATGCAGCGCCTCAGTAGCTCGGTGGGTACCAGTAGCCGTCTTCTTCGAGATCCCGGATCGCCTCCTCCATCTCCCGGCCCGAGGCGATGGTGCCGAGCTTCTCGGCGTGGACACCGCTCCAAGCGATCTCGTCCATCGCACTCGCGATCGTCTTGAAGCTCCCGTCGTCGCGCGCCTCGCGCGCGGCGTCCTCGATGAGCGCCCTGATCTTGCTCTCGGCGCGGCGCTCGGTCGTCGCGACGACACCCATCGAAGGGTCGCTGTCCTGCCACCACGCCGAAGCGACATAGATGATCGTGTCGGGGCCGATCCTGCGCTTGCTCACCTTCTTGCCTCCCTCGTGGCGGAGCGAAACCAGCTCGTCCCGAAGCTTCTCGGCGCTGCCCTTGGCGAAGTCGCGCCACTCTCCACCAACAAACCGCTCCGTGTAGATGAGCGGGCGGTTCTCATAGTCCGACCAGTAGCTCGCGCTCGGGCTTACGCGGAAGCGTTCGCCGGGAAAGCCACGAAGCCCGAATTCGCCTGGGAATTCGGCGACTGCCCTCGCGACGGCTTCTTGCTTCTCCGTCCAATTCATCGACTAGGCTCCTGCCCCTTTCGGGGCGCCGTTCTGGCCCGCGATGGGAGTGTTCGAGGCGTGCGACTGGGCGACTGCGGCGTGCGCAGCCTCGGCGTTCTGGAAGTGGACGGGCGGGGGTCCCGAAGGGATGGCGCCGGCCTGCTGCTGCTCGACCATCACGGGAGCGACGGAGATGGGTTGCCCGTTCGGCTGCATGGCGATCGGCTGGCCAGGTTGGAACTGCGTGCCGACCGGGCCGAGCGGCATCTCTTCGGCGCGCCGGAGAAACTCTTGGGCCTGCTTTGGGTCGCGGAGATCTCCCGGCGCGAAGGCTTGCTGCGTCTGCCCCTTGAAATACTGGGGCTGTTGCGGAACTTGCGGCTGCTGGACCTGGGCCTGCTGCGGTCCCTGCGGCTGCTGCACTTGGGGCGGCTGCTGCACCTGCTGTCGCTGTTGCGGTTGCGGTTGCTGCGGGTCCTGCGGCTGCTGCGGCCCCTGCGTCTGCTGCGACGGCTGCTGGGGCTGCTGCGGCTGCTGCGGCTGCTGGAGCTGACCCTGCCACTCCGGGTATCCGCCGCGGCCGAGCAGGTGCGGCGAGGGCGGTTGGCCGACGAGCCATCGCTTCAGCTCGCCCTGAAGCTCGATCTCTTGCTGCATCGCCTGCTCGAGCAGGAGCTTGTTGTGGCCCGCGAGCGTGAGGGCGGCCTGGAGCGACTGCTCGATCCGCGCGTAGGCCTCCGGGTCGTGGCGCGAGAGAGCGATGGCGAGGTTCTGGGAGTCGATCTGGAGCTGTCCGAATCCCTGGTCCTGCTTCATCGCGAAGTCGCGGTAGGTCGTGTAGCGGTTCTGGCTCTGGTTGATGAGGCCCGTGAGCACCCTGGCCGGGGCGTAGGCGCTGTCGGGCGGACGGCGCGCGGCAGGTCCTGGCGGCGGTCCCATGGGAAACCCATGCGGGGGCGGCGGGGGAGGGAAGTTCCTATTCATCGTTTGCCTTTCTCACTCTTTCTTCGGATCTTTCTTCGAGACGAGCTTGAGGACCTTGCCTTCTTTCTCTGGCTTCACCTCGGACTGCTTCGGCTCCGGGGGAGGGAAGTCGAAGCCTTTGATGAGGTCGAAAGCGTCCTCCAGGGTCGAGACTCCATAATACCGCTCCTTGGGCCCGCCGTCGTCCTCGTCCTGTTTGTAGTCGGTCTTCGTGAGCTGCAGGACCATCTCCGCCTCGTAGGGCTGGAGAGCCGGGCCCACGATCATCTTGAACCCCATGAGCGACGCGCTCCGAATGCGCGACTCCATGAAGGAGACCCCGCGGATCTCGCCGGCGAGGCCGATCTCGCCGAAGGCGATGAACGACCTCGGGAGCGCCACATCGATCACCGAGGAGGCGAGGCTCATGGCCAGTGGAAGATCGAGCGCGGGGTCCCTGACCTCCTCGTGGTCGCCAGGACAGTTGGCGAAGATCTCTCTCAGGAGATCGATGCCGTACCGGCGCTGGAGGACCGCGATGACCTGCGCTGCGCGCCCCGACGACAAGCCCATGATCGTGCGCTTCGGCGCCGTCGATCCGAGGACCTGGCCGACGAGAGTCTGGAACTCCATCGCATAGGGCCGCGAGGCGCCGCTCACGGAGACCAAGCCGACGGCGACGCCGGGGCGTCCCTCCTTGTGGTGCGCAAGGAGAAGCTCGCTCGGGTTCTCGACCGAGCGCAGACCGTCCTTGCACATGCGAAAGAGCGCCATCTCGTTGGTGTCGCCGAAGCGGTTCTTGCCGGCGCTGATGCCCCGCAGCTCGCCCATGCCCACCTTGTGGAACTCGAGCGTCGCGTCGACGAGGTGCTCGAGGGTCTTCGGGCCGGCGACGATGCCGTCCTTGTTGATGTGCGCGACGAGGAAGCAACCGATCCCGCTCTCCTTGCAGAGGCCGACGATGAAGGCCGTGCACTCGCGGACCTGCGTCAGGGAGCCCGAGCCGCCCTCGGCCGAGCGCCGCTGCATCATCTGGATCGAGTCGATGATGAGGATGTCGGGGTTGATCTCGCGGATCCACCGCGCGATCTCCTCGACGTCGGACTCGTTCAGGATGTAGAGCTTGCGGACTTTCTTGTTCTCGCCCTTGCCGTCGCCCTTGTCGTTCTTTTGACGCAGAGCCTCTTGAACGGAGGCGGCGGCCGCCCGCGCTTTGTCTTTGACGGCGTTCGGCGCCTTCGCCTCCGATTGGGACGCTTGGCCGGCTCCCTCGAGACGCGTCGCGCGACCTTTGATCTGGCTGCCGGTCTCCTCTGCCGAGACGTAGAGGATGGTGAGGGGGTCGGTCTCCTTGCCCGTGTCGACGTCAACGATCGCGGCCGACGTGAGGTCGAGCGCCACCTGCAGAAGCAGCGTCGACTTGCCGATGCCGGGGTCGCCCGAGATGAGGACCGTCGAGCCGGTGACGAGGCCGCCGCCGAGGATGCGGTCGAACTCGCGCGTCCCGGTCGAGAGGCGCTCGAAGTCCTCCGCCGGGACGTCCTTGAGGAGCACGGGCTTTCCGCCGCCCCCGAGCCAGAGCATCGAGACCTTGCCGGGCTTGCCGACCACGACAGTGCCGAGCGACTTGCAGTTCGGACAAGTGTTGTCCCAGCGGACGAGCGCCGCGTTGCACGCCCTGCAGTGGTGGGGGGTCTCGACGGCCGTCGTCATCGGATGTTCCTCAGAGCTTCGCGATCGCCGTGAGCAAGATCGCGCCCACGACCACAACGCCTCCGATCACCGCCACGGTCTTGATCGTTTGCTCGGCTTCGTGCCGCGTGTCCTTGAGCTGTTTGTCTATCCGGTCGACGATGTTGCCAGGGAGTTCGGCGATCTTTCCAGGGATCTTCTCTGCCGCTTCAGCGGTGCGTTTGGCCGAGCGCGCGAGGCTCTCAGGCAGCTCCCGGATGTCCTTGGGGATGTACTCGGGGATGTCGGAGACGTGCGGGAAGATGTCCGACGGCTTCTTCTCTCCCCACCAGCCGAGACTCTGGCCCAAGGCATAGGGGTAGCTGAGGGGGCTCGCGAGCCACGGGCCGACGGAGACGTCGCCAAGCGCGCCCACGCTCTCAGCGTAACTGTCGTCCCACCATCCAGCTTCCCACGTCACGCGACCTCCCGATCAGCGACGACCCCAGCCGTGATGCATGCGCATGGGGTGAGGCATGCCTTGATCCTGATCCTGATCATCGCCACCCTGGTCATCGCGATGGTGGTCGTGATGACCGAAGCCGTGATGACCGAAACCGCCGCGCCCGCCGCCGCGCCCGAAGCCCCCGCGTCCGTAGCCGACGGCCGGCGGAAGTGCTGAGGGACCGGTCGCGAGCGCCTCGTGACTCCTCTGCGAGATGAGCTTGCCAGCCTGGAAAAGGAGGAACACGCCGCCGAGCGCGACGCCGGCGCCGGCCGCGCCGTACTTGAGGGCATGACCCACTTCACCGCGATCGGACTTCTTGCCCGCGGCGAGCGAGACGACAGCGCCAGCGACAGCGCCCATCACCCCGAGCTTCGGATAGTCGGGGCCGTGCGCGAGCATCCAGTCGAAGTCGAGCAGGTGCGCGAACATGCTCTCGTGGTGGGGAGTGATGTCAGCCATGATGTCTCGTCTCCTTCAGCGTGTGCGGCCAAAGCGCGACAAGCGATGCCGGACGCGCGGGTGGTGACGCCTCGTCAAGATGGCGCGGGCCTCGGCGCGATAGGGCCCGTGACTCGTCGCGAGCTGCTCGAGCTGCGACTCGGTGAGCTTGCGCGACCCGCGCGCACCGACCGAGCGGCGCATCGCGTGGCGGTGTTTGCCGAGGAGCTTGCTCACGAACCTCTTCATTCCTTTGATCATGACTGCCTCAGCGTCCCCCGGCGTGGTGATGCGCGCGACGCTTCCTCTTGACGCGGTGGGTGCCGAGCGGGCCCACGTGGTGCGGCAAGCGGCGGAGCATGAGCGCCATGCGAGCGCGCTTGCCGAGCTTGCCCGGTGCATGCGCCGCGCGACGCAGGACCGGAACCGGGATGTGCTCGCCTTCGGGGATCCTGAGCTGGCGGTGGAGCGCCCCCTTGTGCTCGCCAATCCCGGTCTCCTGGATGAACTTGCGCGGCCTTCGCTTCGCCATGATCTCTTCTCCTCTCAGGTTCCTTCCGCTCGTCCCCAGGGGAGCGAGACGCCGGGCACGAGGTCCGGCATGCCGAGTGATCGGCGGTGTTCGTTGACGTACGCCACGGTGAGCAGCACCGCGCCGAGCGCGGCGCCCGCCGAGGGCTTGATGCGGTAGGCGGCGTAGACCATGATGCCCGCGCCCGCCACCGTGAGGAGCGCGCCGGGAACGCCGATCTTCTCGTGGTCCTTGCCACGCGTCGCATGCGAGCCGCCGATGAACATCAGCCCGCCGCCAAGCGCGAGGAGCGCGGCGTCGACGAGCGTGGAATCGCCCCTTTTGGAGAGCAAGCTCTTCACCATTGGAGAATGTCCTTCTCCGAGTGATACCCTATTTGCCACATCCCTGGGAGAGACGACGCGCCCTGGAGTGCTTCCTGGGCGAAACGCCGCGGGTTACCCGGGTAAGCGATAGGATCGCTCACATCGGACCAATCGAAGCCGGCCCGCATGGGCTGCAGAAAGCGGGACTTGGCACTTGTCTCGGGCCACCACCCCTGCGCACTCGTATCCACCGGACGGATCGCTTGCACCGTCATGCGCCTGTAGAGCCACCACCCGAAGGCGAAACCCGCCAGGGCGAACGCGATCTTGTTGTCCTTCATCCAGGCGAGCGCGCGATCCGGCAGCGTTCGTTCGGGCTTGAAGGCGCGCGCTCGATCCGACAGGCGAATGACGCGTCTACTGTTCTCGAGTTTCTTTTCTTCTAACCTCTCGAGTCGACGCTCTTTCTCGCGTTTCTCGTCTTCTAGCCTCTCGAGCCCAGAAAGCGCAGCGCTCTTGTACTCCGAGTCTGTCAATTCCGACGGGTCATAAACCTCGCCGGTCTGAACGTCGTGGAGCGTCTTCTTCGGTCCGCCGTGCTCCGCTATCGTAACAGTCCAACGCTTTCCTGGCGTCCAACCCTTCTCGGGCGAAACACTAACCTTTTGACCGTTCAACCGGAAAGACTTCTCACCCTCCATGGGCGCTCCTGCGGCTGGGAGCACTAGAGCCCATCATCGGCCAGGGGAGTTCAGGCGCGTAGACGCAGTGACCAGTCTCGTCGGGCACATAGTCCGGGGGACACGGGCTGCCGCTCGGCCCAGGCGGAGTCATCGGCCCGAGCGGCGGAGCGATAAAGCCTACCTTGACGCTGCCTTGACGCTCCGAGAGAACCTTCTTCAACGCACCGAGGAATGCGCCGCCGCCGACGTAGAAAGGACGAGCCTTCTCCTCGCTCTCGTCATCCTGACCTGCGATCGAGGCCACGACGTAGCTCGCAAGCCAGCCCATGAGCGCTCCCTCGATGGCTCCCGTGAGCAGATCACCCGCCGCCATGAGCGCTCCTGTCCTGGGAGTAGATGACGCCGACGGAGTACCTGACGGCTGCAGCCGTCTCGGGGCCTGCGACTCCCGTCGGCGACTGCCCGAAAGCAGACTGGATGCTCCGGATCGCTTCGGTCGTCTCGCGTCCCATGCGGCCGTCTTCGGGAAGCGGCGGCTCGGCGCCGAGCACGTTCAAGTCGCGCTGGAGGAACTCGGCCTCGATCGGCTGGCAGAGAACCGCCAGGGCATGGGTGACCTCTTCGGGCGCGTTCATGAGGCTCGCGACGTCTCCGAGGAGCGCCGTCGTCTTGACCGAGTCGATCGTGCGGCACGCCCAGCAGCACTCGTTCAAGTGCCGCAGGTAGTCGGCCGCCGTCGCTCGGCGCGCCGGCCGCGGCGCGAGGAAGCTCGGGGCATGGCCCGCGGGCCGCGGGGGCGCCATGCGCGGACCTTGGCCCTGATGGCGGAATCGTTCCTCGGCCGAGCGCTCCGCGAGCAGCCAGATGAGGAGACCTCCGGGAATGAGTAGGAGCCAGAGGGGCAACGTCAGTTCCCCTTCACGGCTTGATCGAGTGCGGCGATCGTGTCGGAACCGAGGATCCCGGTGATGTCGAGATCATGGAGCGACTGGAACTCCATGACCGCTTTGCGCGTCCTCGGCCCCACGATGCCGTCGGACTCGACGTCGTAGCCGAGCGAGGCGAGCTTCTCCTGGGCCTTGCGCACGACCGTCGTGTCGTGACCGACGTAGTACCAGGGGTGACCTCCCGGCGTCGCGGCGCCGGCGAAGTAGTCGCGTCCGACGCTGGAGGCGAGCTGCATCGCGCGCCCAGACACGGTCCTTGCGCTCTCCTCGAAGCCGGCTGCTTCGAGCTTGCCTGCGAGGGCGTCGAGCACGCGCGAATCGGTCTCGCGCGCGAGGGCCGCCTCGACGCCGATGCGCACGCTCGGCGAGAGGTCTCGATCGAGTCCTCCGCCGCGCGCGCCCTTCTTGTGACGGAGCACGAGCAAGCCTGTGAGGGCCACTGCCCCCGCCAGGATCGCTTTCTTCTCCGTGCTGAGCTTCATCGCGTCACCGTCCCCCTCGATGCATGGCTCGACGACGGCGATCGGCGCGCTCGGCGCGCTCGATACCACTCATCCAAGCATCATGCGCCTTTTTCCAGCGCTTCTGCGCCGCACGCGCTCTCGGAGTCAGCGACCGTGGGGAGACGCGATCGGGGCGATGACCCGGCACGAGCTTGTTCCAAGCAAGCCACGCCGCACGGACCTTTCGGCCCTTCGTGTGCGCGAGCTTCTTGTACTGCTGCTTGAGTGTCATCTGCGCCCTGGGATCCTCAGAGCTGCGGGAGTTGGGGAGCGGGGCCGTTGTTCGGGTACATCGCGACGAGAACGCCCTTGGTCCCGCCGCCGGCGTTTCCCTGGTTGGCAGGTGGTCCTCCGTAGGACGGGTACTGGACGGGTCCGCTCGCGGGCTGGCCCATCCCCGGCTGATTCGGGTACTGCGCGACCGGGGGCGCGGTGCCGACGGGCGCTTGCCCCTGGTTCGGCATCGCCGCCAGCGCCGAGCCATCGAGACAGCGCGTCTCGAGCCGGAGGATACCCATCGCGGCGCACTGCCCGAGCATTTCGCGGACCATGATGAGCGCCATCGAGTTCGCAGAGCGGCTGTCGAAGTTCTTGGCCGCGAGGCTGCCGAGCACGCCCGGCAGGAGCGAGTAGAACACCTCGATGTCGCTCGGACGCGTGTCGCGGTAACGGGCTCCCGGGATCGCGTCCGAGGAGGTCATCTTCTCTTGGTTCTCTTCCATGGTTGCCTTTCAGGAGCCGTTTTCTGCGGCTTGTCACACCGTTGTCACATCGATCAGTACGGCTCGAACTGTCCCTGGATGCCGTCGTCTTCGTACCAGGGCATCGCGGGATCCAGCTCGCCGCTCACCGCGGCGCGTGTTGCCTCGGCGTGGGCTTCGGAAGCGTCTCCACCAGGATGGACGAATCCAGGCGATGCAGGAGCTTGGTAGGACGCTTGGCCTGGGAGGCTTCGCATGAAGCCGATGAGCCAGAGCGCTTGATCGCGAGAGAGCATGCTATTGGCTCACCGCCTCCAGCCGCCCCAACCGCGGCGGCCCCAGCCACGCCCCCAGCCGCCCCAACCGCGACGACCCAAGTCCCAGCGACGCTCGGGGTAGTAGGCCGGCTGCTCGACGACGACTTCCTCCTCGACGGGCTGCTGGTACTGCTGCGCCTGCGTGTACGGTTGTCCTTGCTGCGTGAACTGCTGCATGCCGTACTGCTGCTGCGTGCCGGCGTAGCCGTAGGGCTGCGCCTGCTGCGGAGTTCCGGGATACTCGGCAACGAGACCGCCGCCGCCGTACGAAGCGTAGCCCGTGACGTCGCCTTCCCAGGAAGCCACGATTCCCGGATCGACCTGAGCCTGCGCCGGCTGCTCGATGATCTCCTCCTCAGGCATCGGCTGCGGCATCGGCTGCTCTTCCTCGATGACCTCTTCCTCGGGATGGCGGAAGTGGTGACGACGGTGGTGGGGATGCCACGGCTCGTGACCGAAGCGTCCTCGTTCGCCGTGCGGGAGGTAGCGACCGTGGCGCCCGAAGCGCTGCTCGAAGCCGCCGTGCCGACCGATCCCGCCGTGCCGACCTCGGCCGTCCCAGCCGACGATCGCTGGACCGCTCTGAATGCCCACGATCGCGGGACCGCTCTGGATGCCGGTCGCGTACTCCTGCTGTTCCCACCAAGGACGGTGATGATGGTGATGGTGGCGCCACCATTCTCCATCCCAGCCGACGATCGCAGGACCACTCTGAATGCCCACGATCGCTGGACCGCTCTGGATGCCGGTCATGTAATCGCCCTCGAAGCCGGCCGCATAGGGACCCCAGCCCGTCGCGACGGGCGGCGCAAGCGGAGCGGCGGGCGCTGCAGCCTCGATCTGCTTTTTGTGGATGTCGGTCTCGCTCGCGCCGACAGCCTTGGCCTCACCGATCGCTGCAGCCTTGGCGTCGAGCGCGGCTGCGCTCGAGGCGTGTCCGAGATCGCCGAGGGCGCGCGCCTGCGCAGAGATCGCCTTCGGGTCGGTCTCGGTGAGGAGGGCATCGTTCACCTGCTTGACCTGGTCGGTCGACATGTTCGGGTCGAGAGCGACGCCGGGTCCCGGCGTCGGCACGCTCGTCACCTTGACCTTCTCGAGCGCGACGTGCTTGTCGACGTGAGAAGCCGTGAGCCACGCGATTGGTGACCATGCCGGGTTCTCGTTCTTCTTCCACAGGTAGTAGCCGCCGGCGCCGATGAGCGCGAGGGTGAGTGGCTTCATGTTCGTCTCGTTTTTCCTTGTGATCTCAGCGGTGGGCGTGGCTCCAAGAGTAGAGCCCAGTGACGTCTTCCCCAGGATACTCGAAGTTGCCCGAAGTTGCCTGGGGAAGCGCCGAAGGTCCAGGGAGTCCTGGTTCGGGACCGAACTCGGGGTTCACCAAGAGGCGGCGCTTCTTGATCCACAAAGGCACGCCATCGACGTTGACGCGGACGAACTTGCCGTGGAATCCGAGCACGCCGTCAGCGTAGATGCCCCATTCCACATCGAGAGCGCCATCCGGCACACCGTGTGGAGTCGTGAGCCAGTAATGCGTTCCTTGAGGAATCGAAAATGCGAAGCGAGGGTCAAAACCTGTCAGGTAACGCTCCTCGCGATCCTTGCCGCGCTTCCAGTGACGATAGATCGCATAGCCGCCGATCCCGACGCCCATGATGACGAGGGCCCCGAGTCCGTCGCTCATGTCGTCTCCGACGCGCCCGGGCGCGAGATGATGAACCAGTAACCGTTGTCGACCAGGGTCGCGGTCGAAGCATTCCAGGTACGCACGACAACGACCGTCGCGCCTGACCCTGTCGGAGGCGGCGGGACCTCCACGGCTTGCGCATCGACCGTAACCGGGAATGGCGCAACACCTTGAGGCGTCTGGGGCGTGATGGAGATTCGGATGTCCTCGAGCGCCACGCTGCCGCCGCCCGGAAGGCCCGTGTCGAGGGCGATCTGCGTCACGCCCGCTGCCGTGCGGTTCACGAACGAGACGCCTTCGACAATGGCGCCCGTGACCGGTCCTGGACCTGTTGGCGCCGGCACGAAGCCGTGAGCGATGATCTGGAGTGGGGTTGCGTCGTACATTTCAACCTCTCAACTGGTCGTAGGTGACGGCCTCGGGCATCCCGAGGATCGCGGACGGATCTTCGATCGTGTCGTGGATGCGGACCTGGATGTGGTAGACGGTCATCATCGGCTCGACGCCGCGCGGGTCGGGGTGGTAGCTCACCTTGATGTGCGGGTAGACGTCGTCCCATCCCTGATGGCGTAGCTCAGCAATACGCCAACAAGCAAAATCCTTGCAATCTCCGCTACCTAGCTCCATCGTCTGTGGGATGTCCTGCCACGAGTCCAGACCGGCCGGTCGGACTTTGAGCACGTACTGCGGCGCGACCTGGTAGATCGACGGCAGGTCGGGGTTCTCGAAGATGAAGTTCCAGTCCGCGACGACCAGGAACTCGAGCGCCGCGCGCAGCACGATCTGTTTGCGCTGGACGGGCAGTGTCTGGAACGACCGAAGCTCGAACTTGGGCGTATACAAATCGTCTCTCCTCGGCGCACGCGACTCAGGGCCTTAACCGATTGCGCCCGTCCCCTCGCGACTCGTTTTCCCCACGGAGAGTGGCGAGCAGGAGAGGACGGGCGTTCGGGCCAGTCTTCCGGACCCCTGGCGGGGCTAGGTGCGGCCGGGTCCTTGCGGTGAAAGGCCCGCGCGCCCGATGTGAAGCGCGCGGGAAAGCCCGCCTGGTGGCCGACCGGAAATCTATGGGCGCACGGCGCGGCCTCCCTGGATGAGAGACCGCGCCTCTTGCGCCGCCCGGCTCACTGCATCGAGGTCCCGATGAGCGCCGCCGAGAACGTCTGCTGCGCGGCAGTCGTGTTCGAGACGCTGATCGTGATGATGATGCCCGGGGTCGCGGTGTCGAGACCGAGGTTGACGCCGACCGCCAGCTCCGAGAACGCCGCCGCGGGGATCGGGTTCGCGCTGACCGCTTGCGAATCCTTGCCGACGCGGATGTCGTTGATCGAGAAGTTGTTGGCGAGCGCCGACGGGACGATGAGCCTCGAGCCGCGGAAGATGAGCTGCGGCTGCGCCTGGAAGATCGCCGTCGAGTTCGCGAGGATCACCGTCGGGCCGAAGCCGATGACGAACTCGCGCACCTGCGTCGGCGGCGTGTTCACGATGTGGGGGTACCCGCTGTACGGGTAGGGCGTCGAAGCGGCGTAGCCGTAGGGGCCGTAGCCGATCGGGGCCCAGCGCGCGTGGCGGTGACCCATGGGACCACCACCCGGACGGGGCGGAGGAGCCATCGGGCCGGGGCCAGGCATGGGCATGCCGGCAGGGACCATCCCAGGGGCCGCGCCGACGATGGCGGGTCCCGACTGCACGCCGGCGATGTGGGCTCCCCAGCCGACGCGGTCGTAACCGCCCGGGGCTGCTCCGAGGCCGACTCGATCCAGGTTCGCGAACTGATACATGATGCTCACCGCTTCCTTCCTTCAAAGGCGCGCGCGACCACGTGGCCTCGTGCGTCCTGAAATCCTGGAAAGCTTCGGCGGCACCTATCCGCGTTCTGCTCTCACTCCCTGTTGTCAACCTTTCGAAAACCTTGCTATTGGGACCTTTGGTGGGGTTGTTTCACGCTGCCCAGGGATACTGGGCGGGTTGGTGTTGAGCCTGCGGTTGATACGGCTGGGCAGAGGCGTCAGCCCCTGCGCCGAAGTAGCCGCGGACTCCGGGACCCCCGGGCTCGCCGCGAGCGGCTTGACCCCAGATCGAGCCCATCCTGCACGCGTAGGCGAGGAGGAACCCGATGCCGACGTTGAGACCGTGCTCGGCGTATTTGCCGAAGTAACCGGTGAAGATGGAGACACCCGAGAAGAGCAGACCGAGCACGACGTCGGCCGGCAAACCGGCGACCTCGTAGGCGTTCTTGCCCGGAGGCGCGTGGCGCGCGTTCAAGTAGCTCATGGCCCCGCCGACACCGACGATCTCGATCGCCGTGAGCGCGTTGCCGAAGAGCCTCTCGCCGCCACCACCGGCCGAGCCGATGCGCGGAAGCGGGTGAAAGCGTTCCTGCAGCCTGGCGAGCCCCTGGTCTGAGTAGGTGAACGCAGGCTTCGCGATGTGGGTGTCGGTCAAGTCGAACGGCATCTCGCTACGATCCTGGGAAAACTCTACCACAAGGGCAGGGGAGCACAATAGCGAGTCTGGAAGAGCGCCTGGGGACCTAAATCCGCGTCTTTTCGCCGCTTCTTGACCTGTTTGTCTCCCAGGATCATCCCCAGGAGACTCGCTTAGGCGTCGTCTTCGTAGGCGTCAAACCCTGCAGGGAAGTCGTAGTTATTGTGCCAGTACATCGATGTGGATTGGATGCCGGTCCTGAAGTCAGGTGAAGTTACCTGGTTTCCAGTGAAGGCACCTGACTGCGCTCCGTAAGGCTCGTAGGGCCGCAGAGAAGAGCCCCAGCCGTAGAATCGAGCGATGTCCTCCGGCGACATCGCGGACTCGTAGGAGACGGGCTGCCGGGGCGGCTCGTAGGCTCGGAAAGGCGACCCCCATCCGTAGAACCGCGCGACATCCTCGGGCGACATCGCCGGCGCATACGTGACAGGCGGAGGCAAGACACGGACGCCTCGTCCCGGGGTCCAATCACCCATCGCGCCAAAGCCGGCAGGCTTGCCACGTCTCGAGACGTACCAAAGCACGAACACGCCGATGCCGAGAGCCCCCAACAGCTCCTTGTTTTGCGAAACGAACCTCGTCACCTTGTTCATGGGTTTGTTCTCCGCTCTGATACGAGCCTTCGCCGATCAGGCTTCTCCGTGCAGCCTGCGCCACTCGTCGAGCGTCGCCGGGAACGGCGTCTCTGGCTGCTGCACGGCGCCCTGGTCGTCTGACCACTGCGACGTCCACTGCGTCCACGAGTCGGGCCTCTCGTCTGCCTGCGCATACATCTGAGGCTGTTGCTGCTGCTGCGATTGCTGCTCCTTCTGCGCCGCTTGTCGCTGCACGACTCCCTTGCTCAATGCGTCGTGCGTCACGCGATCAACCACGCCCGTCTGCGGCAAGCCCGCCTGTCCCTGAAAATCGCGGACGAGATTCGCGGTCGTGTCTCCCATGATCCCGTCCTCGTTCAAGAGCTGCGAACCGAAGTAGGTGTTGAGCGCCCATTGCACCGCGCGAACACCTTCGTCGGGAGTCCTGCGCACGGGAGCTGCGGGTGCTTTCGTCCGACGAGCCACGGACTGCGGCATCGGGTAGGGCGTGTACGTGACGGGCTGCTGCACCTGTTGGTACTGCGGCTGCTGATACTGAGGCTGCGCCGGCTGCTGCGCCTGGTACTGCTGCTCCCACGCGGGCAAGATCCCGGGCGTCCGGTACGGCGTCGCAGGGAAATACCTTCGCCGGGGATGAGGCCGGTAGTACGAAGCTTGCCCGTACGGCTGCTGTCCGTAACGGTAGTCGCCCTGCGGCGAGAACGTGACTGACGGCAGGAAGGGCAAGGATGGCACGTTGAAACGGAGCTGACCGACGTACTCCGATCCGCTGCCCCCGCGCTTGCTCCGTCCGAACCAAAAAAGAAGCGCAACGCCGGTGCCGATGAGGAGCGGAACCTGATTTCTCTTCACCCAGGCGAGGAGATCGCCGCCCTTCCTGTGATGAGATCTCGGCTTCGCGGGGAAACCTCCGGTGATCTTCGGCTTGGCCTCTTCGGCCTCTTTGCCTTCGACCTCTTCGCCCTCGACGTCTTCGTCTTCGTCCTCGCCTCCGCCCTCGCCCTCGTCGAGATCTTCGATCTCTCGACCAGGCCCGATGTCATTTCGCTTCGCCATCGCCTTCTCCATTCTATCCGCGCGCGTCTCTCTGTCTTGGGCGGCGTGCGCACGTTCGAGCCCGCGATCGCCTGTCTTCGTCACGAGACCGATCTCGTTGCTGAGCCTCGACCGCGCGAGCTTCGGCTCATCCCAAGTCTGGATCCAACCTTCATCGTCCTTCATTCGCTCGAGCGCCCTCTTCGCGAGGTCGCGCATCGACCCGTCTCCCGCTTTGTCGTCTGCGACGAGTCTCGCTGCGGCTCGACCGGCCTCGTACTTGTAGTGCGCCTCGCGCTTCGGGCTCTCGAGGACTGCTTCGAGCGCGGCCCTCACGCCTGCGGGATCAGGGTGCTCCTTGCCGCCGACGTCGTGGAGGAAGTCTCCCGCGCCATCGTTGTCGAAAGGTCCTGTGCCCCAAGCTCCCATGTCCTACGATCTCACTTGAGCTGCTGCGCCATGCCCTGCATGAACGACTGGATGTCTTGAACAGAGGCCTTGTCACCGCCTGCCGCTTTCGCCGCCCCGCCTCGCGTCTTCTGCGCCTGCGCCGGGGGCATGCCGTAGCTCTTCGCGAGATGGTCGAGCATGATGAGGAGGCGCTGCTTCGGATCCGTTGAGGGCCTGCGCACGGCCGTTCTTGCCACGGGCTTCGTCGTGGTCGTGACCGGCGGTGGTGTGGTGGTCGCGGACGTGGTTGTGGTCGTAGGCGGAGGCGTGGGCGTCGGGACCGTGGTCGTCGTCGTGGCAGGCGCAGTTGGTTTCGCCTTCGTCGCGCCCTCGATCGCCGGCACGACGGCCTTGCTCACGACGCTCGAGGCGAGGTTCGCGATGGCGCCGCCGATGCCGCCTTGCTGCGCGCCCTGCATCGTCGATCCGAAGATTCCGCCGATGGCCGAGCCAATGTCTTGGCCGGTGCCGCCGCCGGCGGCGCCGCCGATCGAGCCTCCGAGTTGGCCGAGGCTGGACCAATCGAAACCACCCCCGCCGCCCCCGCCGCCTCCACCCATGCCTCCACCGCCCCCACCGCTCGAGCCTCCACCGAAGGAGCTTCCCAGGGAACTCGCTGCGCTGCTGAGCATCGAGCCCCAATCTTGGCCGACGAAGTGAGTTCCCACATACACGCCGCCCGCGAGATGCTCGGCCTCCGGACGCGGCTCGTCCAAGAAACCCTCGTCCATCATCTCCAGGGTGGGATCCCAGGCCGCTGCCGGGCCGTCGCCCTCGTCGTCGTTCAAAGTCCCGTCGTGTCCGACCCAGATCGTCATGTTCGTATCTTACCCTTTCACCCCTTCTTCTGCGCGGCGTATCTCCTGCGCAGTCCAGGCTGGGGCTGGGACTGAGGACCAGGGACGGTCACTGGCCTCGGGATGCCCGCGCCGAAAGCCTTGAGCACCGCGTCCGAGGGCACGCCGGTCGGCGTCGTCGGTGCCGCGGGCGTGTGCCCATCCTTCTCGGGGTGGCCTTTCGGTTTGCCGCACACCATTGGCGTCTCGACGCCGCCGACGACCATCTTTCCGAGCACTGCCCCGCAGATGTTTGTTGTTCCCATCTTCCGTTCTCCTTCGTCACTGCACGACGAGTCGCATCTTGAAGTATCCGCCGTCTCCAGTGCCGCCGGCGCCGCCGTTGTCTGTCAGGCCTGACCCGCCAGCGCCGCCGCCGGCGCCCGCACCCGAGTTCAGGCTCGCGTTCCCGCCCGGGCTCCCTGGTGAGCCTGCGGGGTTCGCGTTGCCGCCAGCTCCTGCGGAGCCGAGCGGGCCCGCGCCACCTCCACCGCCGCCGCCGCCTTCGCCCGCCGCGCTCGTGCCGCCGACTCCTCCCGCGAAGCGGCCCGTCGGCAGCGGTGCTGGGCCTGATTGAAAATACGATCCTTGGCCAGCCGTTCCGCTCGTGGCCTGAAGACCTCCGAGACCTCCGCCCGCGGGGAACCCCGAACCATAAGGCGCTGCGACATCAGTCAGCCTCGGGACGAATACGCCGGGGCCATAGTTCGCGCCGCCGTGGCTTGCGCCCGTCGCGCCGGTGCCTCCGCCGGCGCTCGAGCCCGTGAAGGTGGCTACGATGATCCCTGCGATCGCGTCCTCCGCGAACGCGGGCGAGCCGTCGACGCCGTTGCCACCGGCCCCCGCTGGCGCCGCACCAGCCGCTCCTCCTGCACCTCCCGCCGGGACCGTGATGTTCAGGGCATGCGAGAGGTTGAAGTCGAAACTCCCCATCTGGTAGATCGCGCCACCCGACCCTCCGCCTCCGGCTCCAGGGGCCGCCCCGCCGCCCGCGCCGCCACCGCCGCCACCCGTCGAGCCGTAACCCTCGCAATCGATGCGGATGGCACCCGTCGTCGGCAGCACACCGCTCGACTGGAAAAGACTGAGAACGTTGGTGAAGGTTCCCGGCGACGAGAAGAGCAGCTCGATCGTGAGAGGCTGCACGGTCGCTGGCGAGGCGCCGTTCGATTGGATCACGTTCGCCGGCCGGAGACCCGTGATCTTCGCTGACGAGCTGGCGCCGTCGAGGTTGATCTGCCCGACCGAGTTCGTGTTGTTCCAGTCAAGTGCCGAAAGGTGCACAGCCGGCGTCGGCGCGGCCCAGAGGACGTGGACGTTCGTCGGCGAGAACGCCGAGCCGACGGCCGTGTTCTGCGCGAGCCAAGTAGTCGACTCCAGCGCCCCGGCCGACGGTGCCGCCTGCACCGTCACAGTGCCACCCAGAAACTCCGTGCCGCCGATCGTGAAGAGGAACTGGATGCCCTGGGCGAGCGCGCCGCCGTACACCAGGCAGTTGTCGAGCGTCCAGTTGTCGAGGCCGGCCGTGCCTGCGCCGATGAACTGGAAACCGACCCCGCCGCCCCCGTTGAAGTCGACGTCGAAGAACGTCCCCTGGATCTGTTGGTTCGCGGACGCCGAGTAGTTGAACGTGAGCTGGTTTTCGAAGACGAGGTGGCTGAGCCAGAAGACGGAGAAACCCGACGTGGCGAACGACGGATCGAATCCGATCGAGTTCGCGGCTGCCGTGATCTCGACCGTCCCTTGGAAGCCCGAGCTATTCGAGGCGCCCTCGATCGCGACCCACGGCTTGACATTGAACGCTCCCGGATATTCGCCGGGCGCGACGTGAATGACGTAGCGTTTGCTGGTGCTCGCGTCGCTGATAGAGGAGAGCGCTTTCTGGATCGTCGCGAACGGCCACGCCTCGGTGCCGTTGCCTGCCGTGTCGCTGCCGTTCTGGTTGACGTAGAGGTCCTGGATGGCGAAAAATGCCGTGTTGAATCTGTCAGGGAACCCGTCGACCGCGCCGAGAATTTCCGATCCGGCGTTCGTAAAGGCCACGCCGGGGGCGAGGACCGGTCCCCCCGCGCCCTGGTTCGTATAGCCCACGGTCCCAGCGTCATACGAAAGTTCAAACCGGCCCGGTCCTTGGACCCAGGTGGGCGGGATCACACTGGTTGCCGTCTCGAAGACGCTGCTTCTCGCAAAGACGATCATGATGGTCCCAGCGGAGAGGCTAAAGAGTGCCGAGGCGGACTGCATGAAGACCTCGGCGAAGTTCTCCATGAACATGTTGAGCTGCTGGCCCGCAGGAACGACGCACGCGGGCGTGGTCGCCGTCGTCGCGGTGCCGATCGCGGCGTTGTCCTCGACAAAGAGAATCGGGATAGCGTTGTCGCCGAAGGCTCCCACCGAGTAGTCGAAGTCGAGCGAAGGGACGGCCCCTGTGGGGTTACACTGGAGGAAGATCGTCCCCGAGAGCTTGTAGAGGCTCTTGAGCGTCGCGCCTGGATCGATGGTGAGCGTCGAGAAGTTCGCGCCGTCCTGCCTGCGCGGACGGATCTCGACGCGTCCCTGGCAGTCCGTCACGCCGCTCGAAGCAGGGACGTGGCACGGTGCGATGCTGTCGTCCACATAGACGACGACGGTGCTCTGACGGAGCGCAATGAACGCTTGCACCTCGGCCCACGTCGTCGCGATGAGGTTATTCCCCGGTGTGCCTCCCGGTTGAAAGATGATCGAGGGAGACTTGGCGAGAATGGTGTCAAAGCTCATCGTTGTCCTTCTC
>Ga0326727_10011042_pt1 | contig 21212 bp, 22 predicted proteins | sample MB2enrmetagenome_FD_207643 | JGI IMG/M metagenome (GOLD analysis project Ga0326727, IMG submission 207643) | Lab enriched peat soil microbial communities from McLean, Ithaca, NY, United States - MB29MY | ecosystem: Environmental > Terrestrial > Soil > Wetlands > Peat | place: USA: New York...
CCACCAGCCGGTCGCGATCGCTTTGCGTCATCAGTAGCCGTCCTTCCTGCATCCCCCCAGCCTGGGGTTGTCAAGAGGACATTTCTACTTTGCTCAAAGGTGACATTACTACTTTGCGGTGACAGGGGCCGTTGACATGGTCCGTTGACCGCCTGTCCGTTGACCGCCGGGTGTGCGAGTTGAAAGTGGATGTTGCCAGCGGTCACCGCCTCGATTCGCCCCAGGGACACGCGGCGATATGGCCGCGTTTTTGCCACGTCAGGCGAGTACGCGGTTGCCGCCGCATGTCCAACGGCAATCAGTTACTCCGGAATGCGCGCGGCGAACGCCCGGGCCAGGGCCAGCGCATCCTGCCCATCGGGCACATTGGCATAACCGGCCACGCGGCGCCCCTTGCGAAACATACAGATGTTGCCGAGATAGTCGTCCTTCGCGCGAAAGGCCTCGTCCCCCACCGCAGCCGGCGCAACTCCTTCGAATCGCGTCTTCAGTTGGTCGAACGTGGTCTTCGCCGCCTCCGCCGACGCCTCGGTCACCACAAACGCCTTCGCATCGCCGTACTGGCCGACGTAGCCGCGTTTCAGGAGACGAATGCCGAGGACACTCTCCGGCGCCAGCCGCGCCGTTCCGCCAGCCAGTCCCTCTGGCGGGAACCAGGAGAGCGGCTCTGGCCGGGAGGTGACGCCGGCGATGCGCGCCTCGACGATTCTCGCCATCTCCCGCAACTCGGCGGTGTGATCGCGATCGCTTTCGGCGGCCAGCTCGACGTAGTACTTGTCTTTCGTGAAGATGGCCTTGCGCGAAACGGTCTGCCCGCCCGTGCCGATCGGCTCGATGGGCTTCTGCACGTCACGATTCGCCAGGAACATGCCCCAGGCCGATTCGGAGTCGGCAAACTCGGAGATGTCGAAAACCAGCGTGTCGCCGGCGTTCGTACAGGTGACACCGCGCATGCGCACGAAGCCGTAGACAAGGTACCCTTCCGAGTTCCCGTCCATGTACTCGAACAGGTTGTCGCCCTCGAACAGGCGGCTGGCGCCGCGCTGCTGCCAGCCCGCGAACAGGCCGCAAGCTGGGGTCTGGCCGGCCAGGGACATGGCCGCGGCCAGCAGCGCCACCAGCGGCCCGAACCGCGATGTCAACCGAAACACTCCTGCGCCCGGCTGAGCCGCTCCACCACGCGAACTCCACGGGGGCAGTTCACCGTACATTCGGGACATTCGGAACAACGCACGGTTTGCAGGTTCGCCGGAAGCTGACGAAAGTTCTCCCGGCCCAGCCCGAACTCGCCGTAGTTGGCCGAGTACATGTAGAAGCGCAACACATCGGCCACCGGCAGCCCCCGCGCGCACGCGCCGTCGCACTGGCCGCACATGTTGCAGTAGTGCGGGCGCAGCAGCTCCAGCCGTGTTTCCAGCGTCTTCTCGTCGGCCGCGCCGAACGGCGCCGACATGGCCCGCAGGTTCTCATCGAGCTGGTCCATGTCGGTGGTGCTGGGAATGGTAGTGTGGACACGGGCGTTCCGCAGCACCCATTTCAGCGCGGCCAGCGTGCCGCCCTCGCGGCGCAGAATTCCCCTGATCCGGTCGCCATTGGGATTGGCCCGCAGCGCACGCTCGCCACCGGCCATCACCTTCATGGCCACCACGCCGAGCCCCGCGTCGGCCGCCAGTTTGATGGAATCGGCGATGGCCGGATCCATGGCGAAATTGTACGTGGTCAGCAGCACGTCGAAGTGATCCTTGCGCGCCACCACCGCGGGCGCCAGCTCTTTCTGGCCGCCGTGGGTGCTCACGCCGGCGAAGCGAATCTTGCCGGCTTTCTTCGCCATCTGCTGCGCTTCGATCAGCTCGTCCCGGAGATCCTCCGGCTTGCTCTTGCCGTGCAGATACCAGATGTCCACGTGATCGGTGCCGATTTCGCGAAGGCTGGTATCCAGCTCGGCCAGAGCCTGTTCCTTCGTCGGCGCTCCGCTTTTGGTCGAGAGAAAGACCTTGTTCCGGCGGGCCCGCAGCGCCGCGCCCACCATGCGCTCGCAATTCCCGCTCTGGTAGCCGCGTGCGGTATCGAAGTAGTTGACGCCGAGGTCCGCGGCGCGTTCGATCACCGACGGATCGGACGTAATCATGGTGCCAAAGCCGACGGTGGTCACCTTGAGGCCGGTCTTGCCGAGCACGCGGTAGTCGAGTCTGGGGGCACCGTGCAACGGGGGCGCGGCGATGTTAGCCGGTTTTGCGGGGGCCTGCGGTTTGGCGGCAAGCAGGGCGGACGCTCCGACACCCGCCGCCAGGAACTTTCTTCGGGAAGAGTCCTCGATCATGAACTGCTCCTGGAAACTGAGATATAAATGAGGTGACTTCAAACTATCACAATCCCAAGGAGGCCGCCGTTGACTGACAGCTTCTCCCGGCGGGAGCTTTTGCAGGCCGGCGCTGGTGTCCTGACGCTGGCCGCCGCCGCACGACGCGTCCTGGCGCAGGCGCCCGCTCCCTTGCCCTCCCCCCTGCTTCCGAACGACGCGCGCGCGCTGGTTTCGCTGGTGCATGGAGAAGACCGGCGAGCGAACGCTTACCACGCCCTCAGGAGAATCGACGCGAGCATCGCACCCGAGCTGAAGAAAAAGAAATACGTCCTGATAAAGCCTAATAATGTTTCTTCCGAGAATCAGCTTGCCAGCACGCACGCCGACACCCTGCGCGGAATTCTCGACTATCTCCAGGAGCGCTACAAAGGACCGGTGTACATCGCCGAAGCGGCCGCGGACGACACCATGACGGGCTTCGAGAATTTCCGCTATCCGCGGCTGCCCGGCGAATACAAATCGCTCCAGGTGAAGCTGCTCGATCTGAACGCCGAGGGGAAGTACCAGGTCCTTCCCGTTCTGGATTTCGACCTGCACCTGACCCCCGTGCGCCTGGCCGCGCGACTGCTCGATCCGGATGCCTTCATCCTCTGCTCGGCCATTCTGAAGACACATAACACGGTAGTGGCGACGCTTTCGGTGAAGAACATGACCCTGGGCGCGCCGCTGCATTTCGCTCCGGGTGATACGTCGGGTTGGAACGACAAACGCAAGTACCACGGCGGCCTGCGCCAGACGCACTACGACATGTTCCTGACCGCCCAGAAAATGCGGCCGTTCTGGGGCGCCACTCTCATTGACGGCTATGAGGGCATGGAGGGGAACGGACCCGGCTCCGGCACGCCCGTGCCTTCGAGGGTGGCCATCGCGTCTGCCGATTACATTGCCGCCGATCGCGTGGGACTGGAAGCGATGGGCATCGACGCGCGCTGGCCGGGCTATCTGCTGTATTGCTGGCAGGCCGGCCTGGGCCAGTACGATCTCAACCGCATCGACATCGCCGGCGAGAATCTGGCCGCAGTTCGGAAGAAATACCGACTGCACAACGACATCGACCGCGAACTGCAGTGGATCGGTCCCATGCGGGACCTGCCTCCCAGGCTGGGGTAGGGGGCCACACGAAGCCGCGCACACAGCGAACCGCGTTCTCTGAGAGCGCACCGCGATTTGATTCTCAAAAATCACGCCCCGGCCCAGGGCAACAAGGGCCTTTACCGGCTCGGTTTCGGCTTCCATTCCCGAGCCAGGCGCTGCGCTTCGGCGATCTGGTCCGGAGTCATCCTGCTGGCGAGCTTGTCTCGTTCCCCGGCGCCATCGGCATCGCCGGTGACGCCCGCAAGATGAAACCACATGTACGCCTGAACATAGTCCTGCGGGACACCCAGGCCTTCTCGATATATGACGCCGAGGTTGAACTGCGCCGACGCCTCTCCCCGGTCCGCCGCCAAAAGGAACCAGCGCGCGGCCTCCTTGTCGTCCTGCGGAACGCCCCGGCCCTGGCCGTACATGAGGCCGAGGCTGAACTGCGCATGTACGTTTCCCTGGTCCGCCGCCAAACGAAACCAGTGCATCGCTTCCCCGAAGTCCTGCGGGGTGCCCTGGCCTTTCAGATACATGGTGCCGAGGTTGCACTGCGCCGATGCGCTTCCCTGATCCGCCGCCAGACGGTACCACGGCATTGCCTCCGCGAAGTCTTGCGGGACGCCCTGGCCTTCGTAGTACATGACGCCCAGGTTGAACTGCGCGGACGCTTCTCCCTGGTCCGCCGCCAGACGGTACCAGCGCATGGCCTCTTTGTAGTCCCGCGGGACGCCCTGGCCTTCGTGGGACATGAGACCCAGGTTGAACTGCGCCGATGCCTCCCCCTGGTCCGCCGCGAAACGGAACCACCGCAAGGCCTCTTTGTAGTCGAGCGGGACGCCCTGGCCTTCGTGATACATGATGCCGAGGTGAAACTGCGCGGACGCATTGCCCAGCTTTGCCAGCGGCTGGAGCTCCTTGAGGGCGGTGGCATAGTCACGGTTTTCAATTGCCTGCAGCCCTGCCGCCAGGTCGGCCAGGGCCGGCAATGCGAGCGCGATGAATAGAATTGCGGCTTTCACGGACACAGAATACGCTTCCTATTCTAGACGGTGGCTGCCCGGCGGCGAGGCGGTCAGGCCGGGATGCCCATTTTGCGGCGAGGACGGCCCCGGGGCCGTGTGACGGACTACTGAATCTTTGTTTTTTTTGCACGACGCGACGGTTTTTTCGCGCGGCTTTCGGGAGTTGATTCGCTTGCGCTCTTTCGGGGGGTCCAGCCGGTCGGAAGGCCGGCTCGACCCGAGCGTTCGCATCGCGCATCTCGATCTCGGAATCGTCTTCGCCGAGGACAAGCAGTACGACCGCACCATCGCGGCATGCAAGGAAGCGATACGGATCGACGATTCCAAAACCGACGCCCATTTCCGTCTGGCCCGCGTGTACAAGGAGGCGGGCAAACCGGCCGTATCCGCCGCCGAGCTGGCCATTGTCCGGTAGTTGCGCGAGCAGAAGAAGGAGGACAACCTGCAAAAGGTGACCGGCCAGCCACCCGAGCTGCGGCCGGATAAGTAGGCCGTCGCCTCCCCGAAAGCGAATGCGGGATTGTCTAAGCAATATCGCCAGCCCTTCCGGGCGTGCTCCGGAAAGTCCGGGCTGCCATAATGTCGGCTGAGGCGGTGTAACCAGCGAAGATTACGATCCTCGCGAACGACGTTTCCGGCGGGGGTGCCTTATCGCTTTTTAGCGGCGTGGCGCTCCGCGATTACTTGTGTCTTCAGCGCGGGCTTTCCCTCTTCAATCACGTAGAATTGATCGGCCTTGACGTTGTGGAACTCCTGCCTGCCTTCGCTCGGCCAGGTCACCTCCACGCTGTCGATGCGCGTGCTCGGGCCCAGCCCGAAATGCGCGCGCAGATCGCTCCGCGAGAGATAGCTGCCGGCGGCCGCAATCTCGCGTATCTGCGAAATGCCGCCCGCCTTCACCCGGACGCGCGCGCCGAGGGCGTCGCGATTGCTGCGCGTGCCCACCAGTTTGAAGCTCACGAAGTGATTGCTCCCCCCGGCTGCGGTTGCGCAATATCGACGGCGGGTCGTCGTGATTCCCCACCAAGATGTCCTCATGGCCGTCGTTGAACAAGTCGGCAAAGGCCACGCGGCGCCCGAGGTGGGGCGTCGAAAAACCGTTCCCGTGGGCCTGCGCATCCGCGGTGACGTCGGTAAACGTACCGTCGCGATTGTTGTGGAACAGCAGATTGATCTGCTTGTAATGGCCCTTCATTGGCCAGGCCCGGGCTTTTCGATGCGATGATGCCGGTCTAAGGGTTGACGATGCCGGCGTTGGCCGCAACGTACAGGTTGGGGTAAGAGTTCGAAATCCGGTTGTTTTCTTCGTAGGTGTGCGGAATGCCTTCCCAGCGCAGGCCGAGGTTCAGGGTCAGGCGGTTGTTGGAGCGTCAGTTGTCCTGGAAGTATCCGGCGAAGGAATTGTCGGCCCAGTGGCCGCTGTCCTGAATGGCCGTCTCGTTATAAATGGCGTAGCCGAGCAGGAAATCGGCGAAGCCGGAGCCCGTATACTGGCCGTTAAAGGCGAACTGGCCGTGGTATAGCCGAACAGTTCCTGCGTTTCCGCAGGAATCAGCCACGCTTCACCGAAACGGAACGGCTGGCCCGCGATGGAGCCCGCACCCCGCAGAGAAACCAGCAGCTCCGGTGCACGGCGGTTCGGGCAGTGCTGGTCACTCCGAAGTATAAAGAGCGCCGCATGAGAAAACCACTCGACAGCGACCATGTTTCACTTCCCGCCAGCACTTGCGCGGATTCGAACTGCTTCCCGCCGCTCCCTGCCGCTTCTTCGCGGTGCCGGTGAAGCTCAGCGGCCTGGGGACGTTCCCGCTGCGGGCTTTTGCGATTGCAGACGAGGATCGTCCTTCGCGTGGCAGCGGTAGCAGCTCTCGGGTGGATTGACCTGGTTGTGGCACCCCAGGCATTCGGCCATTTTCGGAAACAGGGCGTCGGTCACCTTTTCTGATTCGAGCATGCCGTGATGGCATGTCGCGCAGGTTTGGCCGTCCAGGCTGAGATGCAGCGCGTGGCTGAAGTGCGCAATCGGGGGCTTTGGCCCCGGCCGCAGGTTGAGAATCGCCTTGCCGTGGCAATCGAGGCAGGCATCGGAGGAGAACGTCGCCTCCCCCGCGGCGTGCGGCCCGGTGCTTTTCGGCACGCCCGGATGGCAGCGCACGCACTGCAGCCGCATGGTTAGATGCGTCCGGTGCCCGAAATCGTACGGCTGCCCGACAAGCGTGAAAGACGCCGCCAGAATCGGTGCGAGCGCAAGACTGATCCGATGCGGTATATGGAAGATGATAGCAATCGCTGGCAAGTAATAAGCGTGAACCGGGAAGGCCAAAACCTCGTATTCTGGTTCGGAGACCGCAGATGACCAGCACGAATGTAATGCCCGCCCAGTCCACCATCGACCGCATCTTTGGAACCGTGATCGATCCGCAGACCTGGCGGAACCTCCTCTATCTGCTGCTCTCGTTCCCGCTCGGTCTGGTCTACTTCGTCACCATCGTGGTGCTGCTCTCGGTGGGGGCCGGGCTGACGATCATTCTCGTCGGCATCCCCATCCTGATTCTGACCTTTGCCCTGGTCCGCGTCTTCGTGGCCGGGGAGCGCGTGCTTTTGCGGAGCCTGCTCGGTGCGGTTGTGCCCGGTCCCACGCCGGCGCAGCGCCCGCCGGGCCTGGTGGACCGCATGATGTCGTATCTGGGGGACGCGCACATGTGGAAGGGTCTGGTCTATCTGTTCCTCCACTTCGCTTTCGGGATCGGCTCGTTTGTTCTGGTCATGGCGCTGATCCCGGCCAGCGTGGGGCTGCTGCTCGCTCCCCTCACCTACACGCTGATCCCTCTGAATGTCCTGATGACGCGCATCGACACCTTCGATCAGGCGGTGCTCTGCTGCTCCGCCGGCGCGATTCTCGGACTGCTGTCCCTGCACCTGCTCAACCTCTGGGCGGCCTTGTGGAAGCGCGTAGGCACGGCCCTGCTGACGTAGCGGGGTCAATGGTTTGGGAGATTGCTTTACAGCTTCTCGGTAAGCGGTCCTGGGGCCGCGGCCATTTTCACCCCGGCGGATGAGGTTCACGTCATGCCGGGACGTCCCCGGATTGGCCCAAAGGCCACTTCTGCCACAAGCCGCTACCGCATTCTGAAGGGCAGGGCCCATCCGAAGCGACCGATCCGCTTCAGCTTTCGAAGCCAGATGCTGCCACCGCAATTCCGCATGCACAAGGGCATGTTGGCTTCTAAAACGCCGGCGAATTTCCGGTAGGCGTAGTGGTTCCAGTAGATGATCCGAAACGACTGATTGTATTGCAGAAACGAGCGCAGGACGTAGGCCTCGTTCCAGGATCGATTCTCCTCGACGACCCACGCGGGCGGATACTCGAACGGGTACGGGATATCGTGAATGTGGACGCAGACCCCGGCGCGCAGCCGGGGCAAGATGCGGAAGAGGTAATCGTTCACATCGCTTCCCGTCTTGGCGACGTGCGACGAGTCGATGAACAGGATATCGTTCTCGTCCAGGGCCTCGAACCACTCGATGGGCGCCGATTGCACCGGAACGTCTCTGATTACGCCTCGGTAAGGGTCGTTCGGGAGAAGCAGACCGCGCAGTATGTCGGGATACGGATCGATGACGGTAATCTCCATCCCGCCTCCCCCCGGAAACAGGCGGTCATTTGTATCCATCGCCAGACAGGATGAGAAGCCGGAGCCGATCTCCACGATGCGCTGCGGGCGCAGTTCCTGAATCACGCCGGAATAAACGACCGCGTCTCCGCAGCCGAATGCGGGGTTGTCAAGGTAGTATCGCCAGCCCGGTGCGGCTTGCTCCGGGAAGTTCGGGTTGCCGTAATGCCGGGCCAGGCGGTGCAGCCAGCGCAGGATAAGATCCTTGTTAATGACGATATCCCCGTTATCGTTCAGATCTCCGTGATCCCATGCACCGAGAGCATTTCTGACGCGGGTGTCTTCCGGATCCACCAGTGGGGAGTAATAATGGCCCGGCGGAACCCACGTCAGCGGTTGTGCCGGCCGGGAAACGGGGGCTTGATCCGAATCTGGAGGAATCTCCGCGAATTCGGGGGATCGTGGCAAGCATCCAGTCTACAGCAGTCTTATTCCGGCGGAGATGCGTCATCTTTGTTTTGCCGCAGTCCGGCTGAACCTGAACGTGGCGTTCCATCCGGGCGGCCTTGTGGAAGTGTGTGGGCGTGGCCCTGCTGACGTAGCAGGGCGGATTCGGCAGGCAGCTCCGTCGCAGAAATGCCAGACTCGAACGAACGGACCACCCGCTCATGCTCGTGGCTCAGCTACCGAGCCGCGAACGTAAAGTAAGAAGCTGTACAACAATCAAACTTCGGCTATTCTCCTGCAGCGCAACGGACTGAAAAGACTGGAGGCGAAAATGGTTTGGTCGATTGTTTTACAGCTTCTAACGGAGCGGTCCGCGCCTCGAAAGCGGACTTTAGGGCTCGCCCACTACGGCATCTCCGACAGCAGCGTGTCGAACTGCGACTGCGTCGTCCAGTTCCGCGCCGGGTCCCCGCTGCGATAGTCGCCCAGACGCCAAAGCGCCAGCGAGGAATTCACATGCAGCAGGCCGGACTGAAAATCGTAAAGGATGCGAACGCGGGCACCGGAGGCGGCGCTGTCGTCGGGCGGTTTCAGCAGCAGGTTGAGATAGATGGCCCGGTCGCCACCCAGCCACTGATCCTCGCTGAGCTTCTCGATGGTCATGTCCGGCAGAGTGTAGCCGATGTTCAGGCCCTGATCGCTCCAGAATGTCAGTCGGGCCATCCGGCGGAATTCATAACGGTCAAGCCGGTAGCCCCAGCAGGCGCCGCCGCCGCACCGTTGCCCATATCCAACCGTCTGGCGGACCAGATAGAACAGCGACACAATGGTCACTCCGAGGACGACGATAAGGCCGGCCGTCACCGGTATGAGCTTCTTTACCTGAGGAGGGAGCTGCAAGTAACATTATGGGTGCAGGAGGAACCGGAGCGGAAACCGGAAACGTCTTAATTTGTGCGCCCCATGCGACAACTGCTCGGCCTGACCCTTCTGACCGCCGCCCTGTGCGCGGGACAAACCCGCGGACATCGTGCACAGCCCGCCCCGCCGCCTGGCGAACAGAATCAGGCTGGCTGGCCGTTATCCAGCCTGACGGTGGAGGGGAATCACGCCTGGACGCGCGAACAGATCCTCGCGGTGGCCGGCCTGCGCGTTGGCCAGACCGTGTCGAAGCAGGTCTTCGAGGCGGCCCGGGAACGGCTGCTGGCCACCGGCAACTTCCGCACGGTCGGCTACAGTTATGAGCCGAATGACGCGGGAAACGGCTATAGCGGGAAACTGGAAGTGGCCGAGGAGGACCAGCTCTACCCCATCGGATTCGATTCGCTTCCCGCGACGAATCAGGAACTGCTCGGCGTACTGAAGGCCAGTGACCCCTTGTTCGGGGACCGCGTGCCGGCTACTGAGCCGGTGGTCCAGCGCTACACCGGGTATCTGTCGGCTTATCTGGCCGGGAGAGGCTACCACGAGAAGATCACCGGGGCGCTGGCGGCTGAGTCCAGCCCCGAGCTGGTCCTGCTGTTCCGGCCGGTCATCCGGCCCAGCATCGCCCAGGTGAAGTTCACCGGCAACAAGGCGGTTCGGCAGGAGGAACTGCTGGCGGCGATCACCAATGTGGCCGTCGGGACGGTATACATCGAGCCGCGCTTTCAGGCGTTTCTCGAGAACAGCGTCCGGCCGGTTTACGAATCGCACGGCTATGTGCGGGTGACCTTCCCGAGAGTGACGGTAGAGAAGGCGACGGATGTCAACGGGCTCATCGTCACCGTCCAGGTGGACGAGGGCCAGGTCTACAAGCTGGCGGGGGTGAAAGCGCCGGAGGCGGCGGAACTGGTCAAGATCGCCGCCTTGAAGACGGGTGAGGTTTACGATTTCAACCGGGTGAGCGCTGCCCGGCAGAAGATCGTGGAGACCTGGCATCGGCGGGGCTACATGCACGCCACCACGTCCGTGGACCGGCAGATCAACGACAAGGACAGGACCGTTGTCCTGCTGCTCCACGTCGATTCGGGACCCCGGTATACCTTCCGTACCCTGACCATCAAAGGCCTCGACATTATCTCCGAGCCGGCCATTCGGAAGATGTGGGGAATGGACGAGGGGCATCCCTACAACGTGGAGTATCCCGACCGTTTCCTGAAAGTAGTCCGCGAGGAAAGCGTCCTGGAAAACCTTGGCGAGACTAAGGCCGAGGCCACAGTGGACGAGGCCGCCCATGCGGTGGACGTCACCCTGGTCTTCAACGGCGCCCCCTCCGAGAAGGCGAAGAAGCGCCGCGAGGGGGACCGGGAGAAGCCGGCAACAACCGACAATCCCCCGGACAGCCCGCCGTTTCCGCTGCAATCCGTGAGTTGACTGCCTTACACTCCAATAGAATCATAAGGATAGGGTGAGACAGATTCGCCCATGTCTGGTATAATCGAGACTATGAATTCGTCCGGTCCACGCTGACAACCACCCGTACTTTTTCCATCAGGCAAGTCTTAATCATACCCGCTACAGCGTCTGCTCGCTGGCGGGGAACATTCAGAGACAAGAGGAGACGATTCGAGGATGAGTGTTGCCAGACAAATGGTCGTTATGGCCGGGCTGCTTTCGGTGCCAATGGTCACCGCCGTCGACCCGAAGTTGCCCCAGCCGATTCGCGATCCGGGCCCCCAGGCAGACGACAGGTTATTGAGATTAAACAAGTTCTTTGGGGATGGGAACTGCCCGCTGCGCGCTGCTTCCGCCGATTTTCTGGAGGTGGCAGACCGCTACGATCTCGACTGGAGGCTCCTGCCGAGTATCTCCATGGTGGAGTCCGGGGGAGGGAAAGTCTTTCGAAACAACAATGTGCTGGGGTGGGACTCGTGCCATCGCAAATTCAAGTCGGTGCGCGCAGGAATCCACCTCGTGGGCTTAAGGCTGGCCACCTCGGCACTCTACCGGGATAAGGGCCTGGACGACGTACTGGCTACCTACAACCCCGACCCGGAGTACGTCTCCAGGGTGAAATCGGTCATGCGAAAGATCGGCCCGGCGGGTGCCGGGCCTGAAACAAGGCTGAATTAGCCCTGCAGCAGGTGGACGCCAAGATAGATCCCACCAAAAACCAGGATCGAAATCACGATGCCAAGGCTCCAGCGGAGCATGCGCTCCCCGGAACTGACTTCTTTCTGGTCGTCCAGCTTCATCTGCTCGTCGAGGCTCTCAAACATGGATGCACCTCCTGTGCGTATTGACAGCCTGTGGCAAGAACCGCTCCCTCACGATCACGGCTCGGTAAGTGCCTGCAATCACGTGACCGCGTTTCCGAGCCGCGCGGCAGCAAGCGGTTTGTTGCCCTGGTACGGATTAATCTCAGCCTGAGTATAGTCCCAGCCAGGGGAAAAAGCACGCGGAATAATCGCTACGCAGCCCCGAGTTTGGTACCAGAGGCCGGCCCATCCCCAGGATCAGGCGCGAGCCGCCGACACTCGCGCGACAGTGGGACGGCCTCCGCGGGCCGGCAGCGGCAGAATCAGCGCGCCAACATCACGATGGCGACCATGACCCGCAATGACCCGCAACTCTCCTTGACAGCTTAGGAGAGCTGCGTCATACTATGGCTTCTATCATAAATGGCTTAGGAGAGCACGATGGCAAACGAAGCTGAACTCCTTCCCGGCACCCTCGACCTGCTCATTCTGAAGGCGGTCTCGCTGGGGCCGCTGCACGGCTACGGGGTGTTGTTGCGCATCGGACAGATCTCGGGCGGGGCGCTCCTGATTGAGCAGGGCGCCCTGTATCCGGCCCTGTACCGGCTGGAGCGGCAGGGCCTGCTGGACACCGAGTGGGGCGTCTCGGAGAACAATCGGCGCGCCAAGTACTATGAGCTGACCGCAGCCGGCCGCAAGCGCCTGCGCGAGGAAACCGAGAGCTGGAACCGCCTAGTGTCGGCCATGTCGGCGGCTTTGCAGGCGCGGCCGCAGGAGGTGTGATGTGGCAGCGCTGAAGCGTCTGTGGCGGCGGCTGTTCGGCCGGCGCTCGTTTGAGCGCGGCATGGCCGAGGAACTGCGGTTCCACGTCGAAAAGCGGGCGCAGGACCTCGCGAGAGATGGAGTCCCCGAGGACGAGGCACGGCGTCGCGCGCGAGTGGAGTTCGGCGGGATGGAGAGCTGGAAGGAACAGTGCCGCGAGGCGGGCGGTTACCGGCCGTTCGACGAATTGCGAGGCGACATCCACTATGGCTTGCGCGCTTTGCGTGGCTCGCCCGGATTCGCCTTCGTGGCGGTCTTGTCGCTGGCCATCGGGATTGGCGCCAACACGGCCATCTTCAGTCTGCTGGATGGAGCCAGCCTCCGTCCCATGCCGGTGCCACGCAACCGGGAGATCGTTCGTGTCTTCTCCAACACGCCGCAACAGGGCGACGGCGATCTTTCCTGGCCGGAGTATCAGGAGATGGCCCGGCAGGTGCACTCGTTCAACGGTCTGGTGGCGTGCGGTCACCGCGGCGTTCAGATCGCGCGCCCCGACGGCACGCTGGAGCTGTTCAACGTGTATGTCGTCTCCATGAATTTCTTCCGCGTGATGGGCGTGCAGGCCGTGCGGGGGCGGGTGTTCACGCCGCAGGATGAGGCTTCTCTCGATCGGCAGCCGGTGGTCGTGCTTGGGCACGATTTCTGGATGCGGCGTTTTGGCGGGGACCCCACCATCGTGGGCCGGCCGATCCGGCTGGATCGTGCCGACCGCGCCGGCCTGCTGGCCACGGTTCTCGGCGTGTTGCCAGCCGGCTTTCGCGACCCCGAGCCGGGCATGGTCCGCGACCTGTGGTTGCCGCCGCAGACCTGGATTGCGCTGCACGGACGAGACGATTTCGAGGACCGTCAATTCCGCTGGTTCGAGCTGATGGGCCGGCTGCGCGGTGGCGTTCCCGTGGCCACGGCGCGCGCCGAGGTGAACACCATCGCGGGAAGACTGGCGGCAGCATGGTCGGCCAGCAATGCCGGCCGCGGCGCAACGGCGATCTCCGACCTCGACTATCGTCTGCGCGCGGCGGGAATCAGCGCGCTGATTTGTCTGGGAGTGGTGCTGCTGGTTATGCTGTTGTGCGCGGTGAACGTGGCCAATCTGCTGCTGGCGCGAGCCGCGGCGCGCACGAGGGAGCTTTCCATCCGGCTGGCCATCGGCGCCGGACGGGCGCGCATCGCGCGACAGATGCTCACGGAAAGCGTTCTGCTGGGAACGGCCGGGCTGGCGGCGGGGCTGGTTCTTGGCGCGGTCATCATCCGGGCCATTCCGTCGCTCATCATGGCCCCGCCGGGCTTCCGGCAGTTCATGCTCTTCCAACTGGATTCGCGGGTGCTGCTGTTCGGCGCGGCGGTGGCCGCCATCACCACACTGTTGTTCGGCATGGCCCCGGCGCTGCAGGCGACGCGAACGGACCTGAACGAGTCGCTCAAACAGGGGCGCGGCGCTCCGGCGAAGGCTGGACGGCGTTTCCGGATACGCCAGTGGCTGGTGGTGGCGCAAGTGGCTCTTTCGCTCACGTTGCTGGCCGTGGCCGCCGTTCTGACGCAGAGCTTCGTGAATACTCGCACGGCCAATCTGGGCATGGCTCGGCGCGAGCTGTTGCTGCTGTGGACAGAGGCGCCCGACGAGCTTTACCGCCCAGCGCTGGAGCGGTTGCAGGCGCTGCCGGGTGTGAACGACATCGCCTTCGCCACGCGTGCGCCGCTCAGTCTCTCCAGCAACCTGATGGCGCGCCGGGTCACGTTTCCGGACCGGCCGGAGCTGCGCAACGCGCCGCCGGTGGAGATCCTGTACAACGCGGTCAGCTCCAATTTCCTGCGCGTCATGGGGACGCCGCTTCTGCGAGGCCGGGACTTCGACGAGCGCGACCAGAGCAGCGGCCCGCCCGTCGTGCTAGTCAACGAGCAGATGGCCGCGCGGTACTGGCCGAACGAGGACGCCGTGGGTAGGATCATTCGGATCGGCGATCTCCCGGGCGTGGAGCATCGCATTGTGGGTGTGGTGAAGAACGCACCGGTGAACGAAATCGGCGAGATCCCGCAGCCGTATCTGTACCTGCCCTACTGGCGCGTGTCCACCGGCGAACTCACCTTCATGGTGTATACGAAGGGACCCGCCGTTGCTCTGGCGACCGCGGCGCGGCGGGCTCTGGTCACGTTGGACCGGCGGCTCGACCCGTTCACGGTGGTCACCGAAGAAGACCTCATCCGCTTCTCGGCTTTGCAGTATCAGCTCACCGCGGAACTGCTGGGGACGCTGAGCCTGATTGGGTTGTCGCTGACCGCGGTGGGGCTGTACGGGGTGGTGTCGTTCGGGGTGGCGCGGCGCACGCGCGAGATCGGCATTCGCATGGCTCTGGGCGCGGCGAGGCGGGAGACGCTTGGTTTGATCCTGCGCGAGACGGCAGCGCTGGGCGCGGTGGGCGTCGCGATCGGAGTGCCCCTGGCGCTGGCCGGTACGCGTCTGGCGCGGTCCATGCTGTTCGGCGTGGGCCCGTGGGATCCGCGGCTGTTCGTGATCGCGATGGTGGTGCTGGCGGCGGTGCTGCTCGCCGCGGGCGCGATTCCGGCCCGCCGGGCCACGCGCATCGATCCGATGTCGGCATTGCGGGCCGAGTGACCGCCCTTCATCGGCGCTTTTGCGCCTTTCGTCCGATTTCCGCAGTGCCAGGCCGGTTCGCCGCTGCATACTGCTGACATGAGAACATTCGCCATCACCGGCGCGCTCCTGCTGACGAGCGCCTTAGGGCAGGCCGCGCCGCGCACCTGGCATTTTACATGCGACTACTACAATCTCGACATGAAGGGCCATCTCTACGCCCGCCAGCGCTACTCCGCGCTGTACACGCGCGGGCTGCCCGGAGACGCGGTGCGCTGGAGCGACGTCACCATCGCCAACGCCAACGGATGGTCAGGCGACTTCGGCCCGGCCCAGAAGCAGGATTTCATGGAGGGCTTCAGCTATCCTCACTCCGACGCCGCCAGTGTGACCAAACCCGACTTCTTCCGCGGGTTCCCGCCCACGGCCATGCAGCAGCGCAACCTGGTGTGGGACACGCACATGTTCGAGGGCTTCGTCGAGGAGTTTGACCATCTGAAGCCGAACGTCCCGTACCACGTTCCGGGCGCCGCTGAGGTGGATCTCGCGGGCGCGGGTACGTTCCGAAACAGAGACCTGCAACTGGTCCTGACCGGCACAACCAAGCGCAACGGGCAGGAGTGCGCCGTGATCGATTACCGCGCGTTGTTCAACACCATCGACGGCAAGACCGCGGCGTTCGCGCTGGTGGGGCGCAGCGACTACTGGGGGCAGATCTGGGTATCGCTCGCGACAAAGCAGATTGAGTACGCGACGTTGTATGAAGAGGTGACCGGCGAGCTGACCCTGCCGGGCCAGGACAAGCCCATGACCATCATCGTGGTGCGCGTGGGCGTGTTCGAGCCGGCCGGGCAGTAACGGGCGTGTACCGGACCCCCTGGTACTCCCGGCCATCTTGTCCCATGCCCGGCGGCGCGGTTTATTGGTTGCAATGCCAATGCTCTCGTCGCTGTGGCTTCTGTTGCTGTTATCCAGCCATTCTCCGTCGGCGGCGCCCGCTAAGCCAGCCTTGGCGTTGCGCGCTGAAACGGCCTGCAGCGCGGCCACCAGGGCCGATATCGAAGAGGCTCTGGGCCATACCGTGGCCAACGGCAAAGAGAGCCGGACCGACGCGGGATCGGTTTGCAACTACGTCGGGGCCGGTGGCGAGGTGACGGTCCTGCTGCAGCACGCGGCGGCGAAGCTCGACGTGCCAGAAGAGATTCGGAACCTGCAGGCGTCCTTTCCGAACGCCACCATGCGCGAGGCGCCGGGAATCGGCAAGCGGGCCGTTTTTCTGGACATGCCCGACATCGGCACGCAGCTTCACGTGATCCGCGGCGACTACGACTACCTCATGATTTCCGTGCTCGGCTTCGGCGATGCGACGCGCGTGGGGCCGGCGGTGGAGAAGATCGCGCGCAAGGCGCTTGACCGCCTGTAATTCGGTGACGTACACCTCATTTCCGAATTAGCTTTCGCACCAGGACTTGAATCCTGGCTTCGCGGACCCCCGGCTCCAGCTTCCTCGCCAGCGCCAGCGCTCTCTGCCAGGACGCGCGGGCTTCGTCCTCGCGATGCAGTGCCGTCAGTGCGTCGCCCAACGCCTCCTGGGCCTCAATGCAATCGGGGTCCACGGCCACGGCCGTTTGCGCCTCCGCCAGCCCCTCGTCTAACTGCCCGCCGGCCATCCGGTTCCAGGCTTTCTGCGCGTGACTCAGGGCCGCCGCGCGCGCGACATGGAAGCTTCCGTCGAACACGAGGATTCCATTCTGGATCATGGCCGTCGGCTGCAGAGACATGAACTGCCGGTAGGGATTCAGGTCGTCGGAGCCGAACTCGAACCCGGAGAGAGTGCCCGCGCTGATCAGCACCGGTCCGTCGATGGTGGGCGGAATGTCCATCTCTTCGTTGACCCACATAGTGTCGGAAGTGATCAGCGGCTTGCACGGAATCCCGTAGTAGCCGGTGTCCACCACGCCTTCGGCGAAGTAGGCGAACCAGCAGTTGGTGACGCCGCGCCCGTCGAGGTACTTCTTCGCCGCCTTGAGTTGTTGCGCCCAGTCCGTGTTCGAATCGCTCAGGTACTTGTACGTCTTCGAGGGGCCACCCCACCATTCATTCGCGTAGGCGATGTAGCTGGGGAAGCTTCGCGTCGACGAGACCGCCTGAGCCACCAGCAGCAGCGCGATCACGAAGGTCCAGCGAAGATCGTTGCGGACGTAGATCCACGCGGCGCCCGCCACCAGCACGGTCAGGAACACATAGACCGGCAGGATGTGGCGCAGTCCGATGTTGATAGTCGAAAACGTGGCCACCGCGAAGTGGATTGCCGGCGGGATGGTGAGAAACAGAATCTCCCGCCAGGCCTTCAGCTTGCGCGTGGCGATGGCCACGATGGGCAGCACCAGCAGGGCGAGGAAGGGAAGCGTGGATTTGATAGCGAAAGCCGCTGGGAAGTAAAACCAGACGCCGTGCGGATACACCTTGCCGAAGATGTAGCTGGGATACCAATCTACCATCTTCCGCACATCCACCAGTCCGTACAGGTACGACTCGGGCAACAGGTGCCAGCGCGCGCAGGTGGAGATGAACCAGGTGTCGAGCGGTCTCAATCCGCGTTCGAACGCCGCCAGCGGAGGGTTCATCGCCAGGCCGTCCGGGCGGGCGTTATAGCGGAACCCGTAGAAGGCCCACAGCAACACCACCGCGATCGCCGCGATCACCACCAGAGCCAACGCCAGCCGCGCGATCTGCTTCCTTGCGCGCGTGCGCAATGCCTCGCAGACGGCCAGCGCGAACAGCATCGGGAACACCAGAATTCCGGTGTGCTTGGAAGCGAGCGCGCAGCCCGCCGCAACGCCCACCAGCACCAGCCGCCAGACCGACGGCGCTTTCACGTACCGATAGAACGCGTAGACCGAAGCGAATAGGAAACACGACAGCCCCATGTCGGTGGTGACGAACGCGCCGTGCGCCAGCAGATTCGGATCGAAGGCGATCAGCGTGAGGGCGATGAACCCGGCGACGGCGCCGAACATCTCGGTGGCCGCCAGGAACACCAGCAACGCCATCAGGACCGTCAGCAGCGCCGCGGTCATGCGTACGCGGAACAGCATGGTGTTCGCGTCGTTCTTCGAGAGAAACTCCTTGCCGTCCAGGAACGCTTCGATCTTGAAAAAGCGGTTCTGCAATTTGGGCACGTGCAGCGGCATGTTGAGGATGGGCACGGTCGCCAGCAGTTTCACCAGCGGCGGATGCTCCGGATTCAGCCCGAAATCGCCGGTCTTCCAGGACATGTAGCCGGCCAAGATGTGGTTGTCTTCATCCCAGGTCAGGGATTCCTGGCGAATGGCCAGGGCCATCTGAGTTACCAGAACCGCCAGAAGACCGGCCACTCCGGCGGCCATGAGCGCTACGCCGCGCTTGTTTCGCACGTTGTCCCTCACTGTTGTTGGTGTGCGGCCCGATGCGGGCTTCCCGCTAATACGGTATCGCATCACTCAGCCACAAATAACACGAATGCCAAACAGGGGACACACTCTGTCTGACCGCAACTTGAGCCGCCCCGGAGACCAGGTGGAGTGTCCCCCCTGTTTGGCATTCGTGTTCATTCGTGGCCCCGGCATCAGCCTTTGCGGCTGGCTTCGCGAATGGACTCCACTTCGTCCGCCGGGATGTGCAGGAACTCCAGGAACTCCTGATGCTCCTGCGGCGCCGCTTTCTCGAACTCGGCGTGGAAGCGGTGCATGTCGGCCTCGGTGAGGCCGGCGACCCGCATGATGGAAACGAGCTTGTCTTTGGTAACCACTCTGGATCTCCTGAATTCCGCCGATTGCCCCAGCAAAGCGGCAATCGCGTGCTGGTGACCGCGCAGCCGCTCGATCTCGGCGCTCAGTGCTTCGAGCCGCCGTTTCAGGATCGCTGAGGCGTTGCTGTCGGGTTGGTGGAGAAGCGCACGAATGTCCTCGAGCGTCAGGCCGGATTCGCGCCACAGGCGAATGCGCGCGAGGCGCGCGGCGTCTTTTTCCCCGTAGACACGGTAATTCCCCGCGCTGCGCCGGGCCGGCTTGAGCAGTCCGATGGATTCGTAATAGAGCACCGTGCTGCGGCTCAGGCCGCAGTGGCGGGCGAGTCTGGAAACGGTCAGCATCGTCCTCCTTCGAGTTTCAACCCGCAAGCTGTAGACAGGTCAAGAGGGATTATACGCCGCGCCCGGAGTGCGAGCTAAACGAACAGGTCCAGCGAGACCTTGAAGTACTCGGCAAGCTTCCGGGCGTTTGCTTCGCTGATGGCCCGTTTCCCGTTGACCACGTCGGAGACGTAGCCCCGCGACTTGCCGAAATCGCCAGGTGCAGCGTTCGCACGCGCCGGCCACGCTGATTGCAGGCGGCGCCCGTCGCCCGCGGGAATTCGTGCCTCTCTGTCGAAAACCCGCCAAAATGTTTTTAACTGAACAGTATTGGCTTTAACTCCAGTTCATCAGCAGCACCTGCGGCCCCCACTCGGCCAGCCGCACCGCGCTAATCGATGCCGGCCGGACCTCGATCCGGTGCATGAGATCGATGGGCATGCCCAGAAAGTGCGCCAGGGCGAGGCGAATGGCATCGGCGTGGCTGAACACGGCCACAATCTGTTCCGGGTGCAGCCGCGAGTAACGGGTGAGCTGTTCCACCATGCGCGTTTGCACTTCCGTGGCCAGCTCGCCGCCGGGGGCGCGCGTGGAACTTCGATAGCTGTTGTAAAGTCTCCACCCGGGCAACTGGCTCAACTCGTCCAGGGTCTTGCCGGACCACTCGCCGAAGTCCACCTCGCTCAGCGCCTCGCTCTTCATGACGTTCAGCCGCAATCGTCTGGCCGCGGGCGCGGCCGTTTCGAGCGCGCGCTCCAGAGGGCTGCTGTAGATGGCGTCGATCTTCCAGCGGCGCAGACGGCCGGCCAGCTCGTCGGCCTGTTTCTGCCCGGCCTCGTTGAGATGCACGCCGGGGAAGCGGCCGGTGATGGTCTTCCCCACGGCGTCGGTCATGCCATGGCGGATCAGCAGGAATGTGGTCATTCGTTCCCATTGTGGCCCATTCGCTATCCTGAAGACCTGGACCTGGAAAAGACACTTCTGCGCAAGGTGGGCGAGGCCGTTCACCGCTTTCGCATGATCCGCGACGGCGATCGCGTGGCCGTGGCGTTGTCGGGCGGCAAAGACTCGCTCACGCTGCTGGAAGCTCTGCTGCGGCTCGAACAGCGCGCGCCGGTGGCCTTCAGCGTGTGCGCCTTCACCGTGGAGCAGGGCAAGTTCCTGCGCCCCATCCAGCCGCTCGGCGACTACCTGAAACAGCGCGGCGTCGACTGGACGTGTTTCCACGATCGGCCTTCGCTGCGGCTGCTCGAAGAACAGCCCGATCATGGGTGCGACCTGTGCAGCCGTTACCGCCGCCGCGCCGTCTACGAAGTGGTGCGCGGGCTGGGCGCCAACGTGATCGCCTTCGGCCACACGGCCGACGATTTCTGCGAGTCGTTCCTGCGCAACGCCTTGTTCACGGGCCGCGTGGGTGCGCTGCCGCCGGTTACGTGGTCGGGCGCGAAGGATTTCCGCCTGATCCGCCCGCTGGTGTTCGTCAGCGAGGAGATCACCGCGGAGTTCGCGGCGTCGCTGGGCGCGCCGGTGGTGCCGTGTGGCTGTTCGCAGAAGACCGGTACGGTGCGCCAGTCCCTGCGTGGCATGTTAGCGGAACTCGAGACTACGCACCCGCACCTGCGGGAGACGCTGCTCGCGGCCATGGGCAACGTCGAGCTCAAACGCCTGTTGGACACGCGCTATCTGGATTTGGACGGGTCGAGCGCCGGTGAGGCCGAACAGGACCTGCTGCCGATCCTGGGGCAGGACGGCGACCTGCCGGCGTAATCGCGGCGCTCGGTCCGGCACTCAGCCTGTCACCGGCCTGCCGGGCGGTGCGTCAGTGTCAGGTTTGCCGGCTACGCGTCCAGGTGGATGTTTCCGATGGGCTAAAGACTAGCCAAACACATTTGAAATTCCCAGATCAGTCCAATCGAGCAAGACGGCGGGTAGGGTAGCCGAAGATCGTGACGATTCGGGCAGAATCCCTGTCGATGTAGCTG
>Ga0326727_10011043_pt1 | contig 21211 bp, 19 predicted proteins | sample MB2enrmetagenome_FD_207643 | JGI IMG/M metagenome (GOLD analysis project Ga0326727, IMG submission 207643) | Lab enriched peat soil microbial communities from McLean, Ithaca, NY, United States - MB29MY | ecosystem: Environmental > Terrestrial > Soil > Wetlands > Peat | place: USA: New York...
ATATTTTAGGAGGCAAGACAAATGATTTCCACAAAACTGAATCAAGCTATTAACGAGCAAATAACTTTCGAATTTTATTCGGCCCACATTTATTTATCAATGGCTGCTTATTGTGCTGCTAGTGATCTGCCAGGCTTTTCACATTTTTTAAGAGTGCAATATCGCGAAGAGGTAGATCATGCGATGAAGTTTTTTAATTTTGTCGCTGAAATGGAAGGCAATGTTAAGATTACTGGTTTTGAAGATCCACAAGCAGATTTTAGCTCTGTTTTAAACGCTTTTGAGATAGCATTAAACCATGAAAAAATTGTCACGGGTAGAATTTACGATTTGAAAACTATTGCTGTCGAAGAGAAGAACTATGCAGCTTCAAGCTTCCTTGAGTGGTATGTGAATGAGCAGATAGAGGAAGAATCTAATTTCACGGCTATCGTTAGGCGCTTAAAGATGATAGCTCAGGATTCTGCGGCCTTGTTTATGTTAGATAACGAGTTGGCAGCAAGGGTTTATGTTCCGCTCCCAGAAGCAAATGTCTAAAAATTACTGCAGTGTATCACGTTAAAGTACTATGCCTTCGGTGAAATTAGCACACACGTGTAATTTCGCTTTGTAGATTGATTAGAGTAGTACGACGGAAGATTCCGCCTTCGCTTGTACAGACTTGTCTTGTTCTTGGCGATCTTCGCAAGTTTTGCGAGCAGCACGGCGACGCTGTCGGCTAGGATCAGTCAAATCGAGCAATATCGTGACGCACGGCGTGAGCGGTATCGATTGGAAGCATTACAAACATCCTTTGCCCCGGAGAACGTTTTTGACGTATATATGCAGTATTGGAAAGACAAAAACACCCTTGGCAAGCTCGTCGAGGAAAAACTCAGCGGCATGGCCGTAAAATCAGCACTCACTCTTCATCTTCGTAGAGGCACATGACTTTTTGACTCTCATCGGGGCTGTGGTTGGAATAATGGTATTTGGCAATCAGCGGGTCTACCTTTGCGACCGCGTCGTAGTTCCAGGGCGGGGGCGAGCATTCCGGGCACCAATGTCCGGCACGCACCAGCGCCGGCGACGCTGTCCAAAGATGGTTCCGCCCACAGCTCCATTTGAGTGGTATCGAGTCGTCGACGTACTCGCTGGAATTGCATCGGCCGCCGCGGGTGGCCGCTAGCACCGTCATCCCCTCGATGGTTTTCGGGAAACCCTTCCTATAGTTCTCCTGTGGCTGCACCGTTGGCCCCTCAAGGTCTTCGCTGTCCAAGGGTGTGTCCCAGCCAGGTATCTTCTCCCAGGCAGCGTGGCTTCCGAAGAACGCCTTGACCTTCTCCACATCGTCGCGCTCGATCCACTTCAGCGGGTCCGCCATGCGTTTGAGGTACGCTCGCACTAGGAATTCGGGCCCAATCTTCGTTCCAACTTTGAGGGAAAACGGGATATTGTCTGTCACCTGCGTATAATGGTCATCGAGGGTCTGGCGCCAGTGCCCAAGATAGTTGTTTAGGAGATGGCTATCAGCGCACCAGCCGCAGTGGAAGTTCCTCAGGGCGAACCAATTCCTTCGGAACAACCTGCGGTAGTCCCCGTATCCGAAAATGCGCATCATCCTGTCCAGGTAGTCCGCGTACACGACCCTGCACTTTGGTCCACCGCTCATGTTATACACGCGGCGATAGAACTCGTCTGGAGCCTCTAGCGTCTGGACGACTCCGTAGCCAGCGTCCTGGTTTGTGATGAGCTCCAAGCGCGTGTTGAGCGGCTGGTGAAACATTATCGGGTCCATGAGCGTGAGTGCGTTGGGTATGGCAATGTACGTCTGCCTCAGTATCGCCCATCTCCGCAGACCGGATTCAATGATGGCCCGCTCGGAATTGATCTTCGTCGTCGCGTAAACATCACCGATGCTTGGCCTGAGCGGGTCTCCCACCCTCAGCATGTGGTTGGGGGGTAGCCTGTCCCCATAGACGGCTACGGAGCTGATGTACACGAGGCTCACATCTTCTCCCATCTCGGTCCGCTTCTTGATTGCTGCCAGTATATTCTTGGTACCGTCGTAATTAGTCCGTGTGCACTTCTTAGGCAGCTTGTCGGCCATTGGGGGTATGAGGGCTGCGACGTGGAGCACGTGGTCGGTCCCGGCGACCGCCTCCTCCACAGACGACTTGTCGTATATGTTCCCCCAGACAATCTTGATGCCCTCGGTATTCTCGTATTTAGCGAAGGCCTTCCTTATCTCCCTCTCAGGCAACAATAGCAGGCTTATGTCGTATCTGTCCCTCCTGCGCAGGAGCTCCTTGAAGGCTTCGCTGCCCATCGAGCCAGAACCGCCTGTCAGAAGCACCCTTTTCTTTCTTGTCAGTGTCATCCACGACCCCTAGCTGCCTTGCTGCGCAAGGCCATCAAGACCATTCTGAATAGAAGCTCTTAGCGTAATAAATTGTCGGCGAAATGGCGAGCATTGGCGAAAAAGGGTTCTTTGGACGGCGCGACATCAATAAAGTCGCAACAAAGATGTATGGCAATGCGAAAAAAGCTCTGGTAAGGCCCGATTAGCCATTACTTTGGCTCCAACTGTGTGCAAAGTCAGCGGTGCAAACTTAATCGTTGTGATTTGCCTTCCACGACTGCCTGCGCTTGAAGTCGGTTTTTGCGCACGCGATTTTTCGGCGGTTGAGAAAGCTGAAGAAAGGGGAAAAAGAAGCTTTGAGCGCCCTCCAATTCCTCAAAAGACGCCCTTACCTACTAGTCATTATTCACCTTCACGTCCATCTTCACTATATACGGCGTACCCTGCGTCAACGAATGTCACCGCGTCCGCGCTATCGAGCTGCAAGTCATCGCCGGCCTTATAACTGCCACAACCTTTGACAAACGTTATGGATTTATGAACTGTCATTTTGTACTCACCTCTTTTTTCCTGTTTCGGTTCACTCGAACGGATTTTTTGGTTCATATATCTTTCCGTCGCTTCCATCTCTCGAAGCAAAAACCGTGCGCGTCGCGTGAGCTTATACCTCGTTTTTCCATCGTTTCTGACTACGCTCTCGACAAATTCCTTTTTTGGAGGTTCTCGACGATTTTTGGTGTTACTTCTTCATTCATTTCCATTTTCTTCTCTTTCATTTTCAGCACGTGTTTGCAGTTGGGTTATCACCTGCAGCACAAACCGTTGTGCAAGTAATGGATACTTATACCCACACTGGCGACAAGAAACAGGCCCTCTGCAACCTCTTAGCTGCCTGCATTCATACAATACCGCTCGAAGAGCTAATAGAAAGCGTTGAACGGGCCCGGCTAGACGCTAAACTAAGGTATGTAGTAATATACGGGGCGGCCTGCAGCTACTGCCTCGCCGGAGCCGAACGGCTTGAAGGATCGTATTTGCGGACGTTTGCGCGTGAGTTAAAAGAGCAGCTTTCTCAGCCCTCGCTGCGTTTCTCACGTCGATTCTGACAGGGCCGCGTGAGGCAGCGATTGTGTGGGAAGGCGTGACAGGATGTTTGCGGGGGAAAGCGTGATAGTGCGTTTTTGTCACACCTAACGGCGCCTTTCGCGGGAAAGTGGCCAATTTTAACCTACGTCGTCGACAGCGGATGCAAAAGATGAGCCAGAAAATAACTATGGTGAGATGTTCAAGCCATTTCGTAACGTCAGATCGATGTAAGGTCGCTGAGTAGTGGGGCGACGTTATCAGGTGGAACGAGTCAAATCGCGCTTATATCCTGACGCATGGTGTTCCATGTGTCGAGTGGAGCAACTATCGACATCCGATACCTGAGCACGTTTTGATGTTTATATACAATGTTGGGCCGATCTTTTTACGGATCAGACGTTTACCTGTTTTGAAAGAGGGTGCAAATTGACGCGAAAATTGAAAAGTAGGGCAATATTGATAGGCTTGAGCAGAGTGAGATTAATTGCTGAAGTCGTAGTATTCATACAACTTTTAAGGCAAATGTCTTAGCAATTATTGGGGATTAAGAGCATGACTCCGCACAGAAAGTCTTACTGGTCTTTGGGCAGCTGACAAAGGCTGCTGCCGCACAACCATTCTAGCTGAGGAGAGGATAAACGAAACGCGCTTTCATCTCGGCTAGATTGTCTAAAAATTACAAAAGCCTTGCCTCTTACTTGAATTCATATCGAATTGCAAAAAACCCCTTATACATCCCTCCTTTACGCACAACAAAGCTAGGCCACCGATCGAGCTAACCAGGCCGTGTATCACTTAGTCACTTCGCTCCCTTTGTTTGGCTGCACGCAGGCCGCTTTTGTGCGCTTACAGCGCGATATACGAGCATCATGTGCGAGTCGCTGTGCTTGGCATACATCCTCTGTTACGCAGTCCCGTCCTCTTCTTCGCAAATATTGCCGCACTGCGATAGCAAGTCAAGTCCGTATCGGGCGCATGTTTGCTGCAAGTTTGAAACAATTATTATAGCAACGGCGCATGTCGTACGTAATCGAGGTACAACGATGAAAATACTCGGAATAAACGGCAGTCCGCGTGGGAAGAACAGTCGGACGCTTAAGCTAGTAGACGCTGTCCTAGATGGTGCGAAGGAGCGCGGAGCAGAAACGGAACTAGTCGATATCGGCGCACTAGACATACGGTATTGTCTAGGGTGTCAGGTTTGTTACGCCGAAGGCGAGTGCGTTCAGGAGGACGATCTCTCTGACTTGTGGGAAAAAATGATGCGTGCCGACGGGATCGTTGTTGGCTCACCAGTGTACGTCCAAGGCGTCACCGCGCAACTCAAAACGGTGATCGACCGCCTGTCTGATGCAATCCACTGCCAGATGCTTGTGGGGAAATATGGTTGCGCTGTGACTACTGCAGGGAGTTCGGGCATCAGCGAAGTGCTTAGCTATATGAATCGTTGGCTGAACGAGCTGGGTGCAGTGACGGTTGGGGAGGTCGGCGTTGCCGTTGGCAGGAATCCTGCAGCGCTCGATGCTGCGACTACCGAAGCGCTTATTCTTGGGCAAACTCTTGCGGGCGCAATACAAACAAAGCGCCACTATGATGATCAGGAAAGCACGATTGCTGAGAGAGGTGCATTTTTTAGGCAATTAGTGAAAGCGAACAAAGAGGCTTGGAAGCATCAGTACGACTTTTGGATGGAGAAGGGCTGGATGTGACTGCCCCGTCCTGCTTTGACGCCGCTGAGCGAATGAAGAAATAGTGCAGTTAAACGCGTTTATTGCCACGCTTGAGCAAAAGCTACGCGACAAGGAAAGCGAATTAGGTTATGTGCGGACAGAATATCTGCAAGCCCACGCGAAGCAGTTTTATGACCAAACCGTGGCGCAAAAATAAATGAAGAAGTACGCCCCGACCTGATTTTGCGGCAGCCTACAAGGCTCAATTTACTTACGTTACTGAAGTACGGTGGGCCAGAGGTCCGTGCAAGGCGTCCACGAGATTCCCTTTGAACGTCAGACCTTCGCTCTACTGTTAGCCAACAATAACCGGAGTAGGCCTCCGCCGCGCTGAGACGAGGCCGCCGTCTTTGGAGGGGACTAGAGGACTTCAAGATCTACGAGAGGGGGATCAACGTAAAGCCAAACGATGTGCAAGCTTCAGAATAGATCCAATTGTTGTCGATTATGCAAAACCACTAACAGAGAATTATATTTATGTGATTCTTAAGGAAAGTGGTTATCCTCAGCAACGACATGTCGACAATGAAAGAAACATGAACCGTGACACGAGATCGTGCGCCTTCTGTAAAACGCAAGCATCTGTTAACGCAAGATTCTGTAAAAAATGCGGCAAGCCTCTGAAACTAAGCAGAGAAGCGGGTTCCATAGCCAAACCCGTATTCTATAAGGAAAACGCCAAACAGAACACCTCGATGTCTGCTCCATCCGTCTCCCACTTCGACAATCCCTCTGCAAGCGCTGCCACCGTCTCCCCCGACCGCGTCTGCGCCGAGTTCCTACACGCATGGAACGGCTACAAGCAATATGCCTGGGGCCACGACGAACTCAAGCCGCTGTCAAAGACCTACTCCGACTGGTTCCCGACCCCTTTACTCATGACCCCGGTCGACGCCTTCGATACCATGATCCTAATGGGTCTGACCGCCGAGGCGGCAGAGGCCAAGGATTTGATTCTATCCCGGCTCGACTTCGACCTCGACATAGAGGTCCAGCACTTCGAGGTGGTCATCCGTATCCTCGGTGGCCTTATCTCCGCCCAGCAACTCGACGGCGACCCCAGCTTCCTTGAGCTCGCGATCGACCTCGCCGACCGCATGCTCCCCGTCTTCGACTCAAACACTGGCATGCCCTACCGGTTCATCAACCTTAAAACTCACAAGACCCGCTCCCGCTTCACCAACCCCGCCGAGATCGGCACCTATGTCCTCGAGTACGGGGCCCTCTCCCGCCTCACTGGCGACCCCAAGTATTTTGACGCTGCCAAACGGGCGACAGTCGCGCTTTATCATCGCCGCTCGCGGATCGGCCTGGTCGGGACGATGATTGACGTTGAGACCGGCAGGTGGCTGTCCAAAGACAGCCACGTCGGGTGCGGGATTGACAGCTACTACGAGTATCTTTTAAAGGGCGCGATCCTGTTCGACGACCCCGAGCTTTGGGCGATGTGGCAGAACACGATCGCGGCGGTCAACGCCCACGTGGCCGACGAGGCCAGCGGCGGGCTCTGGTACGGCCGCGTCAACATGAGCACCGGCGAGCAACGGGCCACGGTCTTCGGCGCGCTTGACGCCTTCTTCCCCGCCGTCCTCGCTCTGGGAGAAGACCTCGACCGCGCCGCACGCCTCGAAGACTCGTGCTATAAGATGTGGACACTCTACGGCATTGCTCCCGAACTGCTCGACTACAAAAACATGAAGGTCGTCGTCGACTCCTACCACCTCCGGCCTGAGTTCGTCGAGTCGGTCTACTACCTTTACCACTACACCGGCGACGAGAAGTATCGGCGGATGGGCGCGACCTTTTTCAACAGCCTGGTCGAGCGGTGCAAGACCGACGCCGGCTTCGCTGCCCTCGCCGATGTCCGCGCGGGCGTCAAAACTGACGCAATGGAGAGTTACTTTTTGGCCGAGGCCATGAAATACTTCTACCTGCTATTCGCACCACCCCAGGCCTTAGACTTCGAGAAGGTCATCTTCAACACCGAGGCACACCCGATTTGGAAGAAGAGTAGCAAGTAGCGTGTAGCAAGAGGAAGAAAAAAGGGAGGGTCCGATGGCTACTGGCGGTAACTCGATCAAACTGCTGGACCGTGACGATTGGCGCGCTTTATTTGGCTCAAAATTTAAAGTACAGTATTGTCTACATCAGACAACGGAAGCTTTTTAGACTGCTAACGTTTTAGTGAACATATTTGAGCGTTTCACAACGTGTGCGGCGCAAAGGGGAAAAGTTATGGATAAGCGTATTGGCATTGTACTCGGTGGGGGAGGGACGCTCGGCGACTTCCAGGTAGGTGCCCTAAAATTTCTCTACGACAAGGAGATCTTACCTCACATTAGTTGCGTCTGCGGAACGTCAATTGGTGCAATTAACGCGGTTATAGTCTCGACGGGCGTGGGCTGTGATGAGCTCCTCGAACGGTATTGGTCGGAGAATGTGATTGGCCGCGACGATCTGATCCCTCAGCACAAATGGTCTGAACACATCGCTCCGATGCTTAACGCATTTCTTCTGGCTGAGAAGCGTCCGAAGCTTCCTATGGAACGTCGGATCCGTTCGATCGGGCGCCTGCGAGCGATAGCGGCCATCATCCAAGAATCGCGGGAGGGCCCGCTTCGGGATATCAAGAGCGTAGTTGACGACCTCGAAGACATCTTCGGAACCACCGTAGCAGAGAGCGCTCTCTACAAGACGGACAAGCTCAAGCAACGGATGGAAGAAAAGATCGATAATATAGAAGCAGCACTGGATCCAAACATCGTGTTCTGTCTTTACGCGACAAACGTAGAGACAGGGAAAAAAACGTGCTTTACAAACAATACGCAGTTGGTGGGCGCTCGCGGCGACACGTTTTACGTGCAGTGCCACTCGCCGAATCTGCTGATCGAAGCAGCCCTTGGCTCGGCAGCGGTGCCGGTTATATTCCCGCCTGTCGAGGTAACATTCCCCCACGATGAGTTAGGTGGAAAATACTTCATCGACGGTGGTGCCCGCGAGATTGTTCCCGTCAAGGGGGCGATAGCCTGCAAAGCTGATACTGTTTATGCCATCCTCTGCCTTCCACGTTTTGCTCAGAAACGGAAGTACGCATTTTTGGACCTGAAAGACGCAAAAGGCGAGATCGTGAGTGGAGATTGGCGCACGAGCAATCTGCTCGATGTCCAGCCAGAGGACTGGGTCGTGAACAACAGGGACTGGAATCCAACGAGCGATGAGTGCGATGTGATCGACATCGCAAATCGGACGGGCGCGATCGTACTGGACGAGCTGACCGAGGGGGATCTCATCGCAACTGACGAAGCGGGCAATATCGCAAAAGACGAAGAAGGCAAACCAATCGAACCGACGGTGATTGACCCTCTAATCCCGGTCCACGGATGGACGCAGCTCAACATAGGCTTGCTCAAGATCAATGCAGATCAGGGCTACATGCGGGCATTCGACGTGCTTTCGGCGGGACCGATCGAACAGCAATGTGAGGAGCTCACCGCTGAGATAACGGTTAGACGAATAAAGATCTGGGCTTTGGAACACAAGCTCATCGAAGACGTGTCGGAAATAAGAAACAAGTCGCAGGCCGTGAACCCTCTTTGGGGTGGCCCGTGCATGTCGCGCGTCTCGTGTCATTGCTGCGAAGACGTGGTTAACACTAACGTTCTCCGGGAGATCAGGCGGATGAAGAAAGAGCTGAAGGAGTGCATCGACCGACGTCGGGGCATCGTTAAGCGGAGCTCGCTTGCCGAAGAAGACAAGAAACGCTGTCTTCCTGAAGATTACGTCTGCATGTACATGTGCTGGGAACCGCACGACTGGCGCGTTGAGGGGCAACGCGCAAGACCACTGATACCTACCCCGTGGCATAAGCTCGACCTCGGAGAGTTGGGGTCAGACGTAATCGAGGAGGATTGGTCGCTCGGGCATCCACCGGTTAAATGCAAATATCGCTCGTTGTTGAACTTTAGGGGAAAATCACATCAGGTCAGGGTCGTTTGAGTTGTGCCCTCCGTGTGAATATGGAGGCCTTAGCGCTTCCACCGTTTTTTTTGGATCATCGGAAGTGTTTCTTGATACGTTTGCGGATGACACGAAGATAAGAAATGCAAGTGCTCTATCGTGGCCGCTGACAGATACGCGTTTGAAGTCCTGCCAGCGCTGAGAACGTGTGGGGTAGCCGTATCGTTGGGGAGCTGTAATCAGTTTTTGCGTGGCCGAGTGAGATTTTGCGGCGATGAATCTTGAACAGCTCGCGGTTTGAGATCGCAACGTAAGGACGAAGATCTGGGTAATAATCAGTGGCTGACATACCACGTGCAGAGCGGCGCTGCGCATTTCGTCGTTATGAGTAGCCTTTGACGACTGAGAACAAATGACACGCAACGGGCGCAATCGTGCTAGAAACGCTTACCGCATGATTGTCACTATCACGTTGGGTTTGCGCGTCCCAGCTGGCACCGTTTCAAAAATTGGCTGCTCAGCACCTCGGAGAAGAAGAACCGGCTAAGAAAAAAGACGCACCGGCTAAGCGGCTGCGACGGAGGCGGTGGAACACAGAAAGGCGATCGCGCGGAAGTCTGATCGTTCGATTATAGCCTTTTTTTTACCGTTTTAACATCGCAGCATCGTTTTTACGGTCACGTACAACCGAAGCTTTTATATACCTTTGTAGCGAGGTTTCCTGTTAAGAACGTTTTACATCAAAAACGTTTTTCCGAGGCAACCCGTGCGCGCATATAAGATCGTCCCGGTTTCCGTAGGCATTCTTCTCATTACTGTGCTATTTGCAGGTGTCGTCACCGTGAGCGCAGCGTCCACTTCACAGATCGTCCAGACCAGCTCGCCAACTATTTATTACGTTCCCCAAGCAGGATCAACGTGGGTCAACCAAGGGACGGCAGGCGCCAGCTATAACGCTTACGTTAGCACCCCGAACTTGTTTAAGACCCAATCAAACGGCTACCCGTACTGGGGCCCCATCACGAAAAATGATTTTGTCAGCATCCCGGCGGGCAGCGCAACCAACAACCAGAACGTCGTGTCGTGGGAGATAGGTTTTCATTTTGCCGGAATAGTCTCTGGCCAGCGCTATCAGAAAATTTGGGATAAAGCGTGTGGCGGTTTCTTCATTGAAATTGACACCGGATATGGCGCTAATAGTTGTTACCTTACTATCTATCGCGCTACGACCGGCGGCAGCGGCGCGCGGTGGTACGAGCCAATGGATACCGCAATCCGCGCAGGCCACAACTACTACATCCAAATTTCGTGGGACACTAGTGCGGGCCCGGGAAAAGAACCATATCCAACGGTCTGGATCGGTGAGGACGGAAACGCGCCGGTGCATCAAACGCACTGGGACGAGACCGGCGGAGCTCTTGCCGGAACTGGATCGTGGTATAATGATGCGGTGGGGTCTGCGAACCTCGGAAATACGGCTTCAGACGGGAGCAACCACGCGTCAGCGGAAACAGCTTGGCTCAATGGTGGTATCTTTGTTTATCGGCAATACAATTCAATCGTCAATTTTAGCAGCGGTGGGAGCTGGAACGCCGATAGACTGCGCTGGGCCTAGGCAGTTATAGCAGAGGCTCAAGAGGGCTGATTGGGGCGCTTATCAAAAAATGCGAACGAGTAGCGTAAATGCCCCTGACCCTTCACCCACAGGTGTTAGCACCATTAGCCGTGTCTGATTATGCCGTGGCGCTGCACAGCACCAGGAAGGATCCTCCGACAAAAGAAGTGCATTAAGCGGTGATAATGAAGCCGGTTAAAAATGATAGTTAAAACTATCGAGAGGCACGACAGCGCCGGTGAACAGATCGAGCAACAGGTGTGAAAGCAGGAAGAAACTCGCGATCGGTGCGGGCGACTCTCATGCTCATTGACGTGTCGCTCCGGTAATGAGGGGTTTACCTGGGCTGAAAGCGAGCTTAAACTGTGCATGTGTTGATATCAGCCGGATAACATCACAATAGTGGGTTGCCGGAATTGCCCCATTTACATACAGCGCGCGATTCACTCACGACTACTCTTGTATTCACGGCGTCTGAATAGCCGTGAGCAACGAAAACAGATAACATGCGTTCTCAACAGCTGGAAAACGCGTGATGACTTTTTATACGCCCGAATAGAGCTATAATAGAGGTTCTTTATGGACGCAAAAGACGAGAAAAAGGAAGAGTACTACAAGGGTAAGGAAGTAAAGGGCAAGCTCGAAAAAAAGAAGGAAGAGTACTACAAGGGCAAGGAAGTCAAAGGCGAAAAATAGCTGTCTGCATAGGCGAAGAACGTGACTAGCTACGCCAAAGCAGGCTGGTACTCGGTGAGCGTTGAATACAAGCCTATCCGGTCAGAGCTGCGTCTACGTCGCGGTGAGTGGTACCTCTAGGCCACACTCATACACGAGTCTCGCGATCCATCGGGCGGAATACAGACCGAAAAAACACCGCTCGGCAGCATTGATGTCGACCACATCGATTCGGTTGAACTGCGGCAGACTTTTTATGCGGCAACCGACGACGCCCTTGACGCGCTGCAGTTACCGCACGAAACGCGCTCGCAAAAAGATTATGACTAAAACGCTAAAACGTCATAGTGAGGAGGTGACGTGGGATGTCGATGGGATCACGGTCTATGGAACCGTCACGCACCCTGTCGATGTCGGCCTGCATCCCGCCATCGTCTTCGTCGCTGGCAGTGGACCAACTGACCGAGACTGGTGCTCACCGCTGCTGCCAGGTACCAACTGCAGTGCTCTGTTCCTTGCTAACGCCCTCACTGAAAAGGGATTCGTTACGCTGCGATACGACAAACGCGCCGCAGGGCCGCACGTGCGTGAAAACCTGCCGCGGCTTGTTGGTAAGATAAGCATGCAGGGGCACGTCGACGAGCTGACCGGCGCTGTAACCACGCTCGTATCGCTAACCGACGTGGATGCCTCGCGATTGTTTGTGTTGACGAGCAGCGAGGGAGCCATCCACGCCCTGAACTATCAAACGGGGATGCCTCATCGCCGATTCAAAGGTCTCGTGCTGACCGGCGCTCCGGGCCGCCCGATCGGCCTCGTTGCACGAGATCAACTGCTCGCACAAGTCTCGTCTCTCGCCAACGGAGATGAGATAATGAAACGCTACGATGCGTGCATCGCGGCGTTCGTTGCTGGAGAACCGATGGTGCCTGATGCGTCCTTGCCTGAGGTTGTGAAAAGCCTTTTGGCCAGCTTAACTGTTCCGGCGAATTTACCATTCGCTCGCGAGCTGTGGCTCGAAAATCCGGCGCACCTCGCATCGCAGGTATCGGAGCCTATGCTTGTTGTTATCGGTAAGAAGGACATCCAAGTTGACTGGCGTGTTGACGGAAGTGCGCTGCAAACCGCCACTGTTAAGAATGGAGACGTCACCTTCGTGTTCCCGGAAAACGCCGATCACGTGCTCAAACACGAACCTCGACCGCGAGAGGGGCTCGTCGCAGCTCAAGTCGCAGCGCATTACAACGCCGAGGGCCGCATTCTAGATTCGGACGCCCTTTCCGTCATCACAAACTGGTTAGTTGAACGGTCAGGCAAAGCACCGTGAGCTCAACCGACCGCGCTAATGATGCGATGTGCCCCCCGCCTTGCTGAGGCGATAATATTGCTTACTCGAGTTAAGCTGATTTTGAACGTGCAGCGTTAAGGATTTGCCGATGACAACTGTTTACAAACTGTATTCTCTTCACCATACCAGGGCCTTATGTGAAACAAGAGATGGGAATTCCCGGAAAATCTTTATCATCATGTTTTTGCTGATATTCGCGCTAAGTGGGTGTAAGGAAAGAGGCAAAAAACAAGAGGGAACAATCCTATGAAAGAAGAACAGACAAATTTGAAGGTCGCAACCTTGGCTGGTGGCTGCTTCTGGTGCTTAGCGGCCGATTTTGAAAAGGTGTCTGGGGTTGCAAAAGTTATATCTGGCTATACGGGTGGTCAGAAGGAAAACCCCACCTACGAGGAAGTCTCAACGGGAAAGACGGGGCACCACGAAGCCATACAGGTATACTATAATCCTTCAAAGGTGAGTTATGAGCAGCTCCTGGATGTTTTCTGGCGTCATATTGATCCGACGGATGCAGGCGGGCAGTTTGCTGACCGGGGGCCTCAGTACCGCACGGCGATTTTCTACCACGATGAAGAACAGAAGCGCATCGCGGAGAAATCGAAGGAAGATCTTGAAAAATCCGGGCAGTTCAAGAAGCCAATCGTCACGTCGATTGTGAAATTCTCAAGGTTCTACGAGGCCGAGTTCTACCACCAGGGTTACCACAAGAAAAGCCCCTTACGGTATAAGCTCTACCGGTTGGGCTCCGGCCGGGACCAGTTCTTCGATAAGACCTGGGGAAAGGAGAAGAAGCTGGGCAGCAGCCCCGGCGGCAACCCCGGGGGACAGAAGACCTATTCCAAGCCCGATGACGCCACCCTGAAAAAGATGCTCACGCCGCTTCAATACGAGGTAACGCAGCGCGAAGGCACGGAGCCGGCCTTCCAAAATGAATACGATGACAACAAGAGGGAGGGGATTTACGTTGACATCGTATCCGGAGAGCCTCTATTCAGCTCGCTCAACAAGTACGACTCCGGGACGGGATGGCCTAGCTTCACGAAACCCTTGGAACCGGAGAACGTCACGACGAGAAAGGATAGGAAGCTCTTCGCGGTGAGGACCGAAGTGCGAAGCAAGCACGGGGATTCCCACTTGGGTCACGTTTTTCCCGACGGCCCCGCGCCGACGGGGCAGCGTTACTGCATGAACTCGGCGGCGCTTCGGTTCATCCCGAAGGAGGATCTGGAGAAGGAGGGCTACGGGGAGTATCTGAAGCTCTTTGCAAGAAAGGGCGAAAAATCTGTTTAGGAGCTCACGTGGCTCATCGGCTTTAGATTCGTGGTGCTAACTAGCGTGTTGCACCATCGAAACCGCATAAAGAAGGGCCTCAACAACGCCCGGACAGGGCTTGAGATACAAGCACTGCCAGCTTAAACCTTCGCTTTTCAGTCCGTTTGGTTGGCGCGACTAAAATTTAGAGTGTGCCGAATATAGAACCGAATATGGCCATAATGCCGCAAACGCCCCCCACTGTTAAGGCGAATCCAATAAAGAAGATAAATCCATATTTTACTGCGCTCTCCAGCATCGTCAGCGTTTACCCTCCTGATCAGTATCTTCTTTAAACGTGCACTTCCTTAGGTTAATCAATATTTCGGGGGCGATTTGGTCATATTTGGCGCATTTCATACCTTGCTCGTGGAACTTGCAGAAATAACATTGCGGTATCATAGCCGTCATAATCCGAGCGCCTCCTAAACGCTTGGCTAAGCGTTATAGCAAAATTGTATGCGCTGGACTTTATACATTTGGCGCTTTCGATGTCGTTAAGATTATGTTGCTAATCACTGTTTCTGGCAATGCGAGGAGGCAAAAGAATAGGGATAGTTACGCCACAAATTGCGACGTGCATAAGCTTAATGCAACTGAAACTGATGTGATAATAGTTCTTTTGCTGGTGGCTGCCTCTTTGTCTGTTGTGGAAACGAATTGGAGGTGAATATGGTGACGAAAGGATGGTGCGAAAACTGTCAACTCCAAAGCCGTAACGGTGCACTATATTGCTCTCAATGTGGTGAAGAACTTCAAAATAAGCAACAACCTGACATCAAGATAATGTTTGGCGGTCTCACTATTGTCCTCGCGTGGCTCCTGTTCTGGGCATTGTGGCTGTTTTTCTATGCCAGCGGTTTTAACATCTTGCAAAATTCAGGGGTCTTTCTGTTATCCCTTGTCGTTCTGTTGATATTAGAGACCTTGTTAACGGTTCCATTCGCGAGGAGACAACCCCCACAGCAGCTAAAAAGAACGTAGCGATTACGACCGCCTGCCACACTCGCTACTCCCGGCTGCATCGTCCTAGAAGCCTACACCATGCTCAGCTTTAAAGCTCATTTTAGCCACCGTTCGTCGTATTTCTTCATCCTCGCGCTGCGGGTGTGAATCCACCACGCCCATAGTAGCAGGCGCGCGGCGCTGAAGGCCACGAGCAGAATGAGAAGAAGAACCACTGCGTCTGTTGTGTTCATAATTCGCTCACATTTTAACTGCGCTCCCTGGTTTGTTTGCTCATAGCCTTATATCTTGGCTGTTAAGTCGCGCACACAAGGGAACCCTTATGCCCGTAAAAGCCGAACGTACCGTGGTGTTATGCCACCTGCCGTGCTTGCTCCCCCCTGGCTTCACGGCGCTAAGAGTGCCCCGCACCCAGCAATCAAAACGACCGCCGAAAGAGTTGTCTTGTTAAAAAAGACCGCGTCATTCACGACGCCGCCACTGTCTGAAAGTACACGTTACCTGCGGCGAACATTGCGCGGTCGTGGAAAGTTCAAAAAGAAAATTACGGTAAGAGAAAGATACGCCCCCGTTACGTTGCGGGGGCATTCCTTACCTGCCGTTGTTCTGTACGGTCTCCACCCAATATCAGCAACCCACGAGGACGTTAGGGGGGGCTGCCCACAGAGTCCCATGTGTTCCAGTTGTCGAACGTGCCATTGATGCTACTATGCACACTGTACCACACATTCCCACTGGTACTGGTGACACTAATTATTGTGGGGCCAGTTGCATTAATTTCGGCGGACGGTGAGGAAGTGGATAATGCTTCTGGCGGCATACCAATGCGCCCCCATGAAGTCCAGCCTATGGCACCAGTTCCTGGTGACGATTTAAGCCACAGGTTGTGGTCTGTGCCCACGATTACGAGTCGGTGAACACCTAAGTATATATTAACTCCAGTGCTGGGATTGTTCCCACTCACTGCTGGCCCCGTTCCTGCAAGGAGCTGGCCACCTAGTGATTGCCAACCAGACCACCCGTTCTGATAGTACTTGTACCACACAGCACCATCACTACCGCGAACGAACACATCTGCTGTGTGCCATCCTGCAACCGCTGCTGGTGATGCAGTTACATGACCACCCAGACTTTCCCAGTTTGTCCACGAAGAGCCGTTGTATGTCCGGTGCCACAGCGCACCGTCGGTGCCGGCAACGAATAGGTCTAAACGACCTGCCGACGGTGAAGATACTGCTGGCCCTGTGCCTGGGGCAACCTCCCCACCGATGCTAGTCAACTTAGACCAACCATTAGTATATGTTTTCCACCAAACCGCGCCATCTGTACCACGCACAAAAACATCTTGACGGGTAGTAGTCCCCCAAGAAATCGCGGCTGGTGATGAGGTACAGACTCCGCCAAGAGAGTTCCAACTACCACCGCTAGGTATAATCGACGTGCTCCACAGAGCACCATGACTGTCGACGGCAAAGATGTTGCTCTGCCCGTTATAAAACGAAGTACTCACAGCGGGGCCTGTGTTGCTCATCATTGTACTACTTACGCTCGTAGGACTACTTAGCGCAGCAAAAAACGCTACGAGCACAAGAGCCGCTAAGACGATGCTCATCGTAATACCTTTACGGTCCATTCGTTTTGCCCTCCGTGATGTCCTTCGCTTGAAAAGCAAGAATCAAAAATTACAACGGCGGCGCGGTAACTTAAGCGTATCGTTTTGCTGCGGTTAGTTCCCCACCGCGCACGGGTAGACCCCTTTACGCTGGAGTTCAAGAGATGTAACTATGATGAACTGTCAAAGGTGTGAGAAGTACGCCCATTGTAGGCTGCGCGGCGATAGGGAGCACGTTCCGTATTGCGAAGAGTACCGCCGTCCGCGCCGCGTGGCATGGTGACGGGCTCCTTGAGTCCTTGGAGCACCTGAGCATTGCTTCTTGCCATCAGTTTCAAATCGAAGCCTTTATCGTATCTTCTGACAGCTTCTAAGGCGTTTGAAGACGTTTTAGGAGGTAGGCAATGTCCTTATTCAAAATCGTTTCCTTTTCCGCAGTCATCCTTCTCATGACCGTCACACAGCCACAGACGACTGCCCCGCAAAGATATCGAGAACTCGTATATGAGCTTCGACCGGCAGCTGCCCCGCAAAGATATCGAGAACTCGTATGTGAGCTTCGACCGGCAGCTGCACCAAAGGGATATCGAGAACTCGTATATAAGCTTCGACCGGCACCGCCCTGACATTAGCTCTCGCGTCTGTCCGTGCGACGCTTTCTACCGATAATCGTGCCCAGGAGCAGTTAGTGTTGCCTACAGCTAGGTCGCGTTTCTCGCAGAGAGTCAACTTCCTTTGCTTTCGAAGCTGACGTCGCCCCAGTATTTCATATAGAAGTCATAAACCGCATCGGGAAGCGGGTGACGGTAGTGTCGCCATTCTACTCCCGACGTGCCGTGGGTCAGCACATATGCACGATTTGACTGGTTCCATTCAATCTTGTCTCCGTGCTGCTCCGCAAATTTCCGCAAATCTCCTAGCTGAAAATGCCCTTTGAAATGCGACATTGGGATTTTCTGTCGCTTTATCCACATTTCGAAGCTATTATACCCAAATGCAGGTTCGTCGTCCTTTCGTCCCTCGAGAGCGGCTTGAATTGCTGTGACGACCTGCGGGTGGAGCGGCACGTAGTGACTCATACGAGTTTTGTCTTGGGTTGTTTCAACCTGAAGCACCGGCTTTTTGGATTGCAGCCTGCCTACTATACACCTGTTCCGCCGCAAATTAGAAGCAGAGAGCGTCGCTAAAAATATAACCACGGAGAGTTCGATAACACGTAAAATGATGACATAGCAGCGTATGTTTGGCAAAAAGATATGAGATCAAGCGTAGTGGGGCACACTCCCTTAATCTCAGGCTAACCTATCTTACGCCGCCCCCAGCATTTTCGACAAACAAAGCCCGCATATCTCACTAGCCGCCGCATCAAGCAGGAACAGGTAGGGACGCTCCTTGCCGTCCTGCCACACTTCGAGGCCATTCTCATAGACGTGAAAACTGGCGATTTTCGAGAGCGGCACGCTCAACGGCTTGTGCCCCGCGAACGGGTTTAAAAATAGGCGTTGATTACTCACGATCAAGTCCCCACGTGACGTTTCAAGCAACTCGTCGTGTTTGACGATGTGGCCGCGCGATTGACCTACGCGGTAGCGTACCGGAAAACCCCCCACCTTTATCGGGAGCGGGATCGAGACGCCGTGACTCGCTCCCGAATAGCCGAGGTTGACCGTTTTGATCTCCTTGAGCAGCGTCGCTGTTCGATAGTACGCAATCTCGCCTTTTTTCATGATCGCGTCGGTAACGGTGATAACCGGGAGTTCGGCGCCGGTATACGGAGCTATGGCCGCAGCGTGCGCCTTCTCCGCCTGCTCCTGCGCTAATCGTTGTCGGCAACCGTTACACAGGCCGTCAGCGGCGTGTTCTAAGAAGCCTAACTTATGCCCACACTCTTTGCAATACGTCATTTTTCAGATCCTCCGTACCAGGCACATTGCACCATTTCCTTTGAGACATTCGGCACTCAGGTTAGGCACTCAGGCTATCTATTTTTTTTGAATTGGATTATCTGTATCCATGATCCCCGGCGGAGCAATGTTGGGTAACTCACTTATCATTGGGATGTTGCCCGAGCATGGCCCTTCCAACTTGGCTCCATTTCAGGAGTGCTAGCTTCTCAGACGACGGATCGTCACCCGGAAAAACGGCGTACTGATGAAGCAGAAGCGCATCTATAAGATATGAGTTCATTTCCGCGCCTCTTTTATCGTTGGTCTCTTTATATTGTCGGGTCTCGATTGACATCTGCTTCGATCATCACATATGAGTCACCATCATTTCTGAACCGTACGACATAAATGCAATGACCTGTCCAGCTGCGGTGGAAGTATAAGATATTACGTTTCCAGAAGATGAAGCACTTGTCTTTCATCTGTTGAGGTACAAGCCCCGCGCGTATTTTACGTATATCGATTACGAGAAACGTCGATTGAGAGCAAACGTCGTGCGCTTTGAGGGAAATGCCTCGGTTTTCCAGTCCTCTCGCTTTGCAATTTTCATTTGACTGCTTGTAGGACCGAAATACTAATCACGGCCAATGAACTCTTTCGGATGAGTCTTTTGCTGGAGGGCTAGGTCTACAAGCCACTGCTGTTTGGGCTCTCCATTGGTCGCTTCAACCACTCGGTCAAACCACACGTTTGCTGCGCCAATCTCTCCTATGCGACGGTGAAGCTCACCAATAAGATACGTGTACCCACCTGTGTCGCTCACAGAGATCTCTTTAAGCTCCATGGCTCGCTCAAAGTATTCCAGGGCTTTCAATCGGTAGAAACGCTCCTTTCGAGGATCTTTAGAGTCATTACAGCACCACGCTGCTCGTAAGTAAAGATCTCCAATAGACTGCAAGGAATCTCCTTTCCACTGAGCAATCCACGCAGCGAATTCGTACTGTCGTTCAGGCGCAACGAATTCGTACGGTAATTTAGGCGTCACGCTGAAGTCCTTAATAAGCGGCGTGATCTGTTCACGAATGTGTTCCCTTAACGCTGGATCGAGACGCTTTCGTTTAAAAGCGTCGTGATAACCTGAATAGTGATACCCTGTATAACCGCACGATGGACACGTATGGATGATCATATAAATGGGGTCTGAGCCCCCCGCAATTGGACGGAGATCAGTAGAACTGCCGTAAGTGCTGGAGATCATGACATCTAGACTCTCAAATTTCGTGTGGCAGCAGGGACACGTTAAGGATATTGGTATAGGTAGTGTCACGTTTCACGACTCACTCTTGGCACCAATGATCGTTCGATCTTTTGCGTGTTCCTCAATGAATGCACTTTGATGTTGAAATAATCTTATGAGTTGATTTGGTTTCGAGTAGACACTTGCGTGCGTCGGCCTACTCAAAGTCGTTGTATATCTTGTCAAAATTCACCCCGGCAATGGTCTTTTCCCGGTAGAACTGTCGCTTCTCCCGAACCGCCGCATGGAGCTGTGGATTCGAAATCCCGTTTTGCAACGCTAGGTACGCTTCCATGAACGCCGCAAGGTCATCGGCAGCTTTGACGAGCTCTCCGTCGACCGGATTGAAGCGGTCCTGGTTGAACGATTCAGTAATCATGTCAGAGGTGGTGTGCCGCACCTGGCCGTTGATTGTCACCTTTGAGACAAATTCGTCTTCCGTAAACATGCGCATCTCAGGTTGCCATGCTTTCGGGATGAGCTCTGGCCCGTAAATTCTGCGCTCCATCTCTTCCCGTTCAAAGTCCTTCACGAAGCGGTCAAGGCCTGTAGCCGCCCTCTTCACGGGGCTGATGATGTCCTTGGTGAGTATCTCTGGCAGGTCGTGGAACAGCGCAGTGAAGTAGTTGTTCGCACTTCGCTTAGCGCAAGCGCCGATCTCGAGTGAGAACAGGTATGAGAGGATCGCTACAATGAGCATGTGGCCGAGCACCGAGGTCCGCGGGATCCGGTAGAGTTGCCCCCACCGCACTTGAAAACGCAGGCGTCCGCACAAATCGACAAAGCTCCGATAGGTCGGGAAAAGGGCGAGGTGGCGCAGTCCCTCGACGTCAGCCAGCGCCTCCTGGCGCCTCTGCAATCCGCGGCGTATCTCGTCAATCTCATAATCGTTCGTATTATCGCGTTCTATGATATCAAACTCCCACTTGGTCGCGTAGAAGTGGGCGGCGTTGAGTACCTTCCTGCTGATCGTGTTTTGTGGGCGGAATAGGTACGTTTCAAACCGTTTGTCGAGCTCGTTTAGATCAGAAATAAGGGGCTTAAAGCGCGCGTAAACCTCACTCTTCAGCTCGTTGAACGTCTCGTCGTTTTCCTTGATCCTTTCGAAGATCTGCGGTTTTAAGTCGGTAAGGGTGAGGCGCTCGAAGTATTCAAACAGGCCGCCCTCGATGACCTCAATCCAGCTGAAATCGCTGCTGTGTTCGGCGAACTTACCGAGCACGTAGGCGATAGCCATCTTGTGTCCCTGCTTGTCGAGTTCGGTCAGGGGGACGGGACACAGCTTGTCGTTCCAGCGGCGCATCTCTGCGGTCTGAAACAGCTCTACAAGCAGGTCCTTTCCCACCATTTACTATCCCTCATTGGCCGAGCACGCGATACAAAACCG
>Ga0326727_10011044_pt1 | contig 21210 bp, 18 predicted proteins | sample MB2enrmetagenome_FD_207643 | JGI IMG/M metagenome (GOLD analysis project Ga0326727, IMG submission 207643) | Lab enriched peat soil microbial communities from McLean, Ithaca, NY, United States - MB29MY | ecosystem: Environmental > Terrestrial > Soil > Wetlands > Peat | place: USA: New York...
AAAAAGGTGGCCCTCATCGCCTGTATGCGCAAGCTCCTGACCATCCTCAACGCCATGGTCAGAAAGCAACAACCTTGGTGCCCCTCGGCACCCATAACCTCTTGACTGCCAAGACAGTCGCTCAAAAAAATTTAGGAAAAAAGACTTTGAACTAATTTCCGGGTCAATTGTCTCATCCGTGCTGGAAATTTCTTTCTCTCTGCCTTACACTAGTGGTATGCGGGAACAAACCGCTTGCCGATCCGGCCGACGGGCGGCGTAGCGGCACAAAAACGGCACCAAATGGCACAAACTGGGGGTTAAAGCGGGACCGCGGCGGCGGCAAATCGGGATAAAATCAGGAATATCAGTAACTTTTGCGAGAGATGTTGCGGAAATTTTTTTGTGGCGGCACAATTTCGCCGCCAAGGGCCCTGATTCCGGAGAAAAAATTGAGCTAAAAAAGCCGGTTAATCCGAAAAACCGTGGAATATTAGTAACTTGTAGGTGGCATTAATTTATTTGCCCTAAGTTCAGGCAAATACTGGATTTTTCGCCGCGGGGCCCGCTTCGACAACAACTTTTGTTCCAAAAAATTAAAATTTACCTTATCTCTAGCGATTATGAAACGGTGGCGAAAGTCCTTTGAGGGAAAGCATTCCCTGGGCGAACCCAAGGTTCGCCCCTACGGAAGAAATATTCATTTAATAGCGAATTGCCCGGCAGCCCCATAGGTAAAGAGAAGCAAGGACCTTACATGACTCCCAAAAAACCTTCTGGCATGAACGCCGCCGAGATAGACCGCACTCTGGAGCGGCTCACTGAGGAGATTGCCACTCGCCACCCCAATCCGGAGCAGATGATCCTGGTGGGCATCCGCACCGGCGGCGCCTTCCTGGCCCAGCGCCTGGTGGAACGGCTTACCAAGCGCACCGGCAAGCCCACCCGGGTCGGCATCCTGGACATCACCCTGTATCGGGATGACTGGACTCAATTGAACCACAAGCCCCTGGTGGGCAAGACCGAACTGCCCGGCTCCATCGACGATCAGGAAGTAGTGCTGGTGGATGATGTATTGTTCACTGGCCGCACGGTGCGGGCCGCCCTGGACGCCCTCATTGATTACGGCCGGCCCCGGAGGATCGAACTGGCGGTGCTCATCGATCGCGGCGGCCGGGAGTTGCCCATCCAGCCCGATTTCGTAGGCCAGACCATCGCCTTGCCGCCCGGCCAGCGGGTCAACGTCTATCTCCGGGAGATGGGCCGGTCCGACGCGGTGGCCATCGAGTCCGGGCCACCGGAAAGACAATAAGTTTTGAGGTTTGAGTTTTGCGTTTTTTAGGTTTTAGGTTTTACAGGCTGGCTGTCGGAAACCCACGACGGCAGTTGCCCGAGCCTCTACCCTGGATAGGCGGCGCAGCAGGCGCTTAACCTTGAGAGCTTCAAGGCCCGCCTCCCCAGATATTTCTGGATTCCGGCGGTCCCCAAGGTGCATGAATGACGGCCCGAAAGAAATTCAAAACCAGGCCCGTTTCAGGCTTATCGCCCCTGCCGTCGGCGGCGGAAGCCACCCTGCAGGGCCAGGTGGCGGGGGTGGCCGCGGCCTGTGAGGCCGGGCGGGACCTGGAAACCTTGAAAACCCTGGTCACCATTAATCCCCACGATCCCCTCTGGGACCTGCACCTTATGGTGGCCTTAAGCGATATCGGTCACCCGGCCATCCCGCCGCTCCTGGTCGCTCTGTTCGGCCAAGCCGACGACAAGCCCAGACGCAAGGGCTTAAAAAAGGCCCTGCACCTGCTCCGGACCCGGGGGGTGCCGGTGCCCATTGATCTGCTGCCCCGGGAAGAGCCGGTCATCTCCTCGGCAAAGCCACGGGAAACCAAGGCAATGGTCTCCCCCATTCTGGGTAACGGCGACAGCGTCGTGGTCCTCGAAGGCCCTAAGGAAATTTTGGGCGGCAACTTTCTGGTGGCCGTAGTCAATGAGGAAGCGGGATTCCGGGAGTGCCAGCTCCTAAACCTGAAAAACCGGCAGCAGGCGGAATTTTGGGAATATTACCGGGAGCAGGGCCTAGCGCATTGGTTCCCGGTGCCCGGTGCCTATGCGGTGCGCCTGCTGAATGAGGCCTACCGGCGGGAAGGAGTGGGCCGCGAGGCCAGGCAGCGCTACGCCGCGCTCCGGGACCTGATCTGGAATTACTGGGGGAGCCCGGACGAGGTCCCCGACCTGGAGCAAGTACTGCCGGTGGTAGAGCCCAGCGAGCGCCCCCGCCTCTTGGAGCAGGCCCGCCAATTAGCGGCGGATCCCTTATTCCACGCCTGGCTGCCCGGCCCGGAGGAAACCGCCCCCTGGCTCGCCAAGGTTCAGGAGGTGGACCAAAGCCCCCTGGTCCTTTCGAACCAGCAAAAGGCTTGGCGGGCCGCCAGCCTTTTCCAAGAGGCTAGCCGAGCCCTTTTTCCCCCAGAGAGCCGGCCGCGCTTAGGCCGGCGGCTGCTGGCCATGGCCTATTACCTTGATTTGAGCCAGCACCGGGAAGACGCCCGGCTGGCCCGGGCCGTGGCGGATGACCTGCTTCAGTCCGAACCGACCCCCCTGGCCGGGGAAAATCCTTTCTTGGAAAACCTGGTGAAAATTTCCCTGGGCCTGGCCTGGCAGGAGTCGCAACAAGCCAAGGAGACCCGCGCCCCCAGCCGCCTGTTGACCCGGCCTGATCAGTTCCCCCTTATCCGGAGATAGACATGCTGCAAACCTTGACGGTACATACCGGTAGCCGCACCGAGTTTCTGGACCTTACCGGCCGGATTCAGGACGCCGTCCAGGAGAGCGGCGTGCAGGACGGCCTTTGCCATCTATTTGTGCCGCACACCACCGCGGCGGTGACCATAAACGAAAACGCCGATCCCAGCGTCAGAGCCGACATTCTGATGGTCCTGAACAAGCTAATCAGCGAGCGGGAGTCTTATCGCCACCTGGAAGGCAATTCCCCGGCCCATATCAAGGCCTCCGTTATCGGCCCGCAGCTAACCCTGATGGTCAGCGGCGGCCGCCTGGTCCTGGGGACCTGGCAGGGCATCTTTTTTTGTGAATTCGACGGGCCCCGGACCCGACGCCTACACCTCAAGATCGTGGCTGATAGATGAAGCAGGGGCAGAAATTTCTATCTGAATTGCGCCTTAACGGGCAGCGGCTGGCTGACTTCCAGGTGAGGCAGGCCTTCATTCGGGACCGCCATCTGCTCAAGGAGTTTTTGGAGTATATCCACCTGAAAAAGGGGCTTCTGGAGCCTTACCGCGCCGACTATCCCCTGGTGGAGCTCCGGGAGCTGCTGCCCTCCTTCGAGAAGAATTTTGCCGAATACAAGCACCTGCCCAGTTTCAGCATGGTGGCCTTCAACCGGCCCCTCGCTTACCAGGAAGAGATATTCCAGTTCGATCTGCTGCATCCGTTAAGCGACGGCAGACGCCGGGGGGCCCGGGAAAACCTGGAGAAGATCCTGCCGCACCTGGATCGGGACTACCGGGCTACCTTCAAGGCGCGCTTCGCTACCCGGGATCTCACCGATTTGGCTTACTATGAGGAAGCGCTGGACTCCCTGTTTCACATGGACCGGGCCCACGTCATTGCCCGGGGCTCCGCTCAGGGTGAGTTCCGCCTCCTGGGGGTTTACGCCTCCTTCCCGTCGGACCTGGATACTGAACTCAAGACCATGGGGAGCCGGCTGGGAAAATTCAAAGAGTATGACAGCGCCAGCTACGAGCGGGAACGGGATTTCGTTTACCAGTTTCTCATGGAGTTGTACGGCTTCCCAATCTCCGCGGAGCGCCGCACCTCCGCCGCCCTGTTCGCCCGCCGGCTCAGCCGCCTGAAAGAGCAATATCTCATCAAGGTTCTGGGCTCTTCGGACCGCACCATCACCAGTCTCTCCGGCTTCGAGCAGAAGCAGTACCCGTTGGTGGAAAAGACCGCGCTCATCTCGCTGCCTCCGGGACTGGCGGAGGCCCAGCCGCACCTAGGCGACCAGGGTTTTTACGTTGACCCGAAGCGCCGGGTGGTGATCTTCAAGGTCACCTACCAGCAGCACAAATACAACCGCTTCAATGTCCTGGAAGACCGGGCGATGTCGATAATCAAGCAGGAGCTCATCCACCCAGTCCACGGCGGAGGGTTCGGGATCAATATTCTGAAGGACACCCACCGGACTCTAAAGGAACTGACCGACATTGTCCGGGGCGAGCATGCCGGCTCCATCTCTTACGACCGCAGCGAACTCATCGCCGGTACCAAGACCCATGAGGAGCGGCTCAAGTTTTTATCGGCCTGGCTTGCCAAGAACATGCGGCGCCTGGGCCGTTACAGCCCCGAGGGCTTCGGCGCGGTCAAGAAGGTCTTAAACAGTTACCTCCTCAATCAGGAACACCGGGAGGCCTTTGCCAAACACGCCGAATTGCACCGGGAGGTCTTGCGCCGGCTGACCTATCTCACCCAGGCCCAACGTCTGCAGCCCTTGGAAAAACTGGCGCAAGTGGACGAGACCCGCCGAGCTCCCAGCCCCGCCCGGCGGCTGGCCCAGGCCGTGACCTTTCTGGAGGAAAACCAGGAAGAACTGGTCTATCTCTATCCAGACCTGTTTGCCAAGTGCCTCAGTCTCTGGGAGGAACTGCTGAATTATCCCTATTTCGTGAAATTAGCTGCGGAAGCGACGCCGCCGGAGAAGCCCTTCCGGCGCCGGGTCTGGGAGACCTTGAACCGGGGCCGGCAGTTGATCGCCGACCTGCGGCGGCAATATGCCCTGGTGGAGGACGAGGTGCACCGGGGTAAACCCTTCCCCCTGATTAAACCAAAAACTCCCCTCCCCCCTCCTCTCCTGTTTAATTAACCAGATAATCATTGCTTTTTTGGGCCGGTCGTTAAAGAATAAAAGTTAGGGGCAACCCACCCTTCGCGGGAAGGGATCTTTGGTAAGGGTGGAGGGGCCGACCATGGCGTCGGCCTCCGGGCGGACACTCGGGTCCAGCTGTACAATACTACGGGAGGGTGACGGGGTTTGAATCCCGCCAAACTTAGAGATGAAAAAAAATATTATCCCATTTGCCAGGGCGCAGCGCTCCGTTAAGGAGGTGGTGGAGAGGTTCTACCAGGAAATGGAGGACATCGAAGAGATCGTCATCATCGCCAAGGACCGGGAGGGTGAGTGGATCTTTGCCAACTCGGAGCTGGAAAACGAACTGGAGTGGATCGGCAGCCTCTATAAGTTCATCAATAAGGCCATCCTCGAAGACGGCGAGGATTTTTAAGGACGGTTTTCGGTTTTTCATTTTCCGTTTTCGGTTATGACCAAAGAAAAGGCGGCCAATTGGGGCCGCCTTTTTATTTCCTTAACATTATCTAGCGATTAATTAATCATTATAAATGGACCCGCTCGGCGGGAAACTTCGTATGAGCCCGCCTGTCTTCAAAAATCGAGGGCTCCGCCCCAGTCCGGCCCCACCTGCCCCAGCAGGGTCAGGGCCCACAGGTCCGGTTGCAGAAAGTCCTGGGCCACTTCCTGGATTTCGGCCGGCGTGACCTGCAGCAGCCCGGCCACGATCTCCTCCAGGGAGATGTAGTGGCCGAAATGGATTTCATTTTTGGCCAGCCGCATCATCAGATGGTCCAGGTCTTCGGCGCTCAGGTAGATGGAGCCGCGCAGGTATTCCCTGGCCGCTTGGATTTCCCCCTCGGGGACGGCTTCGTCTTTCAGCTTCTGCAATTCCCCGCAAACCGCAGCCAGCAGGGCCTCCAGGTTTTTGGGACTCACCCCGGCGGAGATGCCTAACAGGCCGGTGTCGCTGAAAAAGCTGAGAAAAGCGTAAATAGAGTAGGCCAGCCCCAGCTCCTCCCGGATCACCTGGAAGAGCCGGGAACTCAGGTTGCCGCCGAGGATCAACTGGAGCAAAGTGGCGGCAAATCGGCGACAGTCTCTCGCCGCTACCCCCCGGGTGCCGAGACAAAGGTAGACCTGCTCCAGGTCTCGGGCTATGGGAAAAATTCCGGGGAAGGTGAAGGCCTGGCGCCGCGGCCGGGGCGGGAAGCCATTAGTGAAATCGCCGAAATTAGCGGCCACCAGCTCGACCAGTTCCTGGTGGTCCACCCGGCCCACTGCGGCCACCACCGTTTCTTCCGGGCGATAGGTGGCCTGGCGGTAGGCCATTAGTTCCTGGCGGCTCACCGCGGCAATCTTTTCGGCTTCCCCCAGAATGGGCCGCCCCAAGGGATTGTCCCCCCAAAAATGGCGGCTGAAGGCGATCTGCACCAACTCCTCGGGATTGTCGTCCTGGGCGTAGATCTCTTCCAAAATAATCTGGCGTTCCTTCTCCAGGTCCTGGGGCTGATAGAGAGAACAGAGAATCATATCGCCCAGCAAGTCCACCAGCCGGGGGAGATGCTCCGCCAACACCTTGCCGTGAAAGCAGGTATGCTCCTGGCTGGTGAAGGCGTTGCAGGAGCCGCCAATCTCGTCGATCTCCCGGGCGATCTCCGAGGCGCTGCGTCGGGAGGTGCCTTTGAAGGCCAGGTGCTCCAGGAAATGGCTGAGCCCGTTTTCTTCCCGGGTCTCATCCCTGGAGCCCACGTTGAGCCACACCCCGGCTGCCACCGCATGGAAGTAAGGCAGCGTTTCGGTGATTACCCTGAGGCCGTTATTCAGAACGCTTTTTTGGTACACGTCCAGGTCTTCTGGCCTTGGCGGGCTCTCTGGGGGTCATGCCCTCCGGCACCGGCAGCAGCGCCCGGCGGGAAAGGCGAATTTTGCCCTGGCGGTCGATATCCAGGACCTTGACGTCCAGTTCGTCGCCTTCCTTCAGGACATCGGTGACGTTCTTTACCCGTTCATGCGCCAGTTCCGAGATGTGCACCAGGCCGTCAGTGCCCGGCAGAATCTCCACGAAGGCGCCAAAATCCATGATCTTTTTCACCGTGCCGTGGTAGACCACGCCGATCTCCGGCTCCGCCACGATCTCATTGATCATCCGGATGGCCTCATTGGCGGCCTTCTGGTCCGCCGAAGAGATATGGATGCGGCCATCGTCTTCGATGTCGATCTTGACCCCGGTGACCGCCACGATGCTCTTCACCATCTTGCCGCCTGGTCCGATGACTTCCCGAATCTTGTCGGGATTGATTGTCATGATGATGATCTTGGGGGCGTGCTCCTTAAGGTCCGGCGAGGGCTGGGCGATGACCTTCGCCATTTCGCCAAGGATATGGAGCCGGGCCTGCCTCGCCTGGGTAAGGGCCTGGCCCATGATCTCCCGGGTGAGGCCGGTCATTTTGATATCCATCTGCAGGGCGGTGATGCCCTGGGCCGTGCCCGCCACTTTGAAGTCCATATCGCCCAGGGCGTCTTCATCGCCCAGGATATCGGAGAGCACCGCCACCCGGTCCGCTTCCCTGATGAGGCCCATGGCCACCCCGGCCACGGCGCTCTTAATGGGCACGCCGGCATCCATCAGGGACATGGAGGCGCCGCAAACCGTGGCCATGGAGGAAGAGCCGTTGGAGGAGAGGATCTCCGAGACGATGCGGATGGTGTAAGGGAACTCTTCCGCGGTGGGCAATACCTGGGCGATGGCGCGCTCCGCCAGGGCGCCGTGGCCGATTTCCCGGCGTCCCGGGCCCCGGAGCGGCCGGGTCTCGCCCACCGAATAGGGCGGGAAGTTGTAATGCAGCATGAAGGACTTGAAGGTCTCGCCAAACAGGGTCTCAATCTTCTGTTCGTCGGATGGCGTCCCCAGGGTGGTCACCGTCAGGGCCTGGGTCTCCCCCCGGGTGAAGATGGCGGAACCGTGGGTGCGGCTCAGCATGCCCACTTCCCCGGAAATGGGCCGGATCGTGGTGAAGTCGCGGCCGTCGAGGCGCCGCCCCTGGCCCAGGACTAGCTGGCGCACCAGCTTCTTTTGCGCCTCTTTAAACAGGGCGGCAATGACCTTTTCCTGCCCTATGGCCTCTTCTCCCAAATCAGCCAGTACTTCCTGGTAGACCTGGGCCAGCACCTGATGGCGGGCTTGCTTTTCCGGCTTCTGCACCGCCGCCAGGATGTGGTCCCTGGCCAGGAACTCGATCCGCGCCGGCAGGTCGCCGTAATCCGGGGCTTCGGGAGTAGGCCGCTTGGGCAGACCGGTCTCCTCCCGCATCCGGGTAATCAGCTCCAGAATGGGTTTTAGCTGTTCCTGGGCAAAAAAGAGGGCCTCCAGCACCTCGTCTTCCGAAATCTCCCGGGCCCCAGCTTCCACCATCACCAGCCCCTGGGGGGCCCCGGCCACGATGAGATTCATGGTGCCCTCCTTCAACTGGGAATTGGTGGGGTTGACCAGCAGTTGCCCGTCAATCTTACCAATTCGCACCGCGGCCACCGGCCCCTGGAAGGGAATGTCGGAGACTTCCAGGGCCGCAGCAGCGCCGTTTAAGGCGACGATGTCTGGATCCACCTCCAGGTCGCCGGACAGCACCGTGGCGATGATCTGGATTTCGTTTTTCAGGCCCTGGGGAAACAGCGGCCTAAGCGGCCGATCGATGAAGCGGGAGGTGAGGGTCTCTTTTTCACTGGGACGGCCAATCTCCCGCCGGAAGAAGCCTCCGGGCACCCGGCCGGCGGCGTAAGCCTTTTCCAGGTAATCCACGGTCAGGGGCAGAAAGTCGATGCCCTCCCGCATTTGCTCGGAAATCACCGTGGTGACCAGCACCGCGCTCTCCCCGTATCTTACCAATACGGAGCCACTGGCTTGCTGGGCCAAACGGCCTGTTTCGAAACTGAGGTCGCGACCCCCAATTTCTACTTTAAATATTTTAGGCATATCAGTCAGTTGAGCCTCCTATCGCCTCAGACCCAGTTGCTCGATCAAGGTGCGGTAACGTTCGATATCCTTATTTTTCAAGTAGTTCAGGAGGCGCCGGCGCTGGCCCACCAGTTTGATCAGACCCCGACGGGAGTGGTGGTCCTTGGCGTGCGTCTTGAAATGGTCCGTCAGGTAGCTGATTCTCTCGCTCAAGAGGGCCACCTGCACCTCCGGGGAGCCCGTATCGGCATGGTGCAGCCGGTAACGGTCAATAATATCCTGCTTCTGTTCGGTAGTTAAGCCCACAACTTCCTCCTTGTTAGCTGTCAGCGGTAAGCCATCAGCGGTCAGCTAAAAATGCAGACTTTTGTTGGCCGCCTCTGGCCTGGGCCGACTATTTTTCCTCGACTTATGTTTTTTCTGCCGCTTCGGCGGCGGGACTTCTTAGCCTATTTGTTCTGCAATTTTGCTCGCTGCTTTTGGCTTTGGCGCATCGCTTACCGCGGCTGGCTGATTGCCCAAAAAGACGCGCACCGGGGCCAGGACCACCAGGTCCTCCAGGCGCCGGACCCTCGCCAGGGCCAACATCTCGCCGGCAGTTAACATCTGCACCAGTTCTTCCGGGTGAAAATCCGCGGCCTCCCAGACCAACGCCTGTCCCTGGCGCACTTTGGCGGCTTCGGCGGAGTCGACTTTTACCTGCCGCATCCCCGGCAAGCAGGCATGCAGGGGGATAATCCTGGCCAGCCCCACCTCCAGGCCGCCATGTTCCAGGGCCTCCAGGGTTATAGCGTCTTCCAGCCGGAAAGGCCCTATCTCCAGGCGCCGCAAGGCGGTGAGATGCGCCCCGCAGCCCAGCGCCGCGCCCAAATCCGCCGCCAGGGTGCGGACGTAAGTCCCCTGGGAGCACTTGACCATGATGGTGACCCAGGGAAGGTTGATCTCCTCCACTGCCAGGCGGTAAATCGTCACCGGCCGGGGGGGCAATTCAACTTTTTCACCCCGCCGGGCCAGCTTATAAAGGCGCTGGCCCTGGTGGTGCAGGGCGGAATACAGGGGCGGCACCTGCTGAATCTCCCCGATAAATCTGGCGGAGGTCTGATAAATCTGGTCCGCCATCGGCAACGCCTCCGTCCGGGAAATCACTTGCCCGGTGAGGTCCTGAGTGTCGGTGGCCACTCCCAATTGCAGGGTGGCCCTATAGGTCTTGGCCCCCGGCAACAGGTAAGGCGCCAGCTTGGTGGCCTCCCCCAGGCACAAAGGCGAGAGCCCCGTGGCGAAGGGGTCCAGGGTACCCAGGTGGCCGACCTTCCGCACTCCGAAGACCCGCCGCGCCCGACGCACCACCGCAAAGGAGCTGAGGCCCTCAGGCTTATCGATTAGGAGAATGCCGGATAGCATATGTTAATCTTGTTCTTATTCAGGGTGGGCACCGCCCACCAAAGTCTTAAAGCTTTCATTTTTTTGCTGGGCATGCCCACTGTCACTTCCTTATCTTCTTTAATATTTTCATTAAGCTATACGGGATTGGGCAATGCCCACCATAAATCCTACCTATGCGCCTCTCGCCGGTATCTGATTCGCAATATTTTTACCGCCTTTGATTTGTCCTCGACTTTGAAGACTGGTTCATTCCTTGGAACTTTGCCCCGACTTATTGGACAATCCGGCCTCATGAAACAACTGCGCCAACCGTTCCGCCGCCTCCAGACCCATATCCGGTAAAAAGATGATTTCCGGCATAAACCGGAAGAGGTTCTCCCGGGCTACCTCTTGCTTGATGAACCCCAAGGCCCGCTCCAGGGCCTGGCGCACCTTGGTTTCATCCGCCTGGGGGCGGGCGGCGTAAAAGACCTTGGCCTGCTTTAAATCCCGACTCATCTCCACCCGAGTCAGGGTTAGCTCCTGCAGCCGAGGGTCGGCGCACTTGTGGAGAAGAATCAGGGCCAGGCGCTCCCGGAGGAGTTCCGCCACCCGATGGGGTCGGCCGGTTGGAGTTCGCGGTGGCATCATCCTAATTCGCCACGTCAATTTCTGTAAGGGCGAACCTGGGGTTCGCCCTGAAACCGTGGGCTAACCTAAAGTTCGCCCTTACTCTTCCTTCAGGTAGCAGAATTCCAGGTGGGAGTCGATGATCTCCACTACGTACTGGCTCTCGATGAACTGGGTGATCTGCCTTATCCTGGCCTCAAGCAGTTGAGGGTCGTTGCCCACCAGGGCGATGCCGACCTGGGCCTTCTGCCACAGGTCGTTGTCGCCCACCTCAGCCATGGCCACGGCGAACTTGTGGCGTGCCTTCTCTATCAGGCTTTTCACCACCTTTCGCTTGCCCTTCAACGAATCGTTTTCCGGGATGATCAAGGTAAGACGGGCCGCGGCGACGATCATCTTTAGCTCCCTGACGCAGGTGGGCTAGCCCCCTACCCTACTACTCTTTCCGGATTTAGCTTTCCTTGGTGACCCTTACTTCCTCCTGGCCCTTGCCCACTTCAAGAACGGCCTTTACTTTCTCCTGGATAAAGGCTTCTATGACATCGCCCACCTGGAAATCGTTGAAGCGGTCGATGCCGATGCCGCATTCATAGCCGGCCAGCACTTCCTTGACGTCTTCCTTGAAACGCTTCAAGGAGTTAATCCGACCGCCCTCAAGGACGGCCTTGCCGTCTCGTCGCACCCGGACCAGGGCGTTGCGCTCCAACTTGCCGTCCAGGACCAGGCAGCCGGCGACGCTGCCGATCTTCGAGATGGTGAAGATCTGGCGCACTTCCGCCCGACCCAGGACCCGTTCCTCCACGATGGGTTCCAACAGGCCCTCCATGGCGTCATGGATATCCTGCAACAGGTTGTAAATGACCTCATAGTAGCGCACGTCCACCTGTTCCTGTTCCGCCAGGGTCTGGGCCTTGGGATTGGCCCGGACGTTGAAGCCGACCACGATGGCATCCGAGGCGAAGGCCAGCATGATATCACTCTCGGTGATCTCCCCCATGCCGGTATGGATCAGATTGACCTTAATCTCGCTGGTACCCAGCTCCGATATGGCCTTGGTCAGGGCCTCGATGGAGCCATGCACATCGGCCTTGAGCACTATCTTCAGCTCCTTGATCGCCCCTTCCTTGACCTGCTGGTAAAGCTTCTCCAGGGTCACCCGGCTGATGCGGGCCAGGGTCGCTTCCCTGAGTTTTTGCTGGCGCATCAGGGCGATTTGCTTAGCCTTCCGCTCATCTTCCAGCACCTGGAACTCGTCCCCGGCTTCGGGCACGCCATTGAAGCCCTGCACCTCCGCCGGTAGCCCCGGGGTCACTTCTTCCACCCGCTGCCCCCGGTCGTTGAATATGGCCCGCACCCGGCCATACTGAGAACCGCAGACGAAGTAGTCGCCCACCTTCAGGGCGCCTTGCTGCACCAAAACGGTGCCTACCGGGCCCCGCCCTTTGTCCAGGCGGGATTCGATGATGCGGCCGCTGGCCGCCACCTCTGGCGAGGCCATGAGATCCAGGATTTCCGCCTGCAACAGGATCTTTTCCAATAGGTCCGGGATACCGATTCTCTTCTTGGCGGAGACTTCGGCGAACAAGACCTCGCCGCCCCATTCTTCGGAAACCACCCCATAATTGCCCAGCTCCCGCTTGACCTTTTCCGGGTTGGCATTGGGTTTGTCGATCTTGTTGACCGCCACCACCAGGGGGACGCCCGCGGCCTTGGCGTGATTAATGGCTTCTACCGTCTGCTCCATGACGCCGTCGTCGGCGGCCACCACCAGGACCACCAGGTCGGTGACCTTGGCGCCCCGGGCCCGCATGGCGGTAAAGGCCTCGTGGCCCGGGGTGTCCAGGAAGACTACCTCGCCCTGACCCTCGGGCAGCTTCACGTGATAGGCGCCGATGTGCTGGGTAATGCCGCCGGCTTCTGCCTCGGTGACCCGACTTTGGCGGATGGCATCCAACAGCGAGGTCTTGCCGTGATCCACATGGCCCATGATGGTCACCACCGGCGGCCGCGGCTTCACCACGCCTTCTTTTCTGGCGCCCATGGCCAGCAGTTCCTCTTCTTGCCTAGTGGCGTGTTCCACCTCATAGCCAAACTCGCCGGCCACGATGACGGCCGAATCAAAATCGATGGCATAGTTGATGGTGGCGATCACCCCCATCTGGAGGAGCTGCTTGATGACTTCCCCGCTCTTGATGCCCATGCGCTTGGCAAGTTCCCCCACCGTAATGGATTCACCCACCTTGATGCGCCGCTTGATGGCCTTGGGCACGGTGAGTTCGGCCTTGGTCACTTTTTTGATGGCCTTTTTCAGGCCTTTTCGCCGCGGGCCGCGGATTTCGCCTTCAGAAATGCCATAAAGGTCGGCTCGTTCCCGCACTTCCCGTTTCTTCACCGGTTTAACCCGGACCACCTCCTGAATCTCAGCCCGTTTGGCCTTTTTCTTGGCCTTTCCCTCCTTTTTCTCTTCCAGAGGCCCGGTCTTAGGCACGCCGGCCAGCGGCTTGACCACTCCAGGAGCAGGCTTGGAAGCCGCGACTTTAGGTCTGACACCTTCCGTCGGGGGTTCAAAGTGAAACGGCAGCGGTGCCGGCGTTACCTTTTCGGTGGGTAAGCTGATAATCCGGGCGGGAATTTCCTTCTTTTTGGCCTTGCCGCGTTGACGCTTCAAGGCGGCACCGGAATCGGCCGGCGGTGGGGCCGGCGGGGCCGGTGGGGTCGGTCGCCCTTTGGGCGCGGCCGGGAAAGCGGAGGGCCGCGGCGTTGCTTTGGGGGCTTCCGCTTTCGGTTTCTTGGGATGAGCTTTTGCCGCGAGCGCCGGCGGCGCCGCAACTACCGGTGCCTTTTCTTTGGGGGGTAAGGCTACTATCCGCGCCGCCTCCTTAGGCTTGGGCGGTTTGACCGGCTTTTCCTTGGGGGGCTCCGGCGGCGGTGGGGCTTCCACCGGGGGCGGCAAGGGGGGCGGGGTCGCCTGCACTGGCGCCACCCGGCGGCGGCGTTTGACGTTTTCACCTACCCGCAATTCTTCGACCTGCGGAGTGGCGTCGCTGATGACCTGGCGCAACCGGGCCACCACCGGCTCCTCCAAAGAACTGAGATAGGTGAAATGCTCTGCCAACCCCAAATCGTCCTTGAGGCGCTGGATCAGCTCCTTAACGTCTACTTTTAATTCTTTGGCCAAATTGAGAATTCTGATCTTCGTCATATACCTAATCTTACCCCCAAAACTTTTAGCGCTCGCGGCGGGTCAAGCAAACTTCAGGACTCCAAGGCCCCGGTGGCAACGTCCTCTACCCCGGTGTCTTCCTCGGCGACGCCCCGCACCATTTCCTGGGCCGCCTCAATGAGAGACGCCGCCTTCTTCTCCGTCAGGCCGGTGGCCTGGATCAATTCTTCCAAATTGGTTTCCGCCACTTCCCGGGCCGAGGTGTAACCGCCCTCATGCAACAGATTGGCGGTAATCTCTCCTACTCCCGGAATCCGCAGCAAGGAGAGATAACCTTCCTTCAAAGACTTGGAGTACTTGGATTCGCTCTTGACGTCAATTTTCCAGCCCACCAACCGGGAAGCCAGGCGCACGTTCTGTCCCCGCTTGCCGATGGCCAGGGACAACTGGTCGTCTGGCACGATGACCTCCATGATCTGGTTGCCCTGGTTCAGGATAATCCGGCTCACCTGGGCCGGAGCCAGGGCGTTGGTGGCGAACTTGGCCGGGTCCGGATGCCAGGGAATAATGTCGATCTTCTCGCCCCGGAGCTCCTGCACGATGTTTTGCACCCTGGAGCCCCGCATGCCGACGCAAGCCCCCACCGGGTCCACATCAGAATCCCGGGAGACCACGGCGATCTTGGAGCGGCTGCCCGGCTCCCGGGCGCACCCGAGGATTTGTACGATATTTTCAGAAATCTCCGGAACTTCCGCGTCGAACAGGGCTATCAAAAATTGCGGATGTGTCCGGGACAGAATTACCTGGGGCCCTCGCGTCTGACGTTTGACATCCAGGACAAAGGCCCGGATACGCTCGCCTTTATGATAAATCTCCCGGGAGACCTGTTCCGAGGGTGGCAGCAGCGCCTCGGTGCGCCCCAAGTTGACGATGAGCCCTTCCGGATCCACCCGCTGGACGATGCCGTTAATTATCTCGCCTTTGCGATCCTTGAAGTCCTCAAATACCAGATCCCGCTCGGCGTCCTTCATGCGTTGCATGATCACCTGTTTCGCCGACTGGGCCGCAATGCGTCCAAAAGCCGTGGCGTCCATCCTGATCCCCAGGCTGTCTCCCACTTCGCACTCCGGGTCCAGTTTCCTGGCCTCGCTCAAGGCAATCTGCTGACCGGGCTCACCCACGGCTTCAACTACTTCCTTGTATTGAAAGACCTCGATCGCCCCGGTGTCATCGTGGTATTCCACTTCGATTTCCAGCTTGGGGCCGATCTTCTTCTTGGCCGCGGACCGGATGGCGTCCTTAATGGCGCTGATCAGCAGCTCTTTGTCAATCCCTTTGTCGCGGCTGAGTTGGTCGATGAGCCGGCGCAATTCTAAGTTCATCTGAGGTCCTAGCCCCCCTTGCCAGTATTTTTAATTTGAGACCCCGGCGAAAGTCTCTTGAGGGAAAGGCCGGAGAGTTTTGCTAAAGGGCCGCCCACCGTCCCCTCCAAGGACTTTAGCCACCGTTTCATAATCTCTAAAGATAATTTATATGTTAATTCCTTGTAACAAAAATGGTCGCCGGACCGGCCCCGCGGGGAAATATCCTGAAAAATCCAGTACTTGTCTGAACTTAGGGCAAATAAATCGGTGCAACCTCCAAGTTACTAATATTCCACGATATTTCAGAACGACCGGCAAATTTTCCCCGGCTTTTTGCCCCCAAATCAGGCCCCTTAGGGGCGAATTTGTGCCGGTACGAAAAAAATTCCGCAGCATGTCTCGCAAAAGTTACTGATATTACTCACTTTACCCCGCGCAGCTACCGCCGCGGCCCGTCTTTAACCCCGCCTTCGCGCCATGTTTGTACCGCTTATGTGCCGCATCTCCGCCCGCCGCCCGGATCGGCAAGCGGTTTGTTCCCGCCTACCGCTAGAGTAAGCCATAGAGAAAGAAATTTCCAGCAAGGCCGAGACGATTGACCCGGATTTTAGTTCAAAGTTAAAAATTGAGACCTCTATTATAGATAATTTTTACGACAGCCGCCTCGCCTGTCCCTCCTACCTATATTCGCAGGCGTGGGCGACTGGCTACCTTTTGATTTCCTGGACCAATAAATCAGAGTTTCGCAGTCGTCTAAATTTCCAGGTCCAGCCGGGCCTTGGCGATCTCCCGCAGGGGAATGCGAGAGGTGCCCTCCCCTGCCTGCAAAAGTACTACTTCATCCTCCAGCCCCTGAAGAACGCCGCGATGCACCTGGCGGCCTTCCCAGGGAGTGCGGGTGGTGAGGCGCACCAGCCGACCGCGGGATCGCCGGTAATCTTCCGGCTGCTTCAAGGCCCGGGTCAGCCCCGGAGAAGATACCTCCAGGTGGTAAGACACCGGGATCAAATCATGAACATCCAGCAGTCCGCCCACGATGCGGCTGAAGCGGCTCAGGACCTCCAGGGTGATGCCGCCGGGCTGGTCCAGAAAAAGGCGCAGGATAGCCCGGCCCCGGCGCGGCTGGATATATTCCAGGTCCACCAGCTCCACCCCCTGAGCCGCAAGCAAAGGCTGGATGAGTTCCTTGACTTGCTGAATAATCTCGGTTTTATCCGTCATCTAATGAATTTCTTTGCTAATCTGGTTTGCGGCGGCCTTCATTTGACCAGGATCATCCTCAAGGCGATCCCCAGCATGACCACCCCAAAAACCCGTTCCAGCTCCAGATTGCTCAAGTGATTGGCGAACCTGGCCCCCAGAAAGCCGCCGATTACGAATCCCAGGCAGATCAGCGCCGCCGCCTTAACATCCACGTAACCCTGCTGAAAATAAGTCCAGGCGGCCAACAGGCCGATGGGCGGGATCATCAGCGCCAGGGTGGTGCCCTGGGCGAGGTGTTCCGAAAAACCGAAGAGGAAGACCAGGGCCGGCACGATGATAACCCCGCCGCCAATCCCGATCAGGCCGCTAAAGACACCGGCCACCATCCCCAAAACCATAAACAGAATGAGATGATGAAGACTCATGCAACCATTTCCTTTTAGTAGTAATTCCGGCCTAAAACTTATCGCCGCAGCCTTTGGCCTGCGGCATCCGAACCTGCCCTTTGGAGCTGGCTTTATCCTCTGCTTATTCAATAAAAAAGCGGGCCGCGGCCCACTTCCGGGAAATCCAAGATAAGGTCTAATCTCGGGGCGCCCCAGAGCTGCTACTTATCTCCGCCCGCGAAGTAAACCGGCCATTCTGCCCCTTGCGGTCAGGCCACCTCGCTGGGGGAAGCAGACCCCCCGGCAAAACGAGCCGGCCTTTTTACGCCTTCTCGTCCCCGGGGCTGGAGCGGGCAACGGGATTCGAACCCGCGACACCAAGCTTGGGAAGCTTGTACTCTACCAGCTGAGCTATGCCCGCCCAATAATTAAAATTTACCCGACTATTCCCCCAAAGTCAAGACCTATTTACCTCTGCCGCCATTACGAAAGAATCGCCATTCAATTAGGAATTTAGGGGTTTCCACCAGCGGGGACGCCGGTGCAGTAAAGCCTTTCACTCCGGGCAAAACGGCTGGGTCAACCAGGCGTCCTTCCGGGCCTTCTCACTTAGCCATTAGTTCGGCAAATCCGGATTGGCGTCTGAGGATGGCGGCAGGCGGGTTCGATTACCATACTCTGGCGCCAACGCTTTGCCAGGATGGAGGCCAAATTTTTGGGCCGTTTTTTTCTTTGGGGGGTGGAGCTGGGGACAGGAACAACTGGCGGTTGCAGGGGCCTGGCTACTTCCGTATAATTAAGACCGCACCTTGAGCGTTTTCAGGCGGATAATCCCTTAACTGAAGATGAACTTGAGGCACATGGGCGGAGAAAATTTGAGTGGATGTTCCCCGAAATGTTGCCCTTTCCACTGCCAAGACCCAAATCCAAAGCGCCTGTAGCTCAGGAGGACAGAGCAACGGACTTCTAATCCGTGGGTCGGGGGTTCGAATCCCTCCAGGCGCGCCAATGATTTCAAATAGTTAGGCTTAATAGCCTGACCAGTTTTTGCCTCTTGGTCAGCGTTTGGGTCAACTTTGTGGAAGGTGGCAAAATAGGACTCAAACAGATTGAGCGAAGAACTTTGACGGGCAGCAGTGAAACTGGATGCGGTCTGGTTTCCCGACCCAATGTATCCCACTCCGGCCGGGAACGGACAAACCCTTCCAACTCATCCAGAGACCAGGTGGTGAAGCCCAGACCCAGATCGAGGGGACGAGATGTGGCAATCTCGATGATCTGAGACTCCACCGCCGATTGGTGGCGAGGAGGTCGCCCGGAGCGAGGCCGCCCCAAAAGCCGGGACCGCCCCTCCTCTTGAAACCGCTTGACCCAAAGACAGGCGTTGGTTTAGGGTAATCCGGCTAAATTGGCTGCCTCCCCCAAGCTATAGCCCGCAGCCAGATGCCAGATGAGACGGCATCGCCGGAAAACCGGGGCCGTGCTCTCTTCGCCCCCTAATAAGACCCTGTCCCAAATTCGGTTGACAGTGGATGGCGGTTGATGGTTCTCTAAGATTAGGCTGCCTTTTGTTTGTAGTCAAGGGTAGCCGGGTCCGGGGAGTTGCCCTCCCCCTAACAGCCTCAAAATATTTTTAACGTCTCCAGAAATAAAATTCTTGACTATAATTTTTCCCACGAGTATAAATAATTGCGGTTGTACCAAAATGCACAAGGGGGTCGGCCTTGGAAATACCGCAAAACCGTGAGCAAGTTCTCCTTTGTTCCTGGTCTACCTGCTGGCGGCCGCCCTTTTCGCTCCGGGTCCCATCCGGGGGTTATTTCCGAGCTCCCCGAAGCAGGGGGTAACCTCCCTTTTACCGACCATTATTGTTCAACTAAGACATAGGAGGCTGAGGGCGAATGGCCACAGTGAAACGGGTTTTGGTGGTAGATGATGAACTTGATTTTCTGGAGACCATTGTCAAACGCCTGGAGGTCCGGGATATCAAGGCCAGCGGGGTGGACAGCGGCCCCAAGGCCCTGGCATTGCTCGATAAAGAGGACTTTGACGTGGTCATCCTGGACGTCAAGATGCCGGGGATGGATGGCGTCGAAACCCTGGTGGAAATGAAAAAAAAGAAACCCCAGTTGCCGGTGATCATGCTTACCGGCCATGCCACGGTGGCCTCGGGCATCCAGGGCATGAAGCAGGGGGCCTTCGCTTACGTGATGAAGCCGGTGGAGCTGGACGAGCTGTTGGACAAGCTCCAAAAGGCTTTCGACAGAAAGCCGGTCCAGGAAGGTTAGCCTGAGTGACCCTGCCTCCCGCCTAGGGGGGCGGCCCTGTTTCCGGGATTGGTCCATCTTGGCTTAAAAAATAATTTGCTTTCCCATTTTTTGTTATATACTAAAAAATAGCCAAGAGTAAATTTAACAAACGAGCAACCTCTAAAAACCTTTTAACGGAAAAAAGACCATGAGCCCCGAGATGTTAGCCAAACCGACGATCAGCAGCACCGAGATGTTTTCCATGAAGCGGGACCGCTCCCTGGCTTCTGAGGTTATTTTGCGGAGCGGCACGGACTTGAATAAATGTTATCGTTGCGGCACCTGCGCCAGTGGATGCCCGTTCATCCAGGCGATGGATTATCCTCCTTTCGGGGTCTTAGCGCTATTGAAGTACAATATGCGCCAGGAGGCCTTGAGCTGTGCGACGATCTGGATGTGCACCGGCTGCAATACCTGCTCCAGCCAGTGTCCCATGATCATTGACATGGCGGCGGTGATGAGTACCCTGCGCCACATGGCCCTGGAGGAAGGGGTGGTCGTGGCGCAGCCGGATGAGCCCCTGGTGCCGACGGTGCACCGGCATGGGTGTGGGCCCCTGGAAGTCTTGGTGAGGAACGGCGGTCTGAAAGATATTGCTAAAAGAAAACTCAATGGTTTGAAGTTTGTGCCCAATTACGGGTGCACCTCCTTTCGGCCGCCCCAATACCATAAGCAGGTAAGATTTGTTGAGGGCGAAATGGAACGAATCCTGAGCGCCTTGGGGGCCCAGCCGCTGACCAGGACTTACACCAATCGCTGCTGTGGCTCTTTTCTGGCGGCCAGCCGGCCGGATATTTCCACCCCCATGGTCAATACGATCATTGAGGGGGCGCAGGCGGTGGGGGCGGATTGCATCATTACCGCCTGCGCCACCTGTCAGCTCAATCTGGAGAATCGCTGTACTCTGGAAAACAAGCTGCCGGTGTTCCATTTTTCAGAAATCCTGGCCCTGGCCCTGGGGGAAGAGTACGAGGGGTGGCCGCAACACCACCTTTTAGATCCGCGACCGATGCTCCAGAGACTGGGCTTGGCCTAAGGAGCCCTAAGTTTTTGGGGTAATTTAGTCCGAATAGATAAACGGAGAAAGGACCATGGCCCAACCCGACATTCCGCCAAAACCCAAAGTAATTTCTTCTATAAAGTGGGACCGCTCCCTGGCTTCTGAAGTTATTCGAGAGAGCGGCACCGACCTGAATCAATGTTTTCGCTGCGGCACGTGCGCCAGTGGGTGCCCCTTTATCCGTGCGATGGATTATCCTCCTTTCGGGGTCTTGATGCTATTGCAGTACGGTTTGCGCCAGGAGGCCCTGAGCAGCAGGACGATCTGGATGTGCGTGGGCTGCCATACCTGTTCCAGCGAGTGTCCCATGGCTATTGACATGGCGGCGGTGATGGATACCCTGCGCCACATGGCCCTGAAGGAAGGGGTGGTCGTGGCGCAGCCGGAGCCCCCGGTGCCGGTGGTGCACCGGAATGGATGTGGGCCCCTGGAAGTCCTGGTGAGGGATATCCAGCGTCTGAAAGATGCCGCCAAAAGGAACCTCAATGGCTTGAAGTTTGTGCCTAATTACGGGTGCACTCTCTTTCGCCCCCCCTGGCACAATAGGCAGAGGCAATTCAATGAGGGCGAAATGGAACGAATCCTGAGCGCCTTGGGGGCTGAGCCCCTGACCAGGACTTACACCAACCGCTGCTGTGGCTCTTTCCTGGCGGCCAGCCGGCCGGATATCTCCACTCCCATGGTCAATACGATCATTGAAGGGGCGCAGGCGGTGGGGGCGGATTGCATCATTACCGCCTGCGCCACCTGTCAGCTCAATCTGGAGAATCGTTGTACTCTGGAAAAGAAGCTGCCGGTGTTCCATTTTTCAGAAATCCTGGCCCTGGCCCTGGGGCAAGAATATGAGGGATGGTTCAGCCGCCACCTGGTGGGTTCGGAGGCGCAGCCGCTGCTCCAGAAATTGGGATTGGCCGATTAACTTCTGAGGTGGCCAGGTG
>Ga0326727_10011045_pt1 | contig 21210 bp, 15 predicted proteins | sample MB2enrmetagenome_FD_207643 | JGI IMG/M metagenome (GOLD analysis project Ga0326727, IMG submission 207643) | Lab enriched peat soil microbial communities from McLean, Ithaca, NY, United States - MB29MY | ecosystem: Environmental > Terrestrial > Soil > Wetlands > Peat | place: USA: New York...
GCCGCCGATATTACGCGAGAAGTTGATCAGGCCGGCTACCTGGTTCGAGGTTTCTTTGGGCATGCCTACATAGGCCGCGGTGGTGATGGAGATGAAGCAGAACGGCAGCGGGAGCATTTGCACAACGCGCAGCCACGAGGCCTGGGCAAACGTCATGTCGAGGGTGGTGACGTCGGCCGCGATGCGGAAGGTGACGATGAACATGATGAAACCGATGGCGGTCAGCGTGCGCGCGGAGACTTTTCCCGTGGCGAACCCGGCAAAGGGCATGACGATAACCAGCGTGAAACCGCCGGCGGTGAGCGCGAGGCCCGCGGTGGTGGCTGTCCAGCCGAGCAGTTGCTGCGCGAACTGGGGCTGCAGCACCGTATTGGCATTGAGCACGCCGCCGACCAGGGCCATGAGAAAGCAACAGATGGCGAAGTTTTTGAAGCGGAAGACCCTGAGGTTGATGAGCGGGTCTTTCTGACGCCACTCCCACCAGACCAGGGCAATCATGCCGGCAATGAAAAGGAACGCGAAGAAGCAGATGAAGTTTGAGGAGAACCAGTCGTTCTCTTCTCCCTTGTCGAGCATGATTTGCATGCCGCCCATGGCGACGGTGAGGAAACCGAGGCCGACGTAGTCCATGTTGAACAGGCGGGCGCGGTCGGGCTTGATCCACGGCGGGTCTTCGACCAGGCGCGTAACGAGAATGAAGGCCAGGATGCCTACGGGGATGTTGATGTAGAAGATCCAGCGCCAGGAGAAGTTGTCCGTGATCCAGCCGCCGAGGGTGGGGCCGATGGAGGGAGCGAGGACGGCGACGAGGCCGTAGAGAGCGAAGGCCTGGCCGCGCTTGCGGGCATCGAATGAGTCGGCCATGATGGCCTGCGCCATGGGCTGCAACCCGCCGCCGCCCGCGCCTTGGATGATGCGGAAGAGCAGAAGCATGGGCAGCGAGAGCGCCGCGCCGCAGAGAAAACTGGAAACGGTAAAAACGACAATGCAGAAGAGGAAGAAGTTCTTGCGGCCAAGGACGCTCGAGGCCCATCCGCCAAGCGGCAGAACGATGGCGTTGGAAACCAGGTAGCTGGTCAGCACCCATGTTCCCTCGTCGGTGCTGGCGCCGAGCGAGCCTGCAATGTGAGGCAGAGCCACGTTGGCGATGGAGGTGTCGAGCACCTCCATGAAGGCGGCCAGGGCCACGGTCATGGCGATCAGCCAGGGATTGGCTCTCGGCTTCCACGGCGTAAGCAGAGCAGGTTGCGGATTGTTGACGGTGGTCGCAGCGCCGGTGAGGGACGGCGCGGCAGGTTGCAACTCGGGCAAAAGTCTTCTCCTGTGCTTGGTCTTCCTTGCAATGGGCTGGGGAAGTCAGGCGATGATTGCTACGATGCTCGACTGGCGGCTTGGGTACGGCCGCGCTCATTTCTTTAGATACGTCTGGGCGGCTTTGGGGTTCATGGATTAGAGCAGAACCGCGGAAGATGCGTCGCTCAGGGGCTAAAGCCCACGTCACTCTGCTACTGCCAGCGGCACGACTGAACAGGCTGCGGAAAAACTCATTGCTTTGAAAGGGCACGGCTTTAGCCGTGCCGTAAGTGGCGTAGAATCAACGCGGGCTTTAGCACCTGAGGGAAGTTTTTCGGCGAATTCGCCTCCTGTTCCCCGTTTTTCCGCAGCCTGTGAAGTCGTGCCCTGACACAATCTATAGCCTGAAGGTAGTTTTGCAAGTGGTTCAGCGTGTGGATCTATTCCGTCCGCAGCGCCTGCATGGGATCGATGGAAGCGGCGCGTCGGGCGGGGATCCACGAGGCCGCGAGGGCCACCAGAATGACCAGGACCGCGCTGCCCAGAAAGGCCGCCGGATCGCTCGGCTTGACGCCATAGAGCATGCTCGACATCAGGCGCACGGCGATCACTGAAGCGATCAGGCCAATGGCTGTCCCAATGGCGGCAAGCATGACCCCCTGGCCCAGCACCAGCCTGAGAATGTTTCGCCGCTCCGCGCCCAGGGCGATGCGAATGCCGATCTCGCGGCGGCGCCGGTTGACCACGTAAGCTATCACGCCATAGAGGCCAACCGCTCCGAGGAAAATTCCCAACAGGCCAAGCGTGGCCACGAAGCCCGCGGACATCTGGTCGGCCCAGAAGGCCTGCTGCATCAGATAATCCAAGGTGCGGACATCGAGCGGAACATTCCGGTCCACGCGTTGGATTTCGCTCAGAATCCTGGCCACCATGGGGCGCGTATCGCCCTCTGTATCGACGATGAGCGTTCCAAATTCCTTGGGCGCTTGGGCGAGCGGAAAGTACATGTAGGGTTGCGGCGACTCATGCACGCTGTTGATCTTTGCGTCCTCGACGACGCCGACGATCTGACATGGTTTACCTTCTACAACGATCTGACGCCCAATGGCATCCTTGCCGGGCCAGAATCGTTCGGCCATGGCTCGGCTGACGATCGCGATTTTGCCCCCGGAGGAATTGTCGCCCAGGGTAAACTCGCGCCCTCTCAGCAGCTGCGTTCCCACGGTTTGAAAATAACTGCCGTCGACCTCGTTGTACATGATGGGAATGCTGGGCTGCCCTTGCGGCAGTTCCACGCCCGGGATCGAAACCCGCTGCTGGGCTCCGCCTCCCGAATCGGAGAGCAGCACGCGTTGAGCCAGGGCCGCGTGCCTCACGCCTTCGAGCGCTGCTACCTTTTCTTCAACCTCTTGCAAGAAGACCGCGCTGCGCTTTGCATCGTATCCGGCGATGGCTGGGTTCAAGTCGAAAAAGATCAGATGCCTATGGTTGTCGAATCCAAGCGGAATGGCGCGGCTGAAGAGCAGGCTGCTCATCACAAACCACGACGCCGTCACCAGCACCATCGACAACGCGATCTCACCCAGCACCAGGGCGTTTCTCATCGTCCACCGCCGCATGCCGCGGCCAGTGCCCAGTTCTTCGCCCTTCAATGCCGAGGCGAAGTTCATCTTTGAGGTTTGGATTGCGGGCGCGAGGCCAAAGACCAGAACCGCCGCCATGGCAAGGACTGCGGTGAACGCAATCACAGATCCGTCGAGGTGCAGATCGAGCCCGATGCCAACTTGCGTGGGAGGCAGCAATGCGGGTTGCAGCCGAAGCAGGCCGACTGCCAGAAGCAGGCCGAGCGAGGCTCCGAGCAATGCCATCAGCAAGCTCTCGGTGAGCAGTTGACGCACCACGCGAAGCGATTTCGCGCCTAGCGCCATGCGCATGGCAATCTCTTTTTGCCTGGCGTCGGAGTGGGCCAGAATCAGCCCGGCGACATTGCCGCAGCAGATGAGGAGCACCAGGCCAACGGCCGTCATGAGCAGCAAGGTGGGAACCAGCGCCTCGCGCAAGCGTGCACGTTCGGAGAAAACTGCAATGCCTCTGGCTTTGTCGACGGCCGGATAGGCCTGCGCCAGACGGCGCGAGATCGTGTCCAGCTCAACCTGGGCCTCGGCTTCAGTTGCGCCGGTACGCAACCTTCCCAGCAGCTCGAAATCGCGGTAATCCCGGGCCGCGATCTCGTCGCCTTCGTGATATTCGGTGGTGATGGGAATCCACAAATCGGTCGGAATTCCGCGTTGCAAACCGTGAAAGCGTGGCGGCGCAATGCCGAGAACCGTGTAGCTTTGTCCGGTAAGCGTAATCTGTTTTCCCACCAGGGACGGATCGGCGTTGTAAACCCGGCGCCACAGTGACTCGCTCACTACGACTCCCGGCGCGCGGCCTGTCTGGGATTCGGCCAAAAACCTGCGCCCAAGCTCGGCATCGAGTCCCAGGACGGAGAAATAATTGGGAGAGACCAGATCGTCCAACACCATCTGCGTTTCTGCTCCGATGCGGAGCATCTTTGCGCGGCGCGAGAAGGCGAGAACACCCTCCAACGATCTGCTCTGCTGGGACAAATCCTCGTAATCGGGGTAGGAGAAGTTTGGTCCATTGCCCTGTGGCGTGGTGGAGTTCAACTTGATCAGTCTCTCCGGCTCGCGCGCCGGCCAGGAACGCAGCAAGGCCGCCTGCGCAACCGTGAACACAGCGGAGTTTGCGCCGATTCCGAGTGCGAGCGTGAGCACCGCGATGACCGTATAGCCGGGGTTCCTATAGAGCATCCGCAGCCCGAATCGAATGTCCTGCATGAGCGACTCGAGCCAGGGCAGGCCGCGGCGCTCGCGAACCGCTTGGCGGGTTTGTTCCGCGCCGCCGAGGCGAATGAGGGCCTGACGGCGGGCTTCTTCGGGAGTTAGACCGGCGCGGATGCCGTCTTCGATATGCATGGCGATGTGGCTGTCGAGTTCGGCGGCGAAGTCGCTCTCACCGTGCCGGGGACTGAAGAATCTGCGTAGGCGAATCCAAAATGCTCTGAGTCTCGGCATAAAGTAACTCCTATTCCGTTCGCAATGCTTTCATAGGATCGATGGAGGCGGCGCGGCGGGCGGGGATCCAGCAAGCGACAAGCGCGACCGTCATCAAAAACGGCGGCACGATGGCAAAAGTGATCGCGTCGTGGGGATGAATTCCGTAAAGGAAGGTGGCGGCGAGTTTGGAGAGCATCCACGCAACCGGCCAGCCGAGGACTACGGCAATTATGGTCAGCACCAGGCCCTGGCGCAGGACGAGGCGTTCGACGACTCCCGGCTTTGCGCCCAGCGCCATGCGAATGCCGATTTCGCGAGTGCGGCGGCTGACCGCGTAGCTCATTACGCCGAAGAGACCGACAGCAGCGAGCACCAGGCCGATGAAGCCGAAGGCGCCAAAGAGCGTGGCGGCAAGGCGAGGGAGGAAGTAAGCGGCGCGCACATGCTCTTCCATGGTCTCTTCGTTGTAGATGGCCATGGTTGGATCGAGGGCGTGAATCTGGCCGCGGATGGGCGCCATCATTGCCGCAGGGTTTCCGGACGCGTGGACCACCAGAGTGTAGCCCACAAAGGAGGTCATGGCGGTGGCGCTCTGCTTGAGCGAGCGATAGAGCACGGGTTGAAGATCTTCGCCCAGGCTTAGCGATTTGACATTGGCTACCACGCCGACGATCTGGTAGGCGTCGGTACTATCGGCCACTTGCTGCCCAATGGGGTTTGCGCCGCCGAAGAATCGCTCTGCAAATGCCTTGTTGACGATGGCGGTCCTCGGGCCCGTTGCTGCTTCGCCGCCGAAATCGCGGCCGGCAATGCGCGGAATTCCCATGGTCTCGAAGTAGCCCGGCGTCACCATGAAAATCCTGGCACTGAGATCGACTTTGCCGGAGTCTTGCCGGCCGACGGTGTGGAATGAGTCGCCGTCGCTGAGGGTCGAAAGGGGCGCATAGTCCGTCCATGCCGCCGAAACAACCCCCGGCAGAGCCGCGACTCGTTCCTGCAATTGGCTGAGGAAGTCCACCGTCTGCTCTGCCTTGTAGCCGTGAAGCCGGGGATCGACAGACATCATGAGTAATCCCTGCGTGCGAAAGCCGATGTCGATGCCGGCGGCGCTCTGCAGGCTGCGCAAGAAGAGCCCGGTCATTGAAAGCAGAACCACCGACATGGCGATCTGCGTGACCACCAGCGTGTTTCGCATGGTCCAGCGGCTGCCCGGTCGAGCCAGCGCATCCTCGCCCTTCAGGGCATTGGTAAGCAGGGGCCGCGCGGCTGCCCAGGCCGGGGCCACGCCCAGCAGCAGCCCGCTCGCCACGCTTAGGAGGAAGGTAAAGAGCTGCACGCGCCAGTCCACGCGGAAACCTATGTCGATAGGAATCGCGACGGGCAGGTGGAGTGCGGAGAGCGCACGAGTGGCCCACACGGACAGAATCACGCCGAGTGCGCCGCCGCCCAGGCCGAGCAACAAGCTTTCGGTGAGCATTTGCCGCTGCAGACGGGCGCGGGTGGCTCCCAGCGCCAAACGAACGGCCATGTCGCGCTGACGGCTGGCGGCCTGCGCAAACAGGAGATTGGCGACATTCGCACCCGCAATCGCCAGCACCAGCAACGCCACGACGGCGAGAGCGGTCAGGAAGATTAACAGCGGTGCTCGCGAACTCGGCGGAAGAATGCCTGCCTCTTCGAGGACAAACGCATCGTCCTTGTCTGTATCCGGATAACTGAGCGCGGCACGTTTTGCAAGCGCATTGAGCTCCGCGGCCGCGTGTGCGCGAGTTTCACCGGACCGCAGCCGTCCAACAACCCACACGCCACCCGCGTTGCGGTCATTCCTTTCGGCAAAGGTTGGGGCCATCTGGTTCGCGCTGCCGAGCGGAACCCAGAATTGGCCATAGAACAACTGGTCGACACTGTGGAAAGCGGCCGGAGCGATGCCGACTACCGTAAATGCGCGGCCGGAGATGGTGACCGATTTACCTACAAGCTCAGGATCGCCGCGGAATTGGCGCCGCCAGAGGCCGGCACTCACCACAACCACAGGGTCGCGATCTTCGCCGCTGTTGAAGCCGCGACCGTGCACCATGCCCAACTGAGCAACGTCGAAGAAATTGGTCGTGACGGCCTGGCCCCACACGCGCTGCGGCTCCCCATTGCCAACGATCGATGCCGGCACCAAAGGGGCGTAACCTGCAAAGCTGGAGAATGATTTGGCTTGGTCACGAAGGTCGTTGTAGAGCGGCCACGAAAAGCCACCTACCCCGGAGCCTGGGTAGACGGCCAGTAGCGTAGACGGATCGCCAACCGGCGCCGGACGCAGCAGCAAGCGGCTGACCATGGAGAAGATGGTGGCGTTGGCGCCGATGCCGAGACCGATGGAGAGAATGGCTGCCGCGGTTGCGCCGCGATGCTTGGCCAGCATGCGAAGGGCGTAAGCGACATCACGGATGGGCGACTCGAGCCAGGGCAGGGTGCGGCGCTCGCGAACGGCCTGACGGGTTTGCTCCGCGCCGCCGAGGCGAATGAGGGCCTGTCGGCGGGCTTCCTCAGGAGTAAGGCCGGAGCGGATGCCGTCGTCAATGTGCATGGCGATATGGCTTTCGAGCTCGGCGTCGAAGTCGCTCTCACCGTGCCGCGAATTGAAGAATCTGCGTAGACGAATCCAAAATGCTCTGAGTTGGGGCATCACGCGTCCTTATCCTTCCTCGGCCGGAGTGAGAAAACGGGCCAGGATTTCGGTGGTCTGCTCCCACTCGGCGGCGGCGCGCTTCAACTGGCGCTGGCCGGCCTTGGTGAGTTCGTAAAACTTTGCTCGCCGATTGTTCTCCGACGTGCCCCAGTTGGAGCGGATAAAGCCCTCCTGTTCGAGCTTGAGCAGCGCCGGATAGAGCGTGCCGTAGTTCAACTGCAGCCGGTCGCCGCTGGTCTGCTCGATGCGCCGCGCCAGGCCGTAGCCGTGCTGCGCACCCATGGATTCAAGCGTGCGCAGGACCATCAGCGCCAGAGTTCCCTGCCAGACATCGGTCTTGTCACCCATTCGTTTCTTCCTCCGAACTTCTATTGCCTGCCAATAGGAGCAATGTACACCCTCTTCTATTGGAATGCAATACGAAAGATTTTGGCGGTTGGTTCCAGGATATGTTTGCCATTGGAAGCGGGCGGCTCGGCGGCGGATCGCGAAACTCCCCAGAGCCTTTCCGCATATAGGTAGCGCCGACCTCCAGGTCGGCTGTCGTGTGGGCCTCCTGGCCCGCACACCAATTCTGGAGGCGTGGACGCCGCCAGTACAGCCGCTCTAGAGAGCGGCGCTACTCAAATGCGCAATCTACGGATAAGCTCTAAGTCTCTTGGATGAAGTTCAATATCCTCTTGTCGAGGACGTTCAATGCAACTATGATTCTGGGCATGAAAACTTCCCTGCCCCGCTCCCTCATGATGTATGCCTCCATCCTGCTGGTCCTGCTTGCCGCCGTTTCCGCAAGGGCACAGGACTGGGCCAAGGCGCGCCTGGATGCTTCGCCGCGCCACCGTGAATATGTAACCCTGAAACACGGAGACCGCACCCTGCAGGCCTTCGTCGTGTATCCGGAGATCAAAGAGAAGGCTCCGGTGGTGATTCTGATTCACGAGATTTTCGGGCTTAGCGACTGGGCTAAAGAGATGGCCGATGAGCTTGCTGCGCGGGGGTTCATCGTGGTGGCGCCGGACCTGCTGTCGGGCTATGGGCCGGGCGGCGGGGGGTCGAGCGCGTTTGCAAGCATGGACGACACAGTGAAGGCTGTCTCCGGGCTCGATCCCGCCGGGGTAAACGCCGACCTTGACGCAGCCGCGGACTATGCGAAGCACATTCCCGCAGGCGACGGAAAGATTGCGACGGTCGGATTCTGCTGGGGCGGTGGGAAATCTTTCGCCTTTGCCGCGCACCGCAAGGACCTTTCCGCGGCCTTCGTTTTTTATGGGCCCGGACCGGCGGACGTATCCACGATTACCGCCCCGGTGTACGGTTTTTACGCAGGCAACGACGCCCGCATCGGCGCGACGGTTCCCGCTACCGTGGAAGCGATGAAGGCCGCGGGCAAGAAGTTTGAGCCGGTGACTTACGACGGCGCCGGGCACGGGTTCATGCGTGCGGGAGAGGATCCGACAAACACGGTGCCGGGCAACAAGACGGCACGCGAGCACGGATTTGCGCGGCTGGTCTCGCTGCTGAAGACGATGAAGAGCGTGCATGCGGCCGGCAGCCCCAGCGGCAAAGTGGTGAGCGAGAAGGTTCCGACTGCGAGTCCGGCATGCCATGACGAAAGCAAGCCGGCAACGAAGGCGAAGCTGTAGTGGCCCTGGCCGCGGATGGGGCGCGAGGGTAAAAGCTTATTCGTAAATAGATAGCACGAGTCTCTTGGCTCGAACATCGCAACTGGCGGCGTGGACGCCGCCAGTACAGCCGGTCTGGAGACCGGCGCTACCTCAGCAGTCAATTTACGCTCAGATTTCAATTCTGCGAAGCCAACTTGAACTGGATCGAAGCCTGAACTAAGATGGATTCGTTTCGCGGAGGTGGCCGTGCGCATCTTTGGATTTGTCTTCGTTCTTATCCTGGCTCCCGCTCTGTTTCTTTCTGTCTCCAAACCTTTGTCGGCGCAAGATGCTGCCGCTATCCATGTAGTTTCGGCAGGCGATGAATCCGCGCTGAGCCAGAGCGGCTGGCGTCAACTGGTCGAGACCAATCTGATTCAGGAGAAATTCGACGAGTTGGAGCGCATGGCCGCCGAGTATCGCAGCGAGAAGAGCCGTTTCCCCGGCGGCGATTGGAAGCTTCGGCAGTTCTATGGCGCGCTGGACGCGCCGCAACTCACCGACAAGGACTCCGTCGACCACATTGCGCACCTGGAGCGCTGGATGCAAGAGCGGCCGCAGTCGGTCACGGCGCGGGTAGCGCTGGCAACCAGCCTGCACCGCTGGGCGTGGGTGGCGCGCGGCAACGGCTTTGCGAACACGGTGACGGCTGAGGGCTGGCGGCTTTTCGGCGAGCGCATCCAGCGTTCGCAGCAGGTGCTTGAGAGCGCGGCGAAGCTGGATGCGAAGTGCCCGCAGTGGTATTCCGAGATGATGACCGTGGGCCTGGCGCAGAGCTGGGACGCGGGGCGCATGAAGGATATTTTCGATCGCGGCATCCAGCTTGAGCCCGGCTACTATTACCTCTACCTTGAATATGCGAATTACCTTTTGCCCAAGTGGGATGGAAAGCCGGGCGATGCGTCGGCTTTCGCCAAGAGTTCAGCGGACGACGTGGGCGGCGATGCGGGAGACGAGCTTTACTTTCAAATTGCAACCATTCTGATCAAGCGCGGCGACGGCGATTTCCCGGTGCACGAGATGGATTGGGAGCGGATTCAGCGGGGATACCAGGCTCTCACGGCGCAGTATGGCGCTTCCCGTCAGTCGAAGAACCAGATCGCCTTCATGGCCTACAAATTCAAGGACGCGGCGTTTGCACGCCAGCAGTTCGAACTGATCGGGAATAACTGGTCGCAGTTTGTGTGGCGGGATCGCCAGTTCTTCGATCGCGCGCGCGATTGGGCGCAGGGCCACGGCTTATAACAAATCAGAGCGATTCTGCGGATGAGTTCGAATCGACTTCTTCGCATTCCGAAGGTGAGTGCGGGCGAGGACGCCCACACGACAGCCGGACTGGAGTCCAGCGCTACAAAAAGGCGGCGGCAAATGAGAACGGGACTCAGATGCTGATTGGGCGTCAGTCAGCCTGAGCGGTGGTGCTCTCGATGCCGGGGGCTTGAGCCACTGTGGGCTTGGCGGGGCGGCTGATCTTCCAAACAGCATACGCGATGGCAGCTACCAACACCGCCGAAAACGCCCAAAGCAGCGGCGTAGACCACTTCTGCAACAATGCATTCCACAAGCGCACAACGTGACGTCCGTAAGCCACTGCGAGCCACGCGATGAGCGAGTAACGAAGGGTGCGCGCGGTGGCGAAGACAATGAGAAATCGTCTGCGCGGGACACCCAGCGCGCCGGCGGCAAGAATAAACGGTGACAGTGGCATGGGCGGAGGCAGCACGGCGGGAAGAAAAACGGCGAGGACGGGATGCCGCTCGACCCCGTCGACAATGCGGGCACGAAGCCGCACGGAAACCCAGCGGTGCAGAGCCGGCTCGCCGCCTTTCCTGCCCAGGTGCCAGGTTGTGTACCCACCAAGGATGCTGCCGACGATGGCGGTGGGGGCAAAGAGCCAGGGATTCCCCTGGTGGGAGACGAGCAGAAGCAGCAGCAGGTCGGTGCTGCCGGGGATGGGCAGAGGGATGATGGACGAATCGACGACGGCAACCAGAAAGAGCCCCAGCGGCCCAAGATGCATGAGCCAGCGCGGCACCAGCGAATGGCGAACGCGCGGGGCGGGAACAGCAGGCGGCGATGGTGCGAACGTGCTCATGCGGAGTTGGACGTGGCGCGCAAGCGGCAGGCCGCACGCCGACTCAACGATATAACCTAGAGCCTGGACATGGAAGACCTTTCCCCCAAAGCGCCCACACGCGGCATGGAGGCGTTTGCTTCCCGCGACTTCAAGCGGTATCAGTTGGCGCGTGTGATGGCCATTCTGGGCGCCGAGGCGCAGTCTGTGGCGGTGGCGTGGCAGGTGTACTCGATTACGCACCGTGCGCTCGATCTCGGATTCACCGGGCTGGCGCTGTTTTTGCCGGGACTGCTGTTCCTGCTGCCGGCGGGGCACGTGGCGGATCGCTTCGACAGGCGGCAGATCATCCTGGTGTGCTATGGGCTGCAGGCGATTGCGACCACCGTCCTGCTGCTGTTCACGCGCGCCGGGCTGCACGGGGAACATGGCGTTTATCCCATCTATGGCGTGCTGTTCTTCATGGGCACTGCGCGCGCGTTTTCAGGGCCGGCCAGTTCGGCGCTGATCCCCCACCTGGTTCCCGAAGCGCATTTCGTCAATGCGGTCACCTGGGGCGGAGCCATCTGGCAGTTCTCAAACATCACCGGGCCGGCGCTGGGCGGAGTGATGTTTACTTTGCCGCTGACCCATTGGATACCGGATACGCAACTACAGGGGGCGGGGATTGTATATGTCTTTACGCTCGCCACTTTGGGCTGGTTTCTGGTGCTGGTGGGTAGCCTGCATGCGCGGCCGGGGCGCATGGAGCATCGCGCCGCGTCGCTGAAGGTGGTGCTGGCCGGATTCCATTACATGCGCCGTTCGCCGATGCTGCTGGGTGCGTCGTCATTGGATCTTTTTGTGGTGATGCTGGGCGGAGCAACGGCGCTGATGCCGATTTTTGCGCACGATATTCTGCACCAGGGGCCGCAAGGGCTGGGCATGCTGCGCGCGGCTCCGGCGGCCGGTGCGCTGACCATGTCGCTGCTCATGGCGCGATTCCCATTCCGGCGCAAGGCCGGGCTGAGGCTGTTTGTGTGCGTGGCAATCTACGGGGCGGCCACGGTGGTATTCGGCGTCTCGCGCAATGTATGGCTTTCGCTGGGCGCGCTTGCTTTTGCCGGCGCGGCGGATACCATCAGCGTGATTATCCGCGGCTCGCTGCTGCAACTGGCCACGCCGCCGCAGATGCGCGGGCGGGTGAGCGCGGTGAACTCGCTGTTCATCGGCGCATCGAACGAGCTGGGCGAGTTTGAAAGCGGATTGACCGCGCAGTGGTGGGGCGCGGTGCGGGCAACGATTGTGGGCGGGGTGGGCGCGCTGGCCGTGGCAGGGCTGTGGGCAGTGATGTTCCCAGGGCTGAGGCGCACCGATGAGCTGAGTTCGGAGGCGCTGCGCGCGGAAGCATCCATCCTGTGAAACGCGAGGAAAACCGATGAAGACCTGGAAAATGGTTTTGTTCCCTACGCTGATTACGCTGGCTATCGGCGCCATCTATCTGTTCTCCGTTTGGAAACACCGCCAGGAGCCGGGAGTGACGCGGCAGAGCGGCGCCGCGCAGACCCTGAGCAAGGACGACCTGGTGGTGATGCGCTCCTACTTCCCGCAACATTTCGATGATCTGCAGCGGCTTGAAGGCACAACCGTTTGGATGAAGAACGGATACACAATGCCCTACTACCGTTACGCGGGCGGGCGAGTGGAGTTCGCCAGGAAAGCAGGGTTGATTGCAGCGGCCGCACGGCTGGATGTGAAGAAGATCGTCAAGGCCGCCGTGCCTGCGAATGTGGATGACGGCATTGAGCACGGCAGCCGGCAGGCATTTGCGGTGTTCTCGATGCCGGGAAGCCCGGAGCTTTTTGCAACGCCGGTCGGATTCATGGAGGGCAACCAGGAGGCCTACTTCACCGACTTGCTGTTCTTTTACGACGACCCGCATGGAATCTACGACTACTGGCCAAAGGACGTGTGGGCGCTCATCGACGCGCATCAGGTGAAGAAGGGCATGAGCGAGCTGGAGACGCGAATGGCGATCGGGCAGAAAATGCATCCGGACGGCGACAAGGAGGGAGACCGCACGGTGACTTACGATCAGAATGGGAAAAAGTGGACCGTGACTTATGTAAAGAACCAGGCCACGGCGATCATGACCAATTAGTGACTGTAAAAAGAAATCGGGCGGCTGCCTAGCGAAGAGGCGGCCACCCGAGAATCAAACTTGAATTTGCAGACCAGTGCAAGAGACATTCAAAGAGTACCGGCAGGCCGGCGGCATGTCTTGAGTCAATGGAGTGAGGCTGGACTCCATCATTGGGTGGAGACGAACCGGCTCGTTGAGCGGAAAATGGCCGATTGGCTGTGCATTCATGCCTGTGGCGCATTAGTGTGGAGGTGCGCTGGTTTTGCGCGCGCCTCGGTTGCCTGCGCGGAGCCGTCCCGATCTCTCTATGGCATACGACCTTGCCAATCCGATCTATCGGTTAGTTCCTCGCGGGCTAAACAGGCTGCGGAAAGACTCTACTCGGGAATCGCTTTGTATCAGGGCACGGCTTCAGTCGTGCCGCAGGCGGTTGAAAATAAGCAATGGGCTTCAGCCCCTGAGGGATGCTCTGAACTCGTTTCACAACAAAGCTCGACTTTTTCCGCAACCTGTAAGGACAGGAGCATTCACTCTGGCGCTGCTGGGCTGCGCGCTGAATGTGTCCGCGCTGGAGCCTTCGACTCCGCTGGCGAACTATGGGCGGCAGGCGTGGGTGATGGAAAATGGGCTGCCGCAGAATACGGTTCAGGCGCTGGCGCAGACCGGGGACGGGTTCATCTGGCTGGGGACCGAGGTGGGACTGGTGCGCTTCGACGGCAACGGGTTTCAGGTCTTCGACAAGAACTCGACGCCGTCGCTGCCGGGGAACGATGTTCGCTGCCTGCTGGCGACCAGCGACGGAGCGCTGTGGATCGGAACCAGCGAGGGGCTGGCGCGGTGGAAGGATGGGGTGGTTGCGGCGTTCACGAAAAAGGAAGGAATGCCTGGGAACAGTATCCAGGCCCTCTTTGTCGGAAATTCCGGGGACGTGTCGGCGGTTACTGAAAATGGCATTGGCAAAATTAAGGATGGGCGTGCATCGCTCGATACAGTGATCTACGAGGAGAATTTGCCGGGACCGCTTCCTGATTATCGATTTCGGGTATCACTGCCACAAGGGCACCTCGCCGATGCGAATTCTACGACACTTGCCATCGAGCAAAGCCGTGGTCATGCAATTCGATTCCATGTTGGCGGCGAAATCCCTGGCACACGAATTCAATTGCTTTATCTCGACCGCGAAGGAACTCTTTGGATCGGGACCAATGGCGGGCTGGCGCGATGGACTGAAGGCAAACTACAACGGTTTCCGGTAACCGATCCGCTGGCCACGGCTTCCGTGCTGGCGCTGATGGAAGACCACGAGGGCAACATCTGGGCGGGGACTGAGACGGGCGGGCTGCACATTTTGCGCGACCAGCGTTTCCGCACCATCGGCGCTCGCGACGGGCTCTCTTCCGACGCAACCACCGCGGTGGTCGAGGATGGCGCAGGCACGCTGTGGGTTGGAACCAGCGGCAGCGGCTTGAATGCGGTGCGGCGTATTGCCGAAAACCCCGCAGGGGCTAAAGCCCAATCCAATGAAGGGATGTTCTCGGCACGACTGAAGTCATGCCCTGATACAGTGCCGGGCCTCTCCTCGGGCTGTGGGGCGGGGGCAAGCACTGTGAAGAACTATTCGGTGAAGGATGGGCTGCTGAGCGACGTGATTCTGTCACTGGCGGCGGCACCGAATGGAGACCTGTGGGTGGGGACGCCGGATGGGTTGAACCGAATCCGCCGCAGCAAGGTCGATGCGTTTACTTCGGCGGACGGGCTACCCGACGACTTCATCCGCTCGCTGCTGGCCGACGCCGATGGGTCGCTGTGGATTGGCACGCGGCGCGGGCTTACGCACTGGATGGGCGGGGCCGCGGGGCAAACAAGCCGGCCGGGCGGGGAACAATCCGGCATGAAGATGGAGACGTTCACGCAGGCCAACGGACTAGGCAGCGATCTGGTGGGCGCGATGACCAGGGATGCGAGCGGGGATCTGTGGGTGGCCACGTTTGCGGGGCTGTCACGGTTACACACCGGCAAGATTGAGAACTTTACAACCGCGGACGGCCTATCGAGCAACGTGATTACGGCGCTGTTGGCGCGAACGAACGGGACGCTTCTGATTGGGACGCAGGACCACGGCTGGAACCAGTGGGAGGGGCGGAGGTTTTCGGCGGCGGCGCAGCAGGGGCTGGACCATACGACCATTCGCGCCATTCTCGACGACGGCAGGAACCATCTGTGGTTTGCCACGGGCAATGGAATTGCGCGGTGCGATTGCAGTTCGACGGCGGCTGCAATGGCCGGGGCCGACTGCTCGCACTGGATTGAGTTTGGCGCCGCTGACGGGCTGCGCAGCCGCGAGACGGCGATCAACAGCCACCCCTCGGCGTGGCGTTCGCGCGATGGACACCTGTGGTTTGCCACGCCCAAGGGCCTTGTCGAAGTGGACCCGGAGCACTTCCCGGTGAACATGGTTGCTCCGCCGGTGGCGCTGGAAAGATTTGCCGTAGACGACCTCGACCAAGCATTGCATGCAGCGGGATCTTCTCTTGTGGTGCCGGCGGGGCATGTGCATTTTCAATTCGACTATGCGGGATTGAGTTTTACAGCGCCGCAAAAAGTGCGCTATCGCTATATGCTTGAGGGCTTCGACAAGGGGTGGACCGAGGCAGGGACGCGCCGCGCTGCGTATTACACGTCGCTTCCGCCGGGGCGATACACATTCCGCGTGCAGGCTGCGAATAACGACGGCATGTGGAATACGACGGGGGCGGCCCTGGCGTTTGAACTGCGGCCGCATTTTTATCAGACGGCCTGGTTCTATGCGCTGGTTGCGTTGGCGCTGGCAGGCGCGGTTGTGGTGCTGCTGCGCCGGCGGCTCAAGCGCGCGGAGAGCGAATTCCGCGCGGTGCTGGGCGAGCGGAGCCGCATTGCGCGCGAGATTCACGACACGCTGGCGCAGGGCTATGTGGGCGTCTCGGTGCAGTTGGAGGTGCTGGCGGAGTTGCTGCGCATGAGCAAGGTTGAAGCGGCGGCGAAGCAACTGGACAAGGCCCGCGGCTATGTGCGCGAGGGGCTGGCCGACGCTCGCCAATCGATATGGGCGCTGCGCTCACAGGACTCGGGCGAGACCACGCTGCCGGTGCGGCTGCGGCGCATGGTAAAGGCCGCGGGAGGCGGCGGGCTCGAGGCGAGCTTCAGCATCTTTGGCGCGTACCGGCCGCTCGAGGCAGAGATGGAGCGCGAAATCCTTCGCATCGCGCAAGAGGCCATCCATAATGTGAAGAAGCACGCCGGGGCGAAGCACGCGTTTGTTCAGTTGGAGTATGGACCTAGCGAAATTGCGTTGGAAGTGCGGGACGATGGGCGCGGGTTTGTTGCGAGCGAGACGCCGGAATCGCCGGCGGGACATTTTGGGCTCACCGGAATGAGAGAGCGGGCGGCGGCCATTGGCGGGACGCTTGAAGTGACGAGTGAGCAGGATATGGGAACAACGGTGCGATTGCGGGTAATGGCTGCGAAGAGCGCCGTTTGATTCGTGGCCTCCCACCCATCCGCAAAAAGCGCGGATGGATGGGGCACCCAGTTTTTGTACCCGGGTTTTGTGGAAAGACACGAGAGCGGTTGAAGGAGCAATAGTGACGAAGGAAACGATTCGGGTGCTGATTGTGGAGGACCACCACGTGGTGCGCCAGGGACTGGTTGCGCTGCTGAACGTGGTGGAGGGCCTTGAAGTTGTGGGCGAGGCAGCGGACGGCGTGGAGGCGATTACGCAGTTTCGCAAGCACCTGCCGGACATCACGCTGATCGACTTGCGGCTGCCGCGCATGAGCGGAGTGGACGTGATTCAACGCATCCGCATGGAGACGCCGCACGCGAGGCTGATTGTGCTGACCACCTACGACGGCGATGAGGATATTTATCGCGCGCTGCAGGCCGGAGCGCGGGCTTACCTGCTGAAAGGCATGACCTCGGACGAGCTGATTGCGACCATCCGCGCGGTGCACGCGGGCAAATCGCACATACCGCCGGCCATTGCCGAGAAGCTTGCCGAGCGCATGGGCACTGAAGATTTGACGCCGCGGGAGTTTGACGTGCTGGAGCAGATTGTGCACGGCAAGAGCAACAAGGAGATTGGAACCGAGCTGGAAATTTCAGAAGCCACGGTGAAGACGCACATCAACAGCCTGCTGGGCAAGCTGGGCGTAACTGACCGGACACAGGCGGCGACGGCGGCTATTCAGCGCGGAATTGTGCCGCTCGAATCCTTGAGAAAGACGAGGCCATCATGACAGAACGGATGAAGAGAACGATATTCTGCGGAGTGTTTCTTTTGATTGCGGCAATGGTTCTTCAGGCTGCGCAGGCGCAGAAGACGGCGTGGCGGCAGGCGACGGATGCGGAACTGGCATCGCTCTTGCCGGCGCGCGCTCCGGTAGAGAAGGAACATATTGAGACGGAGATGCGCACCGCCTCGGGAATTGTGAACAGCAAAGGACACTACATTGCGGGCGTGGTGCTGTTGACGGCCGGGTACTCCGCGGACGGCAAGTACTCGCACTATCTGGTGGTGCAGGTTCCGGTGCGGGTGGGTGGGATTGCGCTCAAGCCCGGCGAATATGCATTTGGTTGGACACGGACGCAGGGCGGCGATGCGCTGAGCGTGCATTTCCACGAGGCGGCGACGGGAACGCTGGTGGGGACTACGGACGCGCACCTAATCGCCGGCTCCGGCCGAATCACGAGCCTGCACATCTGGCCCCCGGAAATCAAGGCGCTGATTCAGATTGGAAGGTTCGGGATTCCCTACGAGATAGGCGAAGAGTAGCGGAGTGCGGGATATAGAATTGACTGCGAACCATGGCCCGCACGGGGTGGCCGCACCATGATCGCAACCAAGGAAGACCCTGCGGCTCCGCCGGTTTTTAACGCCGCTACGCGCGCTGTTGCTTCCACGCTTGGCGTTCTGGTCGGTATTGGCTCCATCGACCATGGACTGCTGGAATGCCTGCAAGGATCGCATCCAACTCCAGGCCTGATCGTGAATGCTCTGGGTTCGGGTTATGGCTGGACGGCGTGGACCGAGGGCGGCGAAGGTGCGTTTACGCTCATTCCCAACTTTCTTTTCACCGGCATAGTGGCAACGGTGTTGGGCCTCGCGATAATCCTCTGGTCGCTCCGTTTTATCCAGACGCGGCACGGTCCGGTTGTGTTTCTATTTCTGGGCGTGGCTTCATTCTTGAGTGGAGGCGGCGTTGCGCAGATTGTCCTCTTTACGCTGGCCTGGGGCGTGGCCACGCGTATCCGGGCGTCGCTGAATTTCTGGAGCCGGCTGATTCCAACGGCGGTTCGGCCGGCTCTGGGTCGCATCTGGCCCTGGGGCCTTGGCGCGGCTTGCGTCCTTTTTCTTGCCGCGCTGGAGATCGCGATTGTGGGCTATGTTCCCGGCGTTTCAGAGCAGACGCAGCTCCTGCACATCTGTTGGACGATTCTCGCGGCGGCGCTGGCGTTCTACCTGCTGTCGATGCTCTCAGGGTTCGCGCACGACATCGAGGTTCGCAATCGGGTGGAACGGGGCTGAGCGGCGTCAATGATTGCTGAGGTTGAAGAGCCGGGCCAAGATGGCCGTGGCGAGGACGGCGAATCCAGTGGCAATGCGGTGCAAGTTGCGCCAGGCAACGCACGCGCGATTGGGCATGGTGAGTGCGGAGCCGCTCGCGATCAACAAGACGGCTGAGACCGCAAGAACCGCAATCACGGCAAAGAAGGCCGCTCTCGATTCGATCTGCCGGCCGGAATGGTAGATGACAATTGCGGTGTATACCACCCACGCCAGCGCTATCAGCTTATGGAAACCGGATAAGGGCAGGTTGAACGGCTTGCCGAAGCCGGTTGCCAGCGTGGCCAGCAACAACAGTCCAATCACGACGAGCTTGCGCGTGATATCCATTTTGCGCCTCTATCATCCAGGAAGCCATTATCCATTCTTGGTTCGGAGGACTGTCTCCACATCCGCTCGAGAACCGCGCGAACAGATGTGAGGCTTGAAAGCAGGCTTCCTATTTCTGGGCCGTCAGCACCTTGCCCGGCGTGGGCGGGTTGACTTGCGCATTCAAATAATTAGTGAGGTCATCGACATCCTGCTTCGTCCCGACCATGGGCGGCATGAAGCGGCGATAGGGCGAATCGGCTTTGTAGTCGTGGAGCATCGCGATGAAGCTGCCGATGTTGGCGCTGTCGCGGCCGGCAAGCAGCGTCTTGATCGGGCGATAGCCGGAGAGCGTGTGGCATGAGCCGCACTCGCCGCGGAAGATGGCTTCGCCGCGGGAGTAACTGGATGTTGAGTTATTCCAGACCCACTCCGTGCGGGTCAAGTAGCCTTCCTGGTTGATGCGTGCGACGTATGGGACGCGGACTCCGTTCGAGTACATCCAGCGGCCGATGACGTAGGGTTTGCGCAGCATCTCGCGCGCGTATTCGCCGGAGCCAGTCGCGATGAGCGCGAGCAGCAAGACGGCCATGGCGTGAGATAGGTTGAACTCAACGGGATTGCGATAGGCCAAATAATAAGCGACGCCGACGATGGTGGCCGAAGTGACGATGATGATGAGTGCGATGCGCGTGATGACGGAGAAGGTGCCGGCGCCGATGGTGTCGATGCCCAGCGAAAGAAGGGCGCGCTGCGATTCGGGAACCATCCAGAGGTACCAGATCATGAGGAACGGAATGGCTACGAAGGAAGGCACGAGCCACTTGACGCTCCACTTGACGAGTGAAGACTTGAGGGCGGGATGCGCGTCGCCGTCAATGCGGCTGGAGGTAATAAGCGCCCAGATGCCGGCCAGCGAGGCGCACACGCAGGAACGCAGGAAGAGGCTGGGCCAGTAAGTGGGATTGAAAAATGCATTCCAGAATTTGCTGGCTTCGTTGCCGGTTCCGGCGACGGCGAGCCAGGTGTCGCCCGGCGTGAGCATGAAAGTGAGAATGCCGTTGATGATGACCAGCGTGGCGATGGACGCGCCGGCGTAAACCCATCCCACTTTGAGATGCAGCTTGGGATCGATGCGGTCCCAGGTGTAGTAGTAGACCGCGACGGTGGTGAGCTCGACCATGAAGAAGACCCACTCGATGGCCCATCCGAAAACGAAATTGTGTATGAGCGTGCTGGTGGCTTCAGGATGGGTGAGGCCGATGGCGAACCAGATGCCGACGCCGGAGATGGTGCCGAAGACTCCAGTCAGGATGAGGAAGAATCTCGAGTGCCGGGCTAGCTGCTTGAGCCACTCTGCGCCCATATTCTTGTCGGCCATGCGCATGGCCTTGCGCTCGGCGATGGGGAGATAGAGTCCGCCGCCCACGGCAAACTGCGAGATCATGACATGGAAGATGGCGATGATGCCGATCACCCAGCCCGAGCCGAGATAGGGAATGTTCCAGAATGGGTAGTTCATAGGTGCTCCAGTGAACGAGTGAAAAAGTGGATGAGTGAAGAAGTGAATCAGTGAACGAGTGAAAAAGTGAATGAGCAACGAGGCTAGCAAAGAAGCGCTCATCTTGCTCGCTGTGGCTTTTTGCACCTCTTCACTTTTTCACTGGTTCACTTCTTCACTGCCTTTCTCCTCAACTGCTGTTGTTCTTCAGCTTACCGAGTAGCGATAAAAGCATCTTCTCCACTTCATGTGAAATTCCATTGGTCGTGTTGAGCAGTTCTGAGTCTGCGAACCCTAGTGCGCCGGAGAGTTCAAGTTGAGTTTGCAGCTCGCAATTCGAGGCCCGTGCGATGAGGAGAAAGTGTTTAAACTCGCGCGGGTTCATGCGCCCGTGGCCTTCCGCAATGTTGCTCGGGACAGAAACTGCCGAACGCCTTAGCTGAGAGGTGAGTCCGAAGACCTCCTCGCGAGGAAAGTGTTGCGTGAGCCGATAAACGGCAACCGTCAACTCCATAGACCTTTGCCACACCTGCAGGTCTCGGAATGATTGCATGGCTGCTCTCCTCCTGGGCTTATCGACAATCACTTGGCATTCCACTTTCTTCCGTACGTCACTTCTTCACTTTTTCACTTCTTCACTCGTTCACTGTCCTACCGAATCGTCCAATAGCCAATGACAGTGGTGGCCAGCAGCGCGAAGACCGCAAACAGGCCGAAGTAATGTGTGGCGCGAGCGCGCTGACCGGACTTCTTCTTGATGTCGTAAAACGGAATCAGAATCCACAGCACGATGCCGAGGGTGAACAGGAGAATGCCGGCGATCTCGCCTGCCTCGCCGGGAAGCACGCTGCCCAGCAGCTTGAGCATCTCAAAGGGGCTCATGAAGTACCACTCGGGATGAAT
>Ga0326727_10011046_pt1 | contig 21208 bp, 14 predicted proteins | sample MB2enrmetagenome_FD_207643 | JGI IMG/M metagenome (GOLD analysis project Ga0326727, IMG submission 207643) | Lab enriched peat soil microbial communities from McLean, Ithaca, NY, United States - MB29MY | ecosystem: Environmental > Terrestrial > Soil > Wetlands > Peat | place: USA: New York...
CACTGGGCGCACCTCCGGCGGTCTTGTCCGTAACGGCCGCCTCCGGAATGCCAGTGAGCCTTTCCTCCACCACGCCCCCGGTGTGCACGGTTTCCGGATCGACCGTTTCCTTTCTTTTACCGGGGACATGTTCTCTTACGGCCTCGCAAGCGGGAAACGCGATCTACCTGCCGGCGTTACCCGTGTCGCGGAGTTTCACCGTGCTCACCGCGCAGAGCATCACCTTCGGCTCGCTCCCCAACCGGGCCGTGGGTTCCGCGCCCTTCGCGCTCTCGGCCACCGCCAGTTCCTCGTTGACTGTCAGTTTCGCCTCCACGCCCCCTTCTGTGTGCTCGCTTGCCGGAACCACGGTAACGCCAACCGGTATAGGGACCTGCACGATTACCGCATCCCAATCGGGCAACGCGGTTTATGCGGCGGCGAGTCCGGTGACCCAAAACTTCAACGTCACTATCGGAACGCAGACGATTACATTCACGGCTCCCGCCAACCAGGTATTCGGCGTGGGCCCAGTCCCGCTTACGGCCACCGCTTCCTCGGGTCTGGCTGTCACCTTCAGTTCCACCACTCCTTTGGTATGCACCACCGCCGGCAGCATTCTAACGGTAGTCGCCGCAGGCAGTTGTTCGATCACGGGCTCGCAGGCAGGCAATTCCAACTGGTCTCCCGCTGCCCCCGTGACGCGGACTCTCAGCGTCGCCCTGGCCTCGCAAACCATTACATTTGCAGCATTGCCCACTCAAGCCTTGGGAGGAATGCCATTCGCTGTTCCCGCCGCGGCTTCCTCGGGACTTTCGGTCGGCTTCAGTTCCACCACGACTCCCGTCTGCACGGTGGCGGGCAATGCGGTTACCCTGCTTACTACCGGAACTTGCTCCCTCACTGCCAACCAAGCCGGGAACTCCAACTGGATGGCCGCCGCGCCCGTTTCGCAATCCTTCAAAGTCAGCCCGAACCTGCTGACGAACGGCGGCTTCGAAAGCGGGACGCTTTCCCCATGGCTATTCTTCGCGAACGGCGCCGGGACGGTTGCATCCGCGGCTTTAGATACCACGGTTTTCGAAAGCGGCACAGCCTCGGCTCGCCTCACCGTTACAGTGCCGGCGGCTTACAACTGGCAGGTTGATCTGGAACAAGATGGCCTGTCGGTATCTTCAGGGAGCACCTATCAGGTCCAGTTCTGGGCCAAGGCGAGTTCGGCCCGTTCCATTGGGGTGGCACTGCAGGGAGGTTCTCCTTCGTTCGCGTATTACGGCCTGAACACCCAACTGTCCATCGGAACCACCTGGGCACTTTATTCGCTTCCGTTCGTCGGGAGCGCCACCGCTCACGATGGCAGGCTTGAATTTTCAGTCGGCGCCGTGGCCGGGAACGTTTGGCTCGATGACGTGCAGTTTTTCGCCCACTGATTGACCGGCCGTAGCCTTCCCGCCCTCCGCGGCACGGGCACAAGGGCATTGTCCCGGAGCCAGTCTTCTTCAATCGAGAACCGGCTGAGCGTGAGAGCTACAAAAAGCCAGGCCAGAAAATCCGAAGGCTCCTGGCCGTATCCAAAAAGACCTGGCATTTCAACGTTTCCGCGCACCATCAGGAACAAGCAGCCAAACAAAGCCCACTGGCCTCGATGCCAGGTGTGCCACTGCCGGAATGCCAACTTCCAGCAAAGGCTCAGAAGAAACATAAAAAAGGCTATTACGGGTATAGATCCAATCAGCCCCTGCTCCGCCAGCATCGTCAGATACTCATTGTGATACCCGCCCGCAATGTTGCTCGCGATGTTGCTTGTAAGTTGGTATTCCCCGGGCAATCTCGACACTAGATCATCCCGCCACGATTCAAAGCCGTACCCAATGAGCGGGCTCTCCGTGAACTTCGCAACCGCGACTGACCAAAGATCCCACCGGCCCTCCGTGATCTCCGTCATCCGCTTGAAAGGAACCCGGAACAGCACCAAGAATAGAGCCGCGAATATCGCGACCGCCATAGCGTAGCCAATGGCGCGGACCCATAACTTCCGGCCCCGCCACGCGTTCATCAGGAGCAGAACAAATACAGCCAGAACCAAAACTCCAACAGGTGCGCGAGACCCGGTGAATACTGTTGTTACAACCAACAGGAAGAACCCGAGCGACCCCAGGAGGAAGTTCGCGCGCAGGACGCACATTCCCATGATGTAAGAGAACACCGAGGTGAAGGCAACCGCGTTCAAGGGAATCGCATGTTTCACCGCCATGCCCTTGAACTCCCGCGCGGATTTGTAAGTGGGAAGTACGACACCCTTGTACTGCACATAACTCACCAATATGAAAAACGCGCACAGAATACTGATTCCAATCAGGGCTAGCGCGAATACCTTGGCGGTTACGGGATCTCGAAGCGCCCGGCTAACCGCCAGAGCAACTATACAGAGCATCGTGAGCTTCACCAGATCCGTCAGAGCCCGCGAAGGGTTCGTGGAAGCCATGGACGGAATCAGCAGCGTCACGCACATTGTCACCATATAGGCGCTCATCCGGACTTCCGCCGCGGTGATCAGGGCGTGGCTCCAAAGCAAGGCAAGAAGCATTGCCGCGGCAAATACCGGAGGACGCAGGATATAGCTGGAAGAATCTGGGTTTAACGAATAGATGGGCCAGAAAAGACCTACGATGAGCGGAATTGACCCCGCCAGCAACCACGACATCAGCGATCCATTTCGTTCGGGATTGCAGGCTTCAAAGTAGGTGCGGTCCAACAAGCCTAGATGATAACTGGAAATTCCGAAAAAGAGAAAAACGTACGAAGTCCTACTTTTGATTCGACGTCTGCATAGGGGAAATACGGCGAACCAGCAGCCTTCCCGCGGAGATGCCGTGGTCTTCAATCACCTTGAGGGGCCGTGCCGCCCCATAGGAGAGAAGAATCGTAGCGCTGGCCGCGATCGCGAAACGGTATACCGGCCCGATTCCTTCGTACTTGAGCAAGAAATAACTGATAGGGGTAAGAAACATCAGATGGGTGAGATACACGCTGTAACTCGCGTCAGCCATGAATTTCCCCACCCGGCCGGAAAGCGCAGTACGGGCACGCCCGGCAAGACGGCCAAGCCAGAAAGCCTCTCCCGAAAACAGAACCCAGGCAAATGTAGCCACCAATGCGATGTCGTGCGCATCGCGCGGAACCAGTGCCAGAGCCGCCGCGCCGACTACCATCCAGGTCTGACGGCGGTCTTCCCGGGATAAATAAGCCTTGGCCCACAGCATGCCGATCACAAACCACAAGAGGCTCATGGGGAGCGGTGATGGCTGCGTGAAGAACTGTGCGATACCAAACCGCGAGGTGGCCCACAGCCATGCTCCTGCCGCAACCGCCGCGAGAGAGACCCATCCAAATCGAGCCGCCAGAAGCATAAGAAACGGAAACACCAAATAAAACTGCATCTCCAGACTCAGACTCCAATCCGGTACGATCAGCGAGGAATGGTAAGTGGGCGCCAGACCAAACAGGTAAGTCAAGTGAAGCACGATGTGAGTGACGCCCAGCGGTGGCGAGGATAGAGCTCCCGCTCCTCCCACTTTTGCGTGGATCGCCTCCGACCAATCGCGGAACTGGGTGTACAAAGCATAAGCCGGTAACAGAGATACATAATAGAGCGGACTGATGCGGAAGAAACGCCTGATATAAAAAATCAGCCAGGTATGCGGACTTGACCACGGCTCCTTCGCGGCGCGAAGCGCATAGTGGTAAGTCATCAGGAAGCCGGAAAGCAACATAAAGCCATCCACTGCGTAATGCGGCGAGCGAACAATGGGAAGAAACGTCATGCCGGTCTTGGTGCACGCATGCCCCAGGACAACCCACAGCGCCATCAACCCTCGAAGACCGTCGAGAGCGCCAAGATGCTCGCTGGTCCCGATGTTATTCCGCGCTTCCGATTGCTTCGAAGAAACGACGGATGCAGTTGCATGCGCCAATTTCTGTCACCTCCTGTATCCTTTATCACGATTGAGATCGGCGAACTTACAATCTGTCAGTAATGAATCCTTTATTAGAAGCATAAATGGAAAACGGGTTGTTTTGTAGCGCTGGCTGTGGCAAATTGAAGTCTTTCGAGAGTTGTTACTCATCTCGAGTAAGCGCAAATGATGACAAGCGCCACCTGCCGGGACGCCGCTGAGACTCCGCCAGGCGGGTTGCGGATTCAAGGGCTTGACGGGCTGCGCGGTATTGCGGTGCTCGCTGTCGTGGTCTTCCACGCTTTTCGAATCAGGGACATGCCTGGGTTCGTTCCAGCCATCTGGCGGGCGTTCGTCTTCTCGACCTGGGTAGGGGTCGACCTGTTCTTTGTCCTCTCCGGTTTTCTGATTACCGGTATCCTGCTCGATACCAGGGAAGATAGAAGATACTTCCGGAATTTCTATGCGCGCCGAACTCTTCGTATCTTCCCTCTTTACTATGCGGTGTTGGCAGTCGCCCTAATCGTGATACCGCGAGTGGTCGGCTTGACGCGACTGCCGCCACTTTTTCCGAGATTGATCGAGAACCAATTCTGGCTCTGGACTTATCTCCAGAATTACCTGCAGGCCACTGGAAAACACACCCTGCCCGGCTTTGGGCACTTCTGGACTCTGGCGGTGGAGGAACAGTTCTACTGGATGTGGCCGCTGATCGTCTGGCTCCTCAGCCGGCGAGGGCTTTTCCGGTTTTGTCTGGCAATGGTCGCGGTGTCGCCTTTGTTGCGTCTCGCCCTGATCGCGCTCGGAACACAAAACTGGGCAATTCGGCAATATACATTCACTCGCGCCGATACGCTGCTGTATGGCGCCCTGGCAGCTCTCGTGGTTCGCGACACAGGTATGCACAGAGCCTTACAGCGCTCTGCGCGAATTCTAGTCCCCATCTCGTTTCTGTCGCTGGTCGTCATGCTGGTCAGGTCCGGATTCTTGCCTTACGAGGAAACTGAGACTCTCTTGATCGGGTACTCCGCGCTCGGCATTCTTTTCTCGGCGCTCATCTACCGCGTGGTGACAACAAACCTTTTCGCAGTCGTGCTCTCTAGCAAGGTGCTGCGCTGGTTTGGTAAGTACAGCTACGGCATCTATGTGTTTCATTGGCCCGTCGTCCAGGCCTATGAGTCGCTTGCCGCGCCGCGCTTCGCACCTGGTTTTCCTTACTGGAATGCGGTCCTTTCGCTCGCATCGGTGACTCTCGTGAGCGCCTCCGCCGCATTCATCAGTTGGACGTGTTTTGAAAGCCAAATACTAAAGGCAAAAAAGTGGTTTGAATATGAACCCCACCACGTGGAAGTCTCCTCTGACTCACTCTCTCCAGCACGCTCATCCTGATGCTGCGGCGTATCCGTGCGTTCAGCAAGTGGCCCAGGAGGATCACCTCGCGCCCGAATGCCTGATCAAGGTCTTTGAGCTTGAGCAGGTGTTTCATTCGAGAATTCTTGCCACGGAAGACCCCAATGAACGGAAGCGGCAATACGCCGCGCTCTATAACGAGGTTCACCACCTAAAGCAGGCCGGCTCCACCGTCGCGTTTCATTCAGATTCGCCGAATGAGGTGGCCAGGCAGTCTCGCCTCGCCTTGACATTTCGGCGCGAGATTTCAGGACGATCGCTTTTGGACGTGGGCTGCGGTGCCGGACTCTTTTTGCGCACAGTTCACAAGCTTGTTTCGCACGGCAGGCTTTGCGGAATCGATACGTCGGCCGTTCGTTTGCCGGCGGAAGATGAATCCATCCGATTCGTTCAATCCGACGTCGTCAGGTTCCAAATCGATGCCAAATTCGACGTTGTGTTTTCTCATCAGGTGCTCGAGCACATAGCGCCGGCCGATTTGCCCGCTCACCTATCGTCCATCCGGAACGCATTGGAGGACGGTGGAAAACTGATTGTCTGCCTGCCAAATCGCTATTGGGGGCCGCAAGATGTTACCCGCATTATCGATAACTCTTTTCGGGGAAAGGTACCGGCCATGGGTTCTCATCTCAACGAGTCCTCATATACGGAGCTTGTGCCGGTCCTGGAATCTTACGGCTTCTCCAATTGTCGGACCATTCTTCCGCTGGCTGCTTTCCTCCCCGCTGTAAGTGAGTATCGCGTACGTCCGTGGTTCAATCGACTTATCGAAACTCAGGGGACGATACGTACTATTCTGAACTTAATACGCGCGAGTGGAAAGCCCATTTTTAAGAACCCAATTATCCTGATATGCGATAAGTGACTAAGAGTGTTTCGTCCGCCATACCGCGGGTCCGATTCAAAATGTATAGGATCGAACACAGGTGTTGCGTGACCTTCAATGTGGGAGTCAAGATGAATTGACGCAGGCATGAATCCACTGATATGATTGGCTCGGGAAGTTAGACAGATTCGAAGTAACCGCCTCGGCGAGAGTACCTTCACGATCATTGAACCAGGCCGGTTGACGGCCCCAAGAAATGCTTCGAAGAAATCGAACTGCCCTGAAAATTGCCATCTTCACCGTTCTTCTTGCCGTCATTGGTCTGGTGATGTGGGTTTTCTTCAGTCGCGAGCCCGAAGGAAGGCCCGATTACGGGCTTCTCATTGAGTCCACGTGGACCTCGGCAAGGCTTGGAAATATCTAATCAAACCAGCGCGGGGTGTAGCATTTGCCAACTATAAGAATCGCGGCGTCAAGTGTAGTGTTGGCGGCCCTCTCCCTTGTGCCGCTGAGTGCGCAGGAGAGTGAGCCCGCTCAGTATCCTTCTTCCGCGACAGACGCCGACCGTTATGGCCCCATTGTCAGCAACTTGTCCTTCGAGCCGCTAGGGCCGGGTGACCTCGTTTATGTCGCGGTCGGCAACTGCCAGGAAATCAGCCGGAGTTATCGAGTCTCGCTTTCGGGAACGCTCACCCTACCGCTGTTGAAAGAGCCAATCCAGGTGAGCGGGAAGCTGCCGAGTGAAATCGACAAGGATGTCGAACGTCAACTTCGCGATCAGAAGATCCTGGTGGACCCCGTTGTTTCCGTCGCCGTGATGGAATACCGGAGCCGCCTGGTGAACGTGGTGGGCGCGGTCAAGCTCCCTACCAGCTTTCAGGCGCTGGGCAACACGCGGCTATTGGACGCCATCAGCAAAGCGCAAGGCCTGGGGCCGGACGCAGGCCCGGAGATTCTCGTTCTCCGCAAGGGGGAGCTGGAACCGCTGCATATTCAGGCGAAAGCACTCATGAGCTCCGGCGATCCGGCGCTGAACGTGGAACTTCACGGGGGCGAGGAGGTAAGGGTGCCCGAAGCGCCCAAGATCTACGTCATGGGCAATGTGAAGACCCCCGGTATCTACCCGATGAACGACCCCGACGGTTGCACCGTCCTCAAGGCGCTCGCTCTTTCGCAAGGCTTGCTGCCCTACTCGCAGAAGACCGCGTACGTTTACCGTGTGGTCCCCGGAGCTCCCAAGCGGCAGCAGATTCTGGTCGCGGTAAACGACATCCTCAAAAAGCACACAGACGATTTCCAACTTCAGGCGAACGATATTCTCTACGTGCCTGACAGTTCCTTCAAACGCAACGGAGCGAATGTGCTCGATCGTATCTCGGGCTTCGGGTCGTCCATCGGCGTGGAATCCGTAGTATTCGGGCATCTTTAAGCGAAGGACTGTCATGGTAAACAACGGCCTGAACCACCACAACAGCGAACCCGGAATGGAGTTAGCCGAGTTCACGCGGGCTCGTCCGGGTGCTGGAGTTCTTGTCCCGGCGATTCCGCAGATGCCCGGTAGTTACCGGCAAGCCCCTGGTGAAAATCCGAGCGAATCGGTTTCCCGATTTGTGCGCGTCTTATTAGCTCATAAGTGGAAGATTCTCTCCTTTATGGCGCTCTCCATGGTGCTCGCTGTAGTGGTCTCTCTGTTCCTGCAAAAGCTGTACGAAGGCACGGCGACCATCAAGTTAGATGCCAAGAATTCAGCCGGTATCATTGGCCAGCAGGCAACCACGTCCCTCGCCGGCAATGATATGGATCAAATCATCACCACCGAGATCGAGATCGTACAGTCGGACCCGGTGTTGCGGCCCGTTGTGGAGAAATATCACCTGCTGGAGATGGAGAAGCAGACCAGGGGCCTGGATCCGGCTGAGATCGAGCGCCTGCACAATGCGCCCATTGAACTGAAACGCCTGAAGGTAAAACGACCACCCAACACGTATCTGATCCTGATCTCTTACCGTGCGCCCACCCCTGAACTTGCCGCGGCCATTACCAACGCGATAGCCGATTCCTACATAGCTCACGCGTTCGATTCGAAGAATAGATCGTACGCGGAAGTATCCGGTCTGATCGCGCGACAGCTTAAGGAGCTTCGCGCGAAGACGGAGGCGTCTTCCGCATTGCTCACCAGCTACGAGAAGGAACTGGACATGGTGGACCCGGAGCAGCGCACCAGCGTGCTTTCCACCCGGCTTTTGCAACTGAACACGGAATACACCGGCGCGCAGGCGGATCGCATGAAGAAGGAGGCCGACGACAAGGAAAACAGGTTGCCCACGGTGGCGTCCGCGGAAGTGTCCGTCCAGGGGCAGGCACTGGAAAGAGCGGTGGAGCGGCTCGATACCGCGCGTCAGCACTTTGCGACCGTGAGTAGTGTTTACGGTGAAAACAACGCCGAGTATAAGAAATCGCAAAAGGAAGTAAAGGAGCTGGAAACCCAGGTGGAGGCGCTCAAAAACAACACCAGGGACCGGGTCCATTCGGATTATCTGGAGGCGCTGGAACGGGAAAACGGCGTTCGCCTCCTGCTGGATCAGACCAAGAAAGAATTCGAACGGCTCAGCGCGCGAACCTTCCAGTATCAGCAGCTCAAGCAGGACGCCGACAACGACCGTAAGCTGTACGAAGATCTCGACCGGCATACACGCGAAGGAGATATCAATAACGGATTTGAGGACACCATCATCCAAATATCCAGCCGGGCTCTCCCGCCACTCGAGCAGGTCTTTCCGAAGCTGCTTCTGAACCTCGCCATTGCCTTCGTGCTTTCCGGCCTCGTAGCTGCGTTCGTCGCCATGGTCAGCGACGCGGTCGATTCGACGTTTTCAGAGCCGGAGGATGTGGCCGCGCGGTTGCAAGTGGATCTACTTTGCAGCGTGCCCGCGGTAAAAGAACTTCCACGAGCTTCCGTGTTAGCCTCGGCCGAGGAGCCGGGGCCCGCGCCCAATGGGAAGAGTCAGAAGCGGGCACTCGCTCTCGACCGTTTCGGCGAAGCCATTCGGGGCCTTCGCAATACCATCAGCATTGGCCATATCGGTCGTCCCGTCGGCTCGCTGCTGATCACCAGTTCCTTTCCCGGTGAAGGGAAATCGACGACAGCCGCATACCTGGCGCTCACCTTTGCCCTGCTGGGAAAGAGGACGCTGCTGATTGATGCTGATCTTCGACGCGGCACCGCCCACAGTCAGTTCAATCTGAACGGCGGCCACGGGCTTTCTGATGTACTACTCGGCAAAGCCGAATGGGCCGATGCCGCGGTCAAGATTGAACCCCATCCGCTTTATGTAATGCCCTCCGGGTTTTCGCGACGCGCTTCGGATTTAATCGGCCCAGGCATGAGCGACCTGCTGAATCAAATCGGTCGCGAGTTCGACGTGATCCTCATCGACGCTCCCCCTCTGGGATTTGCGGAATCGCAACAGTTGGCCAGCATAGTGGATGGCGTCATGGTGGTTGCAAAATCGGGAACTACCGGGGGCAAGGTGCTGGCACAAACCTTCGCGGCATTGTTTCGAGCTCGCGCCAATGTGGTTGGCCTGGTGCTTAACCAAGTGAAGGGCAGCCGCAACGCCGACTTCGGTTACTACGGATACGCCTACGGTTACGCCAACCGCAAGGGAGCGATTCCCACCTCAAAGATATGAGGGATAGGTTGCTGAAGCTCTGGCCGCGCGGGATTTCGCACTCCTACACTCTGATCTTCTTCACCTTAGCGACGGGCGGTTTGTTCAAATTGTCCGCGTTTCTACGGGAGTCATTTATCGCTTCCCGGTTCGGCCTATCCGCCATCACGGACGCGTATTTCAGCTTGCAGCAGCTGCCCCTGGCGGTGGCCACCTACATGTTCGGGGCGTTCCTGATCGCGTTCGCTCCTGCGTTTGCGGCTGCGCGGCAGAGATCCACAACAGTCGGTTGGCTGCCTGGATTGGTGCTATACGCATCCGCTGCCGGCATTATGCTGACTGTGGTGATGCTCGGGTGCGCCCCCTGGCTGCTCCGTATCTTTACGCACTCCAACGGACCGGAACTGCGGAGCACGCTCGCCATTATGAGCCTCTGCTTCGCTCCGATTCTTTACATCGGCATCTGGTCGGGGATGTGCACGGCCCGCGGATCGAATATAAAGGCCATGACAGTTACCGGATTACCCTATCTCGTCATGACGCTGGCCCTGTTGGCCATTTACCTGGCGGGTAAGCTTGGTGCGCTAAGCCTTGCTATCTCGCTTACGGCCGGCTTCCTCGCGGTTGGGGTTTTCAGCCTCGTCTGCATCTTACGCTCGCAACGCGCCGGCTGGCTTTCAAAGGTCAACATTCGGCCGTGGCAAGTTCCCGGGTTCGCCGTGTTCATCCGCCAACTGGCCGTGTCCTCGATGGAGAACATCGGGTTCGCCGGCAATCAACTGCTTATCATCTACTTTCTGGCACAGGCGGGAACCGGAGCCGTATCGGCCAACAACTGCGCCATGCGGATCGGAATGCTTGGCTACACCATCATTTCCGCGCCACTTACTCAATTGGCGCAGGCGCGATTGTGTGTCGCCCGCCTCGAGGACCGCCCGCGCGTTTTCCGGAAATGGCTTCTGATGATTGGCGCCTCGGTCGCCATCGGCGCCATTGTCCTGTTCAGCCTCCGCTTCCAGATCATCGCCATTGTTTACTTGCGCGGAAAGTTTACCTTGGCGGAGTCGGTTGAAGTCGCCGCACTTCTGCCGGCGTGGATCGCCTATTTCATCGTGCTCTCGGTCAATTCGCTGGCGGCGAGAAATCTTTTCATGAACACGCGGGGCGCGGGGTACGCCAAGCTGATGATTTCCGCGTATATCGCTGCCAACATCATGCGCCTTGCCATCATGGGGCATGCCACCGCCGCGCAGTTATTATGGTGTTCTGTGGTGGCGGAAGGTTGTGCCCTGGTCGTCAACCTGGTGCGCTGCTTCAGGCCCGAACCAGTTAGGATCGAACCGGTAGATGATATTGCGCCGTTCGGCGCCGTGGTCGCAATGGAGCCGTCCGAATAAGTTCTATTTCTGCCACACACGCACATAGTCGACCTGCAAGGTCATGCGTGATGCGCTGACTCCCGTAAGATCGCCGATCTTCCAGTTCGGGCCTTCCTGCATTCCCAGAATCATAAGATAGTCCTGTAGATCGGCAACAGCGGGAGTGCTTTCCGAATGAAGCGGCGAGTCATCAAAGTACCAGGTAACTTGTCCTGGAACCCACAGTAAGCCATATGTGTGAAATTGTGAGAAATCCACGTCGCTGGATAATTGGAAAGTATTGTTCTTGTTCGCTGAATCATGCTGGTTTACCCACTCGTGCACCGTACCGTAGAAGGTGTGCGGATGATCACCCTGGCCCTCAAAAATATCAAATTCGGCCTTATCGTTCTTGCCTTGATAGACAGCCTGGCCCAAGGCATCCTGCACGGGAATAAGCCAGAAAGCCGGCCAGGCGCCGTTTACTGGGTTCCATTTCATGCGCGCCTCAAAGTAACCATAGCGCCACGCGTGGTAGTGCTGCTTGTCATGCGACAAAGTCTCAATCGAAGTGTCAGGTGACTCCTGGCCCCTTTGCCACACAAGAGACAGAACCGAAGAGGCGGCCGTTATATTCGACAGGGGCGCGTGCTTGTGGTTAAACCAGACCCCCTCATACCAGTTATAAGTACCCGTACCGTCGGGACTCAGACTTAGTTGATCGAAAGTATCGATAAAATTTAGTCGATATCCCGCCGCTTGAGCCGGCGGCTGGGCGGTTTGCGAGAAAGCGCACGACGCCACTAAGATAGCGTTGAAAAGAGTACATACTAACCGTCCAACAAAAAGTTTCATTCGGGAATAGTCAAAATAATATAGAGCTCTATGTTGCATGTTTTCCTCCGGCTTGAGATCATCATTGCAAGCTACGCACTTATCGTCAAGCCGTATCTTTCGGCGGCCCTGAAGACACAGTAAATATCTGGCCGGCGCGCGACGCGCTGTCCTTGCGTTTGAGCCCGTCTTCTCAATCGCGCTAACAGCCCACTAGAGGATTTGAGATGCCGAAGAGAATTGTGCTTCACACTCCGGAACCCACTTCCGGAGCGGCGCGCTATCTGTATGAACTAGCACGAGGCTTGCACGGCGCAGGCGTAGATGTAGGACTTGTATGTCCGGGAAACTTCCAGTTTTCCGAACATCTCCGGGAAATACAAGGCATCGGCGTATTTCCGGCGGCTCCTCGATCAATTGAAACACAAAGGAAGTTTTTCAGGAAGGTTGTTAGTAACTTGTACTTTCTTGTGTCGATGATGAAGGTGCAAATGCGGGTGGTGGGTCCCGGGGATATTATCCATTTTCAGTACCCTTTGCACTATCCGTTCGGAACGGTGTTTTTCCTTCAGGCCGCTTTGCAGCGGGCCAGGATTGTTTTCACCGTTCATGATCCGATTCCTCATAAGTGGCTCCTGCCGAAATGGCTCCGATGGATAGATTATGCGGCACTTACTATCTCTTATAGGATGAGCAGCTATCTGATCGTCCATAGCGAACCCGGCAGGCGTATGCTGATTGACACGTTTGGAAAGCCGGCCAGTCGCGTGGTGGTCATCCCACACGGTCCCTACCGGCTCGACGGCGAGGTACTCTCTCGGAATTCAACCGATTGCATAGAGTTATTGATGTTCGGCTCACTCCGCGAGAATAAGGGCATTCATCTCGCTATCGGCGCCGTTCAAATGCTCTACCGTGGCGGGGCTAAAGTCCACCTGACCATCGCAGGTGAAGTCTTGAACGGCTCGGAAAGAGCCTACTGGGACGTTTGCCGGGCTCTCATCGCGGAGGCGCCTGCGCCCATCTCGCTCCGGAAGGGTTTTGTCCCCGACGAAGAACTGCCCGAACTGTTTTCCCAATGCGACTACGTGCTCATGCCCTATATCAATTTCGTCTCCGATAGCGGGGTGGCTTCAATGGCCCTGGCAAATGGCCGGCCCATGATCGCCACCAGAACGGGAGGTTTAGGAATCCTGCTCGCGCAGGCGGACGTGGGGTTCGCCATAGAAGAAGCGACCGTCGAGGGTGTGGCTGCGGCCATCGAGAACGCCCTGGCAGGCGGGATTGAAACGGCGCGCCGCAAAGGACGAACCGCGGCACAACACATCGATCAGTTTTGCGGTTGGGGCCTGATCAGTAAGCACACTGCCGAGCTTTATCAGGTTTTGTTGAGCGGTGGTCACCCCGCACTCCCCGTCTGGCAAACGCCCAGCGCCAGTCAGGAGCGTGTATGAACGAGTCTCTGGCCACCCAAACGAAGCGCCAGCCGCGCGTCATGATGCTCATCACCGCCTTGACTTTCGGTGGCGCCGAGACTCAGGTCGTACGCTTGGCGCTCGAACTGAAATCCCGTGGATGGAGCGTGTCGGTGGCCAGCATGCTGCCCCCGTTCGCTTACGTGTCCGCTCTGGTGAGCGAAGGGATTCAGGTCCGCTCATTGAACATGAAGCGTGGGGTGCCAGATCCGCGCGCCATTCTACGTTTGGCTTCTCTTCTGCGCGAACTGCGTCCGGATGTGGTCCACTCCCACATGGTGCATGCCAACCTCCTCGGCCGAATGACCCGTCTGGTCCGGAACGTCCCGGTCCTCGTTTGCACGGCCCATAATTATCGCGAGACCTCTGAGAGCGGGGGCCCGACCTGGCATAAAGAATTGCTGTACCGTTTGACCGACTTCCTGGCGGATCGTACCACCATCGTCTCGCAGGCGGCTTTCGACCGTTACGTGCGGGTTGGCGCGGTCCCGCGAGCCAGGTTGGAACTGGTTCCCAACGGCGTCGACACACGGACGTTTGCGCCTTCCGGGGAGATGAGGCGCCGGGCACGCAAGAGCTTCGATGTCGCGGACTCCACATTCGTTTGGCTTACGGTGGGCCGGCTTGTTGAGCAGAAGGATTACCCCAACTTGTTTGCCGCGCTCCGGTTGATCGCCCATTTGAACTGGATCTTGCTGATCGCCGGTGAAGGCCCCCTCCACTCGCAACTGTTGACAATGGCGGCCGCGATGGGCATCGCAGACCGCGTGCGGTTCCTGGGAGCCCGCGAGGATATCGTTGATATCTATAGCGCGGCCGATGCTTACGTTTCGTCGTCGAGCTTTGAGGGACTCTCCTCAGCCCTTTTGGAAGCGTCCAGTATGGGACTTCCCTGCGCCGTGACGGACGTGGGCGGCAACGGTGACGTGGTCCAGCAAGAAAAGAGCGGCTATCTGGTGCCTCCCCATGATAGTGCGGGTCTCGCGGACGCCATGCGTAAAATCATGGAGGCTGATGAGACCCGGAGGGCGGCGTTCGGGATCGCGGCGCGACAGCATTGCGTCGACAACTATCGATTCGAAAGCGTGGCGGAGCGGTGGATTCATCTCTACCAGCGGCTGCTCCCTCGTGAGCAGCTCTCGCAAAACGGAGCGCGCCCCGCCCCGGATGGCCACGCGAAATCGACCCAGGCTGGGCCTTTGCAAGGGGCTCAGGAATGAAGGTCGTTTACCTGATTACGCGAGCGGATCGCGGTGGCGCGCAGGTGCATGTCCTCGACCTCATTGCAAATCTCCCGCCCGAGTTCTCTCCCGTCCTCATAACCGGCGAAGATGGATATCTCTCGATCGAAGCCCGGAACCTCGGCGTGTTGACCTATGTCGTGCCGTCTCTTCGCCAGCCGGTTCGCCCCCTGGACGACCTGGCTGCCCTCATCGCGATCATCCGGCTTCTACTCCGCGAGAAGCCGGCATTGGTCCACGCCCACACCTCAAAAGCAGGGCTTCTGGGGCGGCTCGCCGGTTTCATCACCAATACCCCGGTCGTCTTTACCGCCCACACCTGGAGTTTTGCGGACGGCATTTCCCGATGGCAGCGCCGCCTCGCCGTCCCATGTGAAAGGTTGGCAGCCTTCACCGGCGGAACCATTATTACCGTGTCGCAAGCCAACGCTCGCCTCGCCCTCCGCTACTCCATCACCAAGCCCCGGAACCTGGTTTCGGTCTGGAACGGAGTGCCCGATGTCTACTGTCGCGCCGACCCTGGGAGCCGGGACGACATCCGGATCATCATGGTTGCCAGGTTCGTTCCGCAGAAAGACCAGTCCTTGTTGGTACGCGCCATGTCCCAGGTGACGGGGAACTGGCGGCTTCAGTTTGCCGGTGATGGGTGGACTCGAAGCGAGGTCGAGGAAACCGCTGAGTCCCTCGGAGTCCGAAGCCGTGTGGATTTTCTGGGAGATCGCAGCGATACCTGCGAACTGCTTGCCCGGTCTGATCTCTTCGTGCTTGCCAGCAAATGGGAAGGCTTGCCCATCAGCATCCTTGAGGCGATGCGCGCCGGGTTGCCTGTCATCGCGACCCGCACGGGCGGCGTTGAGGAAGCGGTCGAAGACGGAGTCACCGGCTTTTTAACGTCTCCGGGCGGCCTGGCCGAACTCCGCGACTGCATCCAGAATCTGATCCGCGCGCCAACTCGTTTGCACAGCATGGGGGAAAAGGGACGCCGCCGTTATGAAGAACACTTTCGAGTGGAACGGATGATTGACGAAACTCTCAATGTCTACCGCAAAACAATGCTGGGACGTCACGAGCACCGCACGTTGCCGTCTCTCCAGGGATAAGAATCTATGCGAACCCTTGCTTCTAAGCTTCCCCGACCGCTCTTCGCATGCTTTTCCGTCAATGCGTTACCGACACGCCTCTCGCTGATGCTCGGCGATGCCTTAGCCTTGACGTCCGCCGGACTTGCACCCTTACTCCTTCTTCGTTTGACGCACCATCGCGTGGGGATTTCCGCAACGCAGACAGTCCTGGCGCTATCCGTGATCCTGATTTTCTGGGCCCTGGGACTCTATCGCGAGTCCTCGATCCACCCAGGTCATGAGTTTCGAGGAGTCTTCTTTGGCGCCAGCCTCGGATATTCCCTCATCGGCGCCTTCGAACTGGCTCATCAGCCGATTGATCCGGTCCTGGTTGGGGCCACCTTTTGCGCGTGGCTGCTCTCCGTCACATCGATCACACTGGCCCGCACCGGGATTCGCGAAAGGCATGGCAAGCTCATATTCTGGGGAACGCCATCGGCTGCGCTTGATCCCGGTGACTTCGGTCTTGCGGTTACCAGCGGGATCAGTGGTTGTTTCCGGACCGCGCTCGCCGCACCCGATTCCAAACGCCGGCCCACGCTTTTCGCGTCGGAACCAAGTGTTACCCATCCCTTGCGTCATGCGGCGACCCCTCAGTTCGCGCCGGCCATCAAACGAACCCTTGACGTAATTGTGGCCCTAACGACAGCGCTGTTTCTTTTCCCTGCTCTGTCCGCGATTTGTCTTGCGGTGGTGCTCAGCTCGCCCGGGCCCATTCTCTATGGGCAGTTGCGGATCGGGAAAGGCGGGTGTCCCTTCACCGCATGGAAATTCCGGTCCATGCATCCCGACGCGGACGAGCTCCTGGAGGACCACCTGGAAAACGACCCCGTCCTGCTCGAGGAATGGCTTCGCGATCACAAGCTGAAGCGCGACCCTCGCGTTACCCCGGTGGGGCGTTTTCTCCGCAAAAGCAGCCTGGATGAATTGCCTCAGCTTTGGAACGTGTTTGTCGGCGATATGAGTCTGGTGGGCCCCCGTCCCATCGTTTCGGCGGAAGTTGGAAAATATGGCGAATCGTTTTCCTATTACACCAGCGTGCCCCCTGGAATAACTGGCTTGTGGCAAATCTCCGGCCGTAACAATACGACTTACCAGGAGCGAGTAACAATTGACACATACTACGCCCGGAACTGGTCCATCTGGCTCGACGGATATATTCTGTGTCGAACCGTCAAAACCGTTATCTTACGCGAGGGGGCCTATTAATGGCTGCGCTTCAGGTGCGTTCTCAAACTATTGGCAATGCGCTCAATCGAGACCCCGGAGAATCGCGCGCAGGCGCTTTTGTCATGTCGCTGGATTTCGAACTGCAATGGGGCGTCCGCGATCGCGTGAGGCTAGACGCGAATCAGAAACGCCGGCTCATCCTGGCCCGCTCCCTCGTGCCGCGGATTCTCGATGTCTTCGCAAAACACGATGTAAAAGCCACTTGGGCGACCGTCGGCGCGCTTTTCGCCGAATCGCGGGAACACCTCGAGTTCTTCGCTCCCAAGAACTCTTCATCGGATGCAATGCCGTTGCGCTCCCCGCCGGAAGCGCTCGGGAGTTCGGAACGGGACGACCCTTTTCATTTTGCTCCGAGTCTGATTCGGCTTATTGCCGGGTGCGCCGGACAGGAGATTGGTTGCCACTCGTTCGAACACTACTGTTCGCTGGAAACCGGACAGACGCACCAACAGTTTCAGGCCGATCTGCGAAGCGCCGTCAATATCGCGGCGCATCACGGAGTCGCATTAAAATCCTACGTCTTTCCACGCAACCAGGTGAACGACGCCTACTTGCCACTACTAACGGAAGAAGGGTTCTCCTGCTACCGCGCAAACGAGCCAGGCTGCCTCGACGCGCCCGGGCCCTTTGCCCGGCAGCGCCGCTGGTACAAGCGGGTGGGACGTTTGGCTGACAGCTACTTGAATGTGTGCGGCCCACGGACGCATGCATGGCCGCCGGGGAATGCTTCCATCACAGCGATCGGGTCGAGTCGATACCTTCGGCCACTCTCGCCGGCGTTCCGCGCGCTTGAGGACTTACAATTCAACCGGATCCTTCAATCCATGGGCTTGGCCGCCGAACGGAACCAGCTGTTTCATCTGTGGTGGCACCCCGAGGGTTTCGCTGACTTTCCGGAAATGAACCTGGCATTCCTCAGCAGGGTTCTGGCGCACTTTAACGCATTGAGAGATCAGTATGGGATGATTTCGCTCACCATGCATGAGGTGGCGTCAACTCATGTGACCTTCCCAGCAGCAAGCAGGTCGTCCGCATCCCATGGCTAAGCTTACCGAGCAAGTTACATCGCCCGTAGCCGCAGCCTCCAACGGCGATCGCCCCCCCGTCCGCCCCGTCATCCTTTTTATGATTACCCGTGCTGAACATGGTGGCGCTCAGTCGCATGTCCTGGGCTTAATGACCGCCCTCTCAGATCAGTTTCGTGTACAGCTGGCGGTGGGCGAGGAAGGATTTCTTGTGGATGCGTGCCGCAATCTGAGCATTCCGGTCCATATTCTTCCCGCTCTCCGCCGTGAGATTCACCCAATTCGCGACTTGCTCGCTTTGGTTGAAGCCCTTCGTGTAATCAAGAAGGTTCAGCCCGATTTGATCCATGCCCATACTTCGAAGGCCGGGATTGTTGGGCGATTGGCGGGCCGGCTCTGCGGAATACCGGCGGTTTACACCGCTCATTCCTGGGGATTTAACAGCGACGCGCCTTTACGATGGCGGATTATCACCCCACCGTTCGAGAAACTCGCCTCAAAATGGACCAGCCGCATCATCACCGTTTCGCATTACGCGCGAGATGCCGCTCTGCGGTTTAGAATCGCCGAGGAACTCAAGCTAACCACGATTCACAACGGCGTCCCCGATGTCCCTCTTCGGGCCGACCCTGCCGCTACGTCAATACCTTTGATCGCCATGGTCGCGCGCTTCTCGCAAGGCAAGGATCACGACACCATGATTAAGGCATTTGCCGAATTGGGGGGCACGGCTCGCCTCATGCTGATCGGAGACGGGCCCACCCGCCGAAGCATGGAGGAACTGGTTGATGGGTTAGGCCTTCGAGGTCGCGTGGAATTCCTTGGCGACAGGGATGACGTACCTGAATTGCTGGCGCAATCAAGTGTGTTCGTCCTCTCGTCCAAGTTCGAGAACATGCCAATCAGTATTCTTGAAGCCATGCGGGCGGGGCTCCCGGTAATTGCTACCGCGGTCGGTGGTGTCCGGGAGGCAGTCATCGACGGCGAAACCGGCTTAACCGTTCAAGTGGGTTCCGTAGCCGACCTGGCAAAAGCTTTGACAATGATCATTTTAGAGCCGGAAAGGCGGATTCGAATGGGCCAGGCTTCCCGAGCCCGTTTCCTTGAATTGTTTTCGGAAGCCACCATGCTGGAACGTACAATCCAGGTCTACCGGGAAGCACTGCAACCGGCCTCGCGGATATGAGGCCGGTTTCGGCAATCCGCCGAACCTCCCGGTGCAAATCGAAACAGTTGAGTGGTTGTATTTGAACTGTCACTTTCGCGTAATGGCGGCGTCATCTTCGCGTCGCATACTGGTGTCCGTTCCTGAAGCGACCTTACCGTTGCATGTCTGATTCCTGGTCACATTCCGGAAAAAATCGAAAGAGGCAAACTGTTCATGTCCGTGACAACTTCTCGCAAGCATTCCGGAGTTAGGCCTGTGCATCTGCTCGTCGGCTTGCTGGCGGCCTGGGTCAGCATTCCGGCGTTCGCTCAGTCCGATCCGTACCCGACGTACGTAGTAGGGGCGAACCAGAACGGGACGCAAGGCCCCAACTATCCTTTGACCACCGCCTATCCATGGGTCGCCAGTGATGGCGCGTTCATCACTCCCGCCGGCACGCAGGTCTACCTTGGCATCACGACCCGCGCAAAGGCCGTCGCCCTGAACCCCAATACCGCGACGCACACCGCCGCGGTCCTTCAGATGGGCGCCCCGCAGGCCGTCACGATTTTCAACACCCAGACCGGCGCCGTCCTGCAAAACTACAGCACGCTGAAAAGCACGGATGCAGACGGCAGCCACAACGGCATCAGCTATACGCCGGATGGCCTGCACCTGCTGTTCAGCCAGGACGGCAGTTACGGCCCCGCCAGCTACGTTGCGGTCGCCAACGTCGATCCGGTGACGGGCATGCTGTCCGACGGCACGCAGGTCAGCGTTCCGCTGGATATCAACAGCACCGGCCTTCTGACGAATGTCACTTGCTACGCCGGGAACAGCCCTGCCGGGACCTCCGGCAGCTTTGCCATTCCCTGTGGCTACCCGGTTTCGATTTTCTCGGATGACACGTACACTTCCTATCCCCTCGGCATCGCGATCTCTTCGGATGGCAAGACCGCCTATGTCGTGCTGGACAACAACGATACGCTGACCAAGATCGACCTGACTGCCGCCACCCCGACACAAGGCGTGGAAGTTCGCGTCGGCAACGTCCCGCACAGCGTCGTGATCTCGCCGGATGGCAATACCGCTTATGTCTCCAACGAGGCTGGCCGGATTGCTACCGCGGACGACTTCCAGGGTTACTCCAACGGCACCCCGGTCGTCGCCACCTGGCCCACCGGCTCAACGGCCACGGGCACCGTTTCCGTAGTCGATCTGGCTACGTTTACGGTCACCGGCAGCATCTCAACCGGTCTGCATCCCACTGGCATGGCCTTCTGGAACAACTACCTGCTGGTCGCCAACACCTACGACGACACCATCTCGGTAATCAATTCGCTCGACAATGAGGTGGTGTCGACCATCAACCTTGGGCTGCCCGTCGCTGTGCCTGGCACCAATCAGCCGGCCTACGGCGCGGGGCCGAACTCCATCGCCGTCGATGCGGTGAACAACATCGCCTACGTCGCGCTTTATAATGCCAACGCCATCGCGGTGGTCAATCTCGGAAGCGGCTTTTGCCCCGAGTTGTGCGAGCCAAATCCCGTCATGGGCATGATCCCGGTAGGCTATGCGCCAAGCTCCGTTGTGCTGGACTCAGCGGATGGCGTGCTGATCGTCGCCAACGACAAGGGCATCGGCACCACCGGCTTCGGTGTAGCGGCCCCTCCGACGAATACCGCCGAAAATTCCTATGGGCATGAGGAGGGCGTAGTCAGCTTCAACACCCACCAGGACCTTGGCACTGTCAGCATCGTCCCCATACCGAATTACCTTACCTTGGCGGCCATGACCCAGACGGTTTTTGAGAACAACCACTGGGATCTGTCGGGAAATATCGCGTCTGCCGCCGGTGGCAACCCCTCCGCCGCGCCGGTCGCGATCCCGGAAAAGATCGGCGCTCCGTCGAAGATCCAGCACGTCTTCGTGATC
>Ga0326727_10011047_pt1 | contig 21208 bp, 25 predicted proteins | sample MB2enrmetagenome_FD_207643 | JGI IMG/M metagenome (GOLD analysis project Ga0326727, IMG submission 207643) | Lab enriched peat soil microbial communities from McLean, Ithaca, NY, United States - MB29MY | ecosystem: Environmental > Terrestrial > Soil > Wetlands > Peat | place: USA: New York...
CGGCCTGCAACTGAACCGCACCGCGCGACCCATCCTGTGGGTGCCGACGATGATGTATCCGGCGGTGAGTCTTTTCGCGCTTGAAATGGACCTGCAGCATCTGTGGGGCGACGACTGGCTGTCCGCGACCGGCCGCCTCAAGCCCGGCGTGACTTTCGCGCAAGCGGAAGCGGATTATGCGCAACTCACCGATCGCCTCAAGCCGGTCTGGCAGGTTGAGAAACTAGACAAAGACAAGCTCAAAAGCCTCCTTATACCCGCTAACGAATCGCGCTTCCCGCCGGAATCGCGTCGAACGGTCACCACGTATCTAGCGATGCTCATGGCGGTGGTGGGGCTGGTCCTGCTCATCGCTTGCTCCAACGTTGCGAGCCTGATGCTGGCCAGGGCGGTGAAGCGTCAGAGAGAAATCGGTATGCGGCTGGCGCTGGGGGCTGGGCGCGCGCGGCTGGCCCGGCAACTGCTTACCGAGGGCCTGCTGCTGTCGTTCGCGGGAGGCGCCGCCGGCCTCGCCATCGCGCTGCTGACGGCCCGGTCTCTCGCCGGCTTCCAACCCTTCGGGCTGCCATTAATGCTGGCGACCGGCATCGACGGCCGGGTCCTGGCCTTCGCGGTAAGCCTCTCGGTGCTGACGGGCGTGGTCTTCGGCCTGATTCCCCTGCGCCAGGTCTCTCACATCGAACTGGCGCACGCTCTAAAATCGGAAGGCCCGCGGCACGGCCGGCGCAGGTTCGGCGCCCGCAACCTTCTGGTTGTGGCGCAGGTGGCGCTCTCGCTCATTCTTCTGGCGGGCGCAGGCCTTTTCGTGCGCACGCTGCGCAACGCGCAGGCGGCGGACGTGACCCGCAATCCGGAAAACGTCCTATTGCTCAACCTCGACTTGACGGCGCGGAAATACGATGCCGTGCGCGGCCAGCGGTTCTATGACGCGCTACTCGACCGCCTGCACGCTCTTCACGGTGTCCGTAGCGCGGCCTATGTCCTCGTGGTTCCGTTCGGCGGCTGGCGCGGAGGAATGAATATTGTGCCCCGTCCAGGCGATACACCCGTTCAAGTGGACTTCAACTCAGTTTCCGCCGAATACTTTCAAACGGTCGGTATTCCATTGGTGCGCGGGCGCGGTTTCGATGCCCATGATCGGGAGGGCGCCGCCGGCGTGGTGGTGGTGAACGAGCAAATGGCGCGGCGCTTCTGGCCGGGTGAAGACCCGATCGGAAGACAGATCGAGTTGGAGCAGCCGAAGCGATTGGCGGAAATCGTCGGCGTGGTCCGCGATGGCAGATTCCGCGGCTACCGGGCGCAAGTGAACCCATGCTTCTATGTGCCGCTGGCGCAACGCCATATTCCGCGGATGAACCTGGAGGTTCGCACGGCGGGCGACCCGGGCAGGCTGGTGGCCGCGGTACGCCACGAGATCCAGTCCTTGGACCGGGACCTGCTCGTCCCCGAATTCCAGACCCTCCGCTCGTTCCGCGATGCCGGCCTCGGCCAGGAACGGCTGTCGGCGGCGCTGTTGAGCGGCCTCGGCATTCTAGCGGCATTGATCGCGGCCATCGGGATCTACGGCGTGCTGGCCTTCGCGGTGGCCCAGCGCACGCGTGAAATCGGTATACGCATGGCGCTCGGGGCTGCGTCCCGCCAGGTGATGCGGAGCGTCCTGGCCGATGCTCTGGCGCTGATTGGCGCGGGCGTGGCGATCGGATTTGTGGCCGCGCTGGCGCTCGTGCGATTCATTTCCAGCCTGCTCTTCGGCGTTTCATCGACAGATCCGGCGGTCTATGCGGGTACGGCGGGAATTCTGATTGCGGTGGGCGCCCTGGCATCGTACCTGCCGGCGCGGCGGGCTTCGCGGGTCGATCCGGTGGTGGCCTTGCGATGTGAATGATGGAGTGCGGGCACTCCTGCCCAATGCCACTTGGTCTAATTGTGGGGCGGACGCCTCGTCCGCAGCCGGCCCCCTGGCCGGCGTCTCGCGGGTGGCAGGGATTGATTCTTCGAGCGAAGAGCGTCCGTAGCGGACGCGCAGACCAGGGGGTCTGCCCCACGAACTATGCCGCGTTCTCGCGATTGGGAAGAGTATGTGGCAATGGGCAGGAGTGCCTGCGCCACGTCGTGGCGATTCGGCTTACGCCGCTTCGGCGATTCCGGCTAAAATAGACTCGCGAGGCGAAAGGAAGCGACTATGAAGAGTCTAACCGCGGCATTGCTCCAACTCCTGGCTATCGGCTTATGGGCGGGCGTCGCCGCTGGACAAACCCAGCAGGAGGCGGCACCGCCCGCCAATCAACAATTCGATAAGCCTGTCCAGGCCATCGGTTACCGGGTTGGCGGCGGCGCGACAAAAATCGCGCTGGTTGCCACAGGCGCGACCCCGGGAGCCCACGGCGAAGCCAAGGTGGAGGCCAAGACGGGGGCGACGACCATCGAGGCCGACGTGGCGGGCCTGACGACACCAACCAGGTTCGGCGCGGAATTTCTGACCTATGTGCTGTGGGCCGTATCCCCGGAGGGCAGCACCTACAACCTGGGCGAAATCCGCATCAACAGCGCCGGGGAAGGCAAGCTGAAAACCAGCACGCAGTTGCAGGCCTTCTCGCTGTTTGTCGCCGCGGAACCGTACTTTTCGGTGCGTCAGCCCAGCGAGGTTCTGGTGCTGGAAAATGAGATTTCGAAGAACACCAAGGGCGAAGTCCTGCTGGTCCACGAGTACAAGCTGATGGCGCGCGCGCAGTACGAGCAACTGGGAAATCCGCTGGCGTTATCGCTGGACCTCAAGCATGTCCCGTTGGAAATGTACGAAGCCCGCAACGCCGCGGAAATCGCCCGGTCGCGCGGCGCGGATCGATATGCGGCGGACATTTATGCCAAGGTGGACGAGAGCTTGAAGAAGGCTGAAGACGCCCTGGCGCGGAAGGCCGGCAATCAGGAGATCGTCTCGGCCGCGAGACAGGCGGTGCAATTCGCCGAAGACGCACGCGCCCTGACGGCTCAACGCCAGGAGGAGGAGCGCATCGCGCAAGCGCGCGACGCCGCGGCGGCCCAAGCCAAGGCCGAAGCCGAAGCCAAAGCGGCCGCCGAGGCGGCCGAGGCCAAACGGAAGGCCGATGAAGAAGCCCAGCGCCAGGCTGAACTGGCGGCCGCCCGTGAGGCGAAGATCAAGGCGGAGGCGGAACTCGCCGCGGTGAAAGCCAAGATGGAAGCCGATGCTCAGGCGGCCCAGGCCAAGGCCGAGGCCGACGCACTGGCCCAGGCCAAGGCCGACGCGGAAGCATTGGCCGCAAGAACCAAGGCCGAAGCGGAGGCGTTGGCCGCAAGAACGAAGGCCGAGGCCGACGAGCGGGAGGCCAAAGCCAAGGCCGAAGCGGAACAAGCCCGCCAGGCCGCCGAGGCTCTGCGCGCGCAGTTGCTGGAGCAATTCAACCGTATTCTCGATACCCGCGACACGCAGCGGGGCCTCGTGATCAACATGGCCGATGTGCTGTTCGACACCGGCAAGTTCGACCTTCGTCCGATCGCGCGGGAAAAGCTGGCGAGGCTGGCCGGGATCGTGCTCGCGCATCCGGGATTGAAGCTCGACATTGAGGGACACACGGACAGCACGGGAAGCGACGAATTAAACCAAAAACTCTCGGACCAGCGCGCGGATTCGGTTCGGAAGTACCTGATCGAACAGGGACTGCCGGAAACGAGTTTGATCGCGGTGGGGTTCGGCAAGTCGATGCCGGTGGCCGACAATGGCACGGCGGCGGGCCGGCAACAGAACCGGCGAGTGGAAATCATCGTCTCGGGAGAGGTCATCGGCACAAAGATCGGCAGGCAATGATCTCGCGGCCCCGGGACGCTCCTGCGATAGAATCGGATATTCATCATGAATTCCCGTCGATTAGCATGTTTCCTGCTGGGCCTGTGGATGGGGGGCGCACTGCTCGCGGCCTGGGTCGCCGCCGAAAGCTTTAGCTCGGTGGACCGTCTGCTGGACCGGCCCCATCCGGTAGCTACGTTGCAGTTCAAGGCGCTGGGCCGCGCCGACGCGCGCATGCTGCTTCGCTACCAGGTTGCCGAGCAGAACCGCTGGTATTTCGAGAAGTGGGAAACCGCGCAGATCGTCATGGGAGCGCTGTTTCTCTTTTTCGTGCTGTTCGCAACCAAGGAAAACAAGGTCGTGCTTTTCCTGATTTTGTCGATGATTGCCAGCGTCGTGGTTCAGCACATCCTGCTCACCCCGGCCATGATTTCGCTCGGCAGGATGATCGACTTTCTTCCTCCCGATGCGCCCTCCCGAATCCGCACCCAGTTTTGGGTGCTGCACAGTTTTTATTGGGGAGTGGAGCTGATGAAGTGGGTATTGGGACTGGTGTTGGGGGCGCGGCTGATTGCGCACCGGAGTGGGCGCTCAGGAAACTCCCGGCAGGAGTTCAATCTGGTCGATAAAGCCAATCACCGCCATGTCAATGGGTTGTAGAAACCGGCCCACGGAGGTGCAGGCGCCGAAACCCTCGGTGACCACCAGCACCTTGTCGCCGACGCCCGCATCCACGGCGTCCAGGGCCACCACAGCGACACCGCGGTTGGTGCCATCCAGGTTGAGTGGCTGAACCATCAGGATCTTGCGCCCCTCATGGCTGGGGTGCTTATAGGTGGCCACCAATTCTCCAATGACTCGCGCGATCAGCATGAGCCAGCCTTCCGCGACGGCTTGCGGCCCCTGGCTGGAGGCGCTGGCGCAGGCGCGGCCTGGGGAGGCGGCTCCGGCGCGGCCGGCGATTTCAGGTGGACCAAATCCACAATCGCCACCACGGTGGTGTCGGTGGCCGGCTCTTGCGGCAGAAGAGCGTAGCTGGCCTCCCGGCCGCGCACCCAGTAGATCAGCTCTCCGGCGCCCGCACCGGTGCAGTCGGTGCAAATGATCCGCTGGCCGGTGTTGGCGAGTTCCGGAGTCACGGGCTGAATCACCAGCATCCGGTGACCCTCCAGATTGCGATTCTTGACGGTGGACCAGACGCAACCCACCACGCGGCCCAGATACATGAGCTAGTCCAGGTGCACTTCGTCGACGATGCCGACGATGGCGGTGTCGACGGGCCTATCCTTGCAGCCGTCGGCCATGCGGGCCGAGCTACCGGAAACCGTGATGACGCGCTCACCGGTCCCAGCGCTCACGGTATCCACGGCCACGATGTAGCCGGCCTCGTCCTTCCCTTCCGGCGAAACCGGCTTAACGATGAGCAGTTTAAAGCCTTCCAAGCGGGGGTCTTTCCGTGTGGCAACCACGGTGCCCACCACGCGGGCGAGAATCATGAAGCCTCTGGCGCCGGCTACTTGCCGGCGTTCTGCGCCTGAGACCTGCCGATCGGCAGCACGTCTTCCAGGCTCTGGTGCGGGCGTGGGATGACATGCACCGAGATGAGTTCGCCCACGCGTCGCGCCGCGGCGGCGCCGGCATCGGTGGCCGCGCGAACCGCCGCCACGTCGCCGCGCACCATCGCGGTCACGTAGCCCGATCCGATCTTTTCCCAGCCGACCAGGTTTACCTTGGCGGCTTTCACCATGGCGTCGGCGGCCTCAATCATGGCCACCAAGCCGCGGGTCTCGATCATTCCTAACGCTTCACCCATCTATGCTCTCCCAAAATATTGTCAAGCCAAACCGCGCGCCTTGAGCGCCTCATCCACCAGGGCGATCAGCTCCGCGCGCGTCACGTAAAACCTCGATTCTCCGCCCTGACTCGAATCGTCGGACGCCACCGGGCAACCCGGCTCCCCGGTGTTCCTGGCCTTCACGCCATACCGCGTGCGCGCATCCAGCAGCTTGTCGACTTCCTGCCGCGGCAGCGCTTTGGCGCCGCCCAGCAACTCCGCCACCAGCGCGATGCGCGCGTAGTGTTCCATGGTTTCCATGCGGAAATAAGCCTTGTAGACGTCCTCGCCGTAGCATACCGCGCCGTGATTGGCCATCAGCAAAGCGTCGTACTTGGGGATCAGCGGAAGCATGCCCTCGGTCAGAGCCGGCGTTCCGGGCAGCCCGTAGTCCGCCACCGGGACGCAGCCCAGCGAGATGATCACCTCCGGCAGCAGCGCCTGGTTCAACTGCCTGCCGGCCGAAGCGTAGCCGGTCGCCACCGGAGGGTGGGCGTGCACCACGGCCCTGACGTCCGGCCGCAGCTTGTAGACCGTGAGGTGCATGCCGATCTCGCTGGTGCCTTGGAGGCGGCCCGAGATCTTGTTGCCCTGCGTATCCATGAGGATCAGATCGTCCGGATGCATCATTCCCTTGCATACGCCGGTGGGAGTGGCCAGGATGCGATCGGCATCCAGCCGGATCGTAATATTGCCATCGTTGGCCGCGACCCAGCCCTTTTGAAACACCAGCCGCCCGATCTGGACGATATCCTCGCGATACTCGCGCTCCGTCTTCGCCATACAGGATCTTAGATTGTAGCAGAATACGTCCGCCACAGGGCTTCTGCGGCGGGGTTGTAGAATGGTGCAGATGGACTCGCGCCGCATGTGCCCGCACTGCCGGGCTTTCATCACCAACAAGGACCGCACCTGCCCCTACTGCAATGAGCCCGTGGGCTCCCGCGCCATCGATCGCCGCAACCCGGCCGCGATTCTCGGCGGGATGATCCCGCATGCGCGTTTCAACACGGTCGTCATCCTGCTTATCAATTTCGGACTGTTTCTCGCCACGGTGCTCTATAGCATGGGGGCCGGCAACGGTGACGCGCTGTGGAATATCGACGTGGGAACGCTGGTGGCGTTCGGCGCCAAGTACAACGCGGGGCTGGCGAGCGGCCAGTGGTGGCGCCTGGTCACCGCCGGCTTTCTGCACGGCGGGCTGCTCCATATCCTCATGAACTCCTGGGTGCTGTTCGACCTGGGCGCCCAGGTGGAGGAAATCTACGGCACCGGCCGCATGCTGGTGATCTACTTCGTCTCCAGCGTCGTTGGCTTCTACGCGAGCGCGGTTTGGAGCGCGGCTCCTTCCGTGGGCGCCTCGGCCGCGTTGATGGGGTTGATCGGCGCTATGATCGCGCTGGGCGTGCGCCACCAGAACCCGGTTGGCAGCGCCATTCGCGCGACGTACATGCGCTGGGCGATCTACGTCATCCTGTTCGGACTGTTGCCGGGTCTTCACGTGGACAATGCCGCCCACATCGGGGGGCTGGCGGCCGGCTTCGGGATTGCCTACCTGGCAGGCTTGCCCCGCCTGGAAGGCTCCTGGACCGAGAGACTGTGGCGCGGGGCTTCCTGGGTATGCATTTTGTTAACAGTGGTTAGCTTCCTAAAGATGTATTTGTGGTTCGCCCACGTCGCGCAGTAACATAGGAGGTATGAGATGGCGTGCACTGGCGCTCGCGCTGGCGTTGAGCTTCGGCCTGACAACCGGCATGGAAGCGAAACAGAAGCCGGGCGTATCCCGCTCCAAGACGGCGAAGCAGACCGCCAAGCGGATACGGAAGGCTCCGATGTCCCAGGCGTCCAAGCGGGCGTCCAAGCAGTCCAGAGCCGCGAAGGTCAAGCCGCGCAAGGCCGCCAAGCGCCACGCGTAGGCGCCGGGGGCGCGCTCACTCTTCGCCTACCAGCCCGGAGTTCGGCGCGATTACTGCAACACCACAGTTGCCGAGAATCGCCGAATTCGTGCTGCGGGTACGGTGCTGGCACACGAAAAGCCCCGCCGGCCCTGGCTGGGTGGGGCAGGCCATCGTTTTCCGTGGCCTGGCACACGGGCGGGCGGGGCTTCCGGCGGCCCGCATTACTTCGACGGAGTGGCAGCCGTGGCGCCGCTGGTTTTCTTCGGCGCTTTCTTGGCCTTTTTCACGGCCTTCTTGGTCTTGGTGGTGGTGGCGCTCGCGGCATTGCTGGTGCTCGCGGGCGGGGTGGCAGGCGGGGCCTGCGCGAACGTCAAGGGCATAGTGGCGACCGCCAGAGCGATCGCGAGTAAACTCGTTTTCATATTTCCTTCTTTCCGGCGGGCCTCTTTGCCCGCTCACAATTCCATGTTGCGCTTGAAGCGCTGGAAGCACGATAGCCTGCGCAGGCTAGTGCGCCCACCGAATTGGGGGTGAAGATGGTTAAGCTTTATTAGTATGCTTCCGCGGCAGATTACTCATCGGAACATCTTCCGGGTCCTGATCGCCGGCTTCAGCCTGGTCATCCTGCTCCTGGTGGCGGCCGCCGTGGTGGGGGTTCGCAATATTCGAGCCATTCAGCAAAACGCGGCCAGCCTGGTGCGGGAACAATCCGTCGCCAACCGCCTGGTGGACGAACTGCAAAGCCAGCAGGCCAATCTCAGCGAGGTCTACTCGGTGCTGGCGCGCGATCCGGATTCGGTGGACTACGACCGCATCATGAGCCAGCTTGACGCCGCCGATCGCGATATCGACCGCATCTCGGCGGAGGGCGCCCAGACCGCGGAGCGCGACCTGTGGGCGCGGCTCAAGCAATCGTCGCTGGATTTCTCCGGCGAAGCCCGCCGCCTGCTCAGCGAGGAGAGTCCGGAAACGTTTGCCTCCATCGACCTGTTCCGCCATCATGGAACGTTCGCCTCCGTGGCGGCCCGCCTGATCGAGGCGGAGTACCGCAAGGTGAGCGCGGCGCAGGCGCAGATCGACCGCCGGTCGTCGCGGCTGCTCGCCGCCTCGTTCTTGTTCGCGGCCCCCAGCATGCTGCTGGCCTTTCTGTTCGCGGTGGTCACGGTTCGCATGGTGGGGCGGCTCACCCGCGAGATGGAATGGCAGGCCGCCGAACTGGGGCGCGTCTCCTGGCACATGCTGGAGGATCAGGAGGCCACCGCCCGCCGATTCTCGCACGAGTTGCACGACGAGCTGGGCCAGTCGCTCACCGCCGTGAAAACCAACCTCACCGCGCTGGAGGCCGGCGGGCAGGCGGACCATGCGCGTCTGGAAGACTGTCTGCACCTGGTGGAAGAGGCCATCGGCAACGTGCGGCAGATGTCGCAGCTTCTGCGCCCCACCATCCTCGACGATTTCGGCCTGGAGGCCGGCCTGCGCTGGCTGGTGGAGGGCTTCGCCGCGCGCACCGGCATCGAGGCGACTCTCGAATCCAGTTGCTCCGGCCGGCTTCCCGATGAGACCGAGACGCACCTGTTTCGCATCGCGCAGGAGGCGCTCACCAACGTGGCGCGGCACGCCGGGGCGAAGCGCGCGGAACTCAAACTGGAATCCAGCGGCGATGAGATTCGCCTCACGATTCGCGACGACGGCCGCGGCCTCGCCGAGGCGCCTGGCCCGGATGTCCGGCAGGCCGGGCGGCCGGGCCCACTGGGCATGATCGGGATGCGCGCCCGCGCCCGCAGCGCCGGCGGCGATGTCACGGTCCGCTCCCGTTCCGGCGAGGGTGTTGTAATTGAGGTGCGGGTCCCCATCCATCATGAAACGCATTCGCATCCTACTGGCTGACGACCACGCCGTGGTCCGGCAGGGCTTCAAGATGATCCTCGACGCGCAGGCCGACATGGAAATCGTGGGCGAGGCCGCCAACGGCCGCGAAGCCGTGGATCTGGCGGAGCAACTGCGCCCCGACGTGGTGGTGATGGATGTCAGCATGCCGGAGCTGAACGGCATCGAAGCCACGCGCCGCCTGGCGTCGTCGGTCCCGCGCGCGCGCGTAGTGGCGCTCAGCATGCACAAGGATTCGGTATACGTGCGCGAGATCCTGCGCGCCGGAGCGCGCGGCTACCTGCTGAAGGATTCGGGCGCCGCCGACCTGGTGGCGGCCATCCGCGCGGTGGCCTCCGGCGAAAGCTACCTCAGCCCCGCCGTTTCCAACGCCGTGCTGGACGATTACCGCCGCCAGGCGACCAACCCCATCGACCTGCTGACCAGCCGCGAGCGCGAGGTCTTACAACTGCTGGCCGAAGGCAAGACCAACAAGGAAATCGCCGGCGTGCTGAACCTCAGTGTGTACACGGTGGAGGCGCACCGCGGCCGCATCATGGAAAAGCTGAACCTGCACAGCATCGGCGAACTGGTGCGGTTTGCAGTGAGGAGCGGGTTGATCGAGTAGGGGCCGGGCATGCCCGGCCCCTACAGCTTACATGCCAGCGCCAGACCGTCACCCATGGTTACCAGGCTCAACGCCACGCGATCGTCGGCGTGCAACTTGCGGTTGAATGCGCGCATGGCCTCGGTGTCCACGGTGTGGTCGCGGGGGTCGACCGGCCTGCCGTGCCACAGCACGTTGTCCACGGCGATCAGCCCCCCGGGGCGAAGCAACACCAGCGACCGCTCGTAGTAAGTCGCGTAGTTCGCCTTGTCGGCGTCGATGAAGGCCAGATCGAAGGTGCCCGCATGGCCTTCGGCAACGAGCGCGTCGAGGGAATCGAGCGCCGGCGCGAGGCGCAATTCGATTTTGTCCTCGACGCCGGCCTCGCGCCACGTGCGCCGGGCGCGGGCCAGGTACTCCGCGTTGCGGTCGCAGGCCACAAGCTTTCCGCCGGGCGGCAGGGCCAGCGCCACCCAGGTGGAGCTGTAACCCATCAGGACGCCCACTTCGAGAGTCTTCCTGGCGCCCAAAATGCGAGCCATGAGGTGCAGGAACTGCCCCTGCTCCGGCCCGATCTGCATGTTGCCGGGCCGGCGACCCTCGGCCTCTTCGCGCAGGCGCGTCAATACTTCCGGCTCACGCAGCGTCACGCGGCGAATGTAGGCCGCCAACTCGTCGGTGATGGGGGTATGGGTAAGGGACATGCCAGACCAGTTTATCCTAGGTGGCGCCCTCGATCTTGAGCACGTAGGCCTGGCGCGCGGGAAGGCTGGCGGCCAGCGAATCCGGAATTTGGATTCGTAGCTGGCTGCCTTGCCGCGCGGCTTCCAGCGGCTGGCCGCCTTCGAGCAGCGTCACGCGCACACCGGAGGGGGCATCGATCGCATCCAGCACGACGTCCTGCAACGGACGGTGCGGCAGAATCGCGTATACCGCGCTGTCGCTGGCGGTGAAAAAGGCCTCGACGCGCGCGAATCCGGGGGCCGGTGAATCGACCAGGTGGCCGATCGGGTAATCCGACATGAAGTCCTTTTCCTCGAGCTGCGGCACCTTTCCCCGGCTCCACTGGCGAGTCACTTTGCGGGCGCGCGTGTTGTAGATGGCTTCGCCATTGGGCCGCAGCCAGTCGCCCATCTGGATCAGCCGCTCCTCCATGATGACCGGTATGCGCCCGTCGCCGGTGGGCCCGATATCGAGTAGAAGGTTGCCGCCGCGGCTGACGATATCGATGAGCATCATGAGCAGCTCGCGATCGGTGCGGTAATCGGCGAGCGACTCCATGCGGTTGTACCCGTAGGAATACCCCATACCGCGGTTTTCCTCCCACGGACGATCGCTCCCGGTCATGCCGGGGGTGTACTCGGTGGTGAAATAGCCGCCGTGGTGGTGGCGCGTTTCCTTGCCCCAGCGGTCGTTAATGACCACCTCGTCGCGCACCGGAGATTCGTTGAACAGCCATGCCAGCAGCTCCGGCGTGCGCCATTCGGCGCTGGTCAGCTCCCATTCGCCGTCGGAGAAGACGATACTCGGCTTGGCGCGGGTCACCACGTCCTTGAACTGCGGGAACATGTGCCCGGCGGCGTAGCGCTGGCGGCCGGCGAGCCAGAGCGGGTTGTACCACTCGTAGAGCGAATAGTAGATGCCCATGCGCAGGTCCCGGCGGCGGCCGGCCTCCATCAGGTCGAGCAGAAGATCGCGGCGGGGGCCGATGTCCACGCTGTTCCAGGGCCGTCCCCAAGCGCGGTTGGCCTCCGCGCTGCGCCACAGGGTGAAGCCATCGTGATGCTTCGAAGTGAGGGCCACGTACTTGGCGCCGGAGCGGACGAAGAGGTCGGCCCAGCGGTCGGGGTCGTACAACTCCGCCCGGAACAGCGGAGCGAAATCGAAATACGGAAAGTTGGCGCCGTAGACGCGCTGGTGAAACTTCCACGTGAGCGCGCCATGGCCGGTGGCGGCGGTAGCCTTCATGCCCTCGGTGAGGGAATTCCAATACCACTCGGCGTACGGGTTCTCATCCTTGACATTGACGGCGGCATAGGCCGGCACAGAGTACACGCCCCAGTGGATAAAGATGCCGAACTTGGCGGCGGGGTACCAGGCGGGGGAGGGCCGCCGGTCCAGAGATTCCCAAGTTGGCTGGAAGCGATTCTGCTGGCCGAAAGCGCGGTGGCCGGCGGCCAGGGCGAGCGGAGAAAGGATGGAGCGAAGCAGATCTCGTCGGCTCATCGGTGGCCATGGTAGCACTTTGGGCGCAATCAATTAAACTGTGATTGGGCCCAAAAACCATGAGCGTAAAGCGTACACATATCGCTATTCCCGAGCCGGCGGCCGAGAAAGAACTCAAGCGTTTGCGCCAGCTCAAGGCTCTGGCTGCCGCGGCCGGCTCGTGGAAGGATAAGGATCACCCGGAACTCAGACAGGGAGCGACCAAGTGGGTGGACACGCTGCGCGGCGAGGATGAGAGCTGTTTCCAAAAAGTGACCACACGCTGAAATGGTGATCTTTCCGCTTGACGCGTCACCACACCCGCAAAGGCGTCCCGACAACTTAAACAGAGCGTCATAACTGATTGCGCATCCGCTCCCTGAGAAGCTGTGAAGAAATCGCCCGCAAGCGGGCAATGGGCAAGCTAAAGCATGCCCTACCACGGCTGTTTTGGTAGGGTATGCTTTAGCTTGCCCATTTTTTCCCGGCTTCTGACGGTCGCGGCTCAGAATGCGGCGCCGTACTGAGCTGCGAGTGTAAACGAGCGGTTGCCCCACGAACAATAAAGAGGCCATCTTTGAAACACTACCCCATGAAAGAAAGCCTGCTTGGCCAAACGCTTACCGCTCGAACACGATCCCGGCGCTCGGCAGGATGGGAAACATCTTGTCGAGCGTGATGTAGGCCTGGTGAGTGCTCGAGGTGTAGCCGTTGAAGCTTTCAAACACGTAGTTGGTGCGGTTAGTCAGGTTGATCACCTCGCCGAAGAGCGTCAGCTTCCACTTGTCTTTCGTCCAGGACTTGTTGATACGGAAGTCGCCGCGCTGGTAGGGGTCAAGCCGCAGTTGGTTGCGGCTGCTGGTGAGATAGTAGTTCCCGCCGCTCATGCGCAGATAGCCGGGGATGGGGAATCCGCTGCCGTAACTCCACTTGAGGCTCAGGTTGACGGTGGGGCGCAGGCGGTAACTGCCGTAGATGTTCATGGTGTGACGCTGATCGTAATCGGAGGGAAAGCGATCGCCGGAGCCCGCGGGTTCCCGGCTGTCGCGCATGCCGGTGCGGCCGAAGGCATAGGAAATCCACCCGTTGAAGCGGTTGGCGCTGGCGCGCTGCAAGAAGAATTCGACGCCGCGCGAGTATCCGCGGAGCGAATTGTAATAGAGCGGGTTGGAGGGCGGAACGAAAACCTTGCCGGTGGTCAGCAGGCGGGGATCGTAGAGCGGCTGGAAAGGAAGATCGCGATCGGCGCGATTGTAATATTCGGCGCGGATGCGCGTGCGCTGGCCGAGCCGGTGCTCGATGGCGGCGATGGCCTGGTTGGAACGAATCGGCAGCAGACTATGCGCGCCCAACGGAGAGGTCAGCAGCGAGATCTCCGGGTACTGCGCATATTGCCCCCAACCGAGATGGACGATCGTGGCCGGCGTCAGGGTGAAGGCCACCGAGGCTTGCGGCGATACCACCGAGACGTCATCGATGGAGTGATGGTCCCAACGCGCGCCGGCGGTGAGGTGCAGGCGGCCGGACCAAGCCATCCAGGACTGCTGCACGTAGCCGCCGGTGTGCACGGCGGTCCCGTCGTAGTGATCGAGCAGGCGCGGCGCCGGCGAATTCGTCTGGTACTGGTCCGAGGATCCTCCGTCGCGCAGGCGGCGCACGGACCAGCCTGCGTCGAGCGGGCTGCGCGCATTCCACATCCAGGTGACGGTGGCGTTCCAAACCCACTCGCCGTAATAGCCGGCGCCCAGCGGAAGGTAGGTGGGGTTACTGTCGGTAAACTTCTCGCGCATCCAGGCGGCGTGGTTTACCACCAGCAGTTTGTCGGTGGGAGCGTAGCGCCAGCCCAGGTTGCCGAGGGTGTAATGGTAGCCCCCGCCCATGAGCGAATTGATCCCCAGTTGTTGCCGGACGGCGGAGCGGTCGAGGCTGGAATAGCTTTCGAGGACGTAGAGAGTGATGTTGTTTTTGGCGGTGAGGTCGTAGGTGAGACGGCCTTGCGCGTCCTCCATGCCGAAGACCAGCGAGGTGGTGGGGAAGGTGCGCTCGAGAATGTACTGCAAATAGCTTTTGCGCGCGCCGGCCAGCCAAGAGCCGCGCTTCTTCTTGCCCAGCGGGCCTTCCGCCATGACGCCGGCGTTGGAGGCGCTGGCGGTGGCGCGAAAGGTATCGGCGTCGCGGTTGCCGTCGCGCGTATGGACCTCTAGCGCGCCCGCGCTGCGGTCCTCGAAGCGCACCGGGTAAGCACCTTCGTGCAACTCGAGTTCCTCGACCATGTCGCCGTTGAAGGCCGTGCCGGAGCCGCTGAAGGTCTGCCCCTCGAGCATGTGAAAAGGGGCATGCAAAAGGACGCCGTCGAGGTACAGGCCGATGCGGCTGTAATCGGCGCCGCGCAGGGAGAAGCGCGCGTCGAAATCGTTATTGGAGCTGACGCCCGGGAGGCCCTGCACGGCCCGCAGCGGATCATCGGCCAGAACACTGGCCAGGTTTTTGGCATCGTTGCCGGCCAGGACCAGCGTGTCGGGGCTATCCTGGCGCGCGGTTTCGAAGGGTCCGGCCTCGACGACGACGGTCTCGGTGCGGCGGAAAGTTTCGGGGCTGAGGATGACTTCGAATTCCTTGACATCGCCGGCGTCCAGATGGAAGGGACGCGTCACCAGGTGGTAGCCGACCGTGGAGACGTTGAGCACGTAATCGCCCGGCGCGACGGCGGGGATGTGGAAATGGCCGGTGTTATCGGAGGTGACGCGATACGCGCCACCGACGAGTTGGACCACCACGTTGGCGAGAGCCTCGCCGCCGTGCGCGTCCACAACCGAGCCGCGGACCTCGCCGGGCGTCTGCGCCAGAACCGGCGGCAGGGCCATCGCGAGACCCCAGAGAAGGAGGAACCGGAGCGGTCTCAATGAAGAAATGATAGCTCTATTCGCGGCCTGGGCGCGCCGGCGCCTGGCGCGGGGCGAGCAGCCTCCAGTGATGCTCTAACAGGAAAACACCACCGCCCGGCGCCGAGCCGGCGCCATAATAATCGGAACGAACCACCCGCACGCGGGCCGCGTCTTCCACCCAATCCACCTGCGCGCCGCCGATGTGCAAGCCGGCGTGCAGCTTGTATTCTCCCGGGAGCATCGGCAGACTTTCAATCTCACACACGAACGACTGCTCTCCCACGCGTTCCTCGTGCGCCCGCTCCGGATCGTAGGCCGACTGCGCCGTGCAGATCCGCTGGCCGCCCACGGTGTCGAATGCCAAGAGGACGTCGAAGGCGGTACAGGGTTCCTCCAGATCGAACGTCAGCACGGCCTGGAGCGGCGCGCCCATCGGTAAAGGCCCTTGCAACGGAGCGTGGCCCGCGGTAAACAGCTCCAGCCGCCGCAACAGCGGCCGATACTCGGGCGGCCGGCCGGCCGACGCGCTCAGGTCCGCCACATGGGGGTCCAGCCCGGGCCTGTGAGCCGATCCGCTCTCCAGGTAGTAGCGGATCGCCTCCCTCGCCGTGCCCATGAACACGGCTGCCCCGTGCTGGAGCACCACCGCCCGATTGCACAGGTTCTCGATGGCGGCCACGTTGTGCGACACGAAGAGCACGCTGCGGGCGTGGGCCCGGGCCTCGGCCATTTTGCCGAGACATTTCTTCTGGAACGCGGCATCCCCCACCGCCAGCACCTCGTCGGCCAGCAGGATGTCGGGTTCCATGTGGGCCGCAATCGAGAAGGCCAGCCGCACGTACATTCCGCTGGAATATCGCTTCACCGGTGTATCCAGGAACTTGCCGATGCCCGCGAACGCCGCGATCTCCTCGAACCGGGCCTCGATCTCGCGCTTGCGCATGCCCAGAATCGCGCCGTTCAGATAGACGTTCTCGCGGCCGGTCAGCTCCGGATGGAAGCCCGTCCCCACCTCCAGCAAGCTCACTGTGCGGCCGCGCACGCGCACGTATCCCTCCGTGGGATCGGTGATGCGGGCAATGATCTTCAGCAGCGTGGTCTTGCCGGCGCCGTTCGCGCCCAGGATGCCCACCACGTCGCCCTGATGGACGTCGAACGAAACATCTCTCAAAGCCCAGAACGAGCGCGGCGGTTCGCGGCCGCGAAGGCCGGACACCAGCGCGCGCATCAGCAGCTCACGCAGGCTGTCGTACGGGCCGCGCCGTTCGCCCAGGTCGTATTGCTTGGAGAGGCCGCGGATTTCGATCAGCGGTCGCATACTGCCCCTCGCAGGCCCTCCTATGGCAGGCCGTCGTCGCCCTTCTCGCTGCTCGGGTCCTTATCGGTGATGGGGTCCTTCTCGCCGCTCTTGCCGGTCAACGCCCGCAACGGCTCGTGCCGCGTCAACAGCGGCTGGGTGTATGGCTTCCGTTTGTCTTCAATCAGTTCATCTTTCTTGTCCATGTCATCCTCCTGAATTTGAGATTTGAGCCGCCTTAAGGCGGCTACATCGATCTGAATCGATAAATCGATACGCATCCTTGATCTAGCCCCAAAATGGGACTAACCTGAAAACATGGCTGGCTTTAACGTCCACGACGCCAAAACCCAATTTTCGAAGCTCCTGGACCGGGTGCTCGAAGGCGAGGAGGTCCTGATCACCCGCAACGGGGTGCCCATCGCCGAGCTCGTGCCCGCGCGGAAGCGGCCGTTCCCGCTGGGGGCTGGCCGCCACGATCCCGATATCGATTCCAAGGCGTTGCGCAAGAACGACTGGTGGCGGGCCATGACCGACGAAGAGGTCGAAGCCTTGCTCGAGGGCCGCTACTAAACAGAGCGTCATAAGTAATTCCGCATTCGCTGGGAACCCGTGAAAGCCGCCGTAGGGGTCGGGCATGCCCGACGCCTACCTGGCAGGCGGAAGCGTCTGTCCCGGGCATGGCCGCGTCCCCAAGCAAGCGGTCGTTGCGCAAACAATAACGGCGCCATGTTTAGATGTACCTGCTCGATACGCACGCGCTCGTCTGGGCCGTGACTGCGCCCTTCCCGGCAAAGACCTCGACGAGCTCTAGCGCTGTCACGGTCCTTCTCGCCGCTCTTGCCGGTCAACGCCCGCAAGGGCTCGTGCCGCGTCAGCAGCGGCTGGGTGTATGGCTCTCGCTTCTCTTCCGTTGGTTTCACATGTAGTCCTCTGTTTTCCTCCTTCAAATCACATCCGCGAACCGGCGTTCCATCCTTTGAAAGAACATCGCCCCGAAGCAGAACAGCGCCGCGCTGATCCCGAGCGAGCCCCACACCATCCGCCATCCGATGGCGCCGCCCAGAAGAGCTCCCCGCCACCCTTCCACCATGCCCGCCATGGGGTTCAAGGCCAACAGCAGATGAAGCTTGCCGTGGACACGGGCCAACGGATAAATCACGGGCGTCACGAACATCCCCATTTGCAGCAGAAAGGGCACCACGTACTTGACGTCGCGGAACTGCACGTTCAGCGCCGCCAGAAACATCCCCAGCCCGGCCGCCGCCAGAAAAGTCCCGCCCAGGAACAGCGGCGCCAGCAGCACGGTTGGCGCCAGCGGCCATCCGTAGTACGCCATCAGCACGCCGGTGAATCCCAGGCCAATCAGCAGGTCCAGCATGAGCGCCGCAATCGCCGCCAGCGGCACCAGGATGCGCGGAAAATAGACTTTGCGAATTAGATGCTCGTTGCCGATCATGCTGTTGCCGGCCAGCGAAACCGAATTGGCGAAGAAAATCCACGGCACCAGTCCCGCGTACAGAAACAGCATGTACGGAGGCCCGGTCACACCCGTCATCGCCACCCGCCGCAGCAGATTGCCGAAAATCAGCATGGCGAGCAGCGGTTGCAGCACCGCCCACAATCCGCCAAGCAGCGTTTGCTTGTAGCGGATCTTGATATCGCGCCACACCAGAAAGCCGAACAGCTCGCGATACGTCCACAGCTCGGCCAGGTTGATCCCCTCCCAGCCGCTGCGCGGCTTGATGAGCAGTTCATAGGCAGCGTCCGCCATTGTCACTCCGCACTCATGCGGCGCCGCAACCGCACCCAAGGATGCACCAGGGCGGCGTAAAAGGGCAGGACCGCGGCGGGCAGGTCCGGCTTCGCCACGCGCGCCGAGAGCGCCAGCGCCTGCCGGACGATCCGCGCCGCGCCCGTCGTCTTTTCCCACACCCGGCCCGGCGCCAGGGCCAGGTCCCAGAGCTTCTCCTGCACGTCAAATTGAACGACGCGTTCCGCGGGCGGACGGAGCACCAGGAATTCCGCCGTGCGCAGCAAAATCCCATGCTCCCCAAGCCGGAATCCCGACAGAGTTCGCAGCCGCTCGATCGCCTCATCGGGGATGCCCGACGGCAGCATGTTCTCGGCCAGGCGCAGGCAGCAGTACGCGTGCCGGCTGGCATTCCATGCGCCGGCGGTCTCCACCAGTTCCGTCCAGTCGATGCTCTTCCCCAGGCAGCGCACGGTCTGCGCGATATCGTGCAGCCCGCCCAGCGACCGGTCGAAAACCTGCGCGCCGGCCGCGTGGATCGCCAGGTGCAGCAACAGATCCGACGGCGCCGGCGCCCACGCGGCAGCGTTCCCCACCTTGACCGGCTGCGCCCGGCGCCACATCTCCTCCGTGCCGGCACGGATGCGCCCGCCGGCGGGGACAACGTTGTGGTGCAGCTCCACCGCCAGGCCGCCGTCGCGCGACACGCAGGGGATCAAATGATGGTGCTTGCGCGCGTACTCTTTTTCCCGCCCCGCCAGCGCCGCCGCGGGCGCCAGCCCCGCTTCGTAGAGCGCTTGCGCGGCGGGCCGGAGCTGCTCGCGCCGCACCAGCAGATCCACATCCGTCATGGGCCGCAGCCCCGGATCGCGATAGACCAGCGTCAGCAGGGCCGCTCCCTTCAGCAGCATCGCCGGAATCGAGCGCTCTTCCAGAACCCGCAGCACCTCGCCCAGCCGGTGCATCTGCCGCAGATTGGAGGCCGCCGTCTCCAGGTAGCGCGCCTGAAACGCGCCCAGGACGGCCTCCGGCGCCAGCCTGGGCCAGCGTTTGAGCCGGCCATAAACCGCCGGGGCCAGGCCCGACGCCTCCGCCCGGCGCAGCGTCCGGCCCCAATCGAGGTCGCGCGCATACTCCCCGATCTCCCCGCCGCCGCAGCAGGCCAGCAGCAGCCTGGTTTCAGCCGACTTCAATCCGTAGCGGGACATCACGCAGCCTCCAACAGCCGGTCGATCCGTTGCGGCAACGCCGCCACGTCCTCGCCGAAATACAGGCGATAGGCCGGCGTTTCCCGCACCAGCGCCGCCATCGATTGAAATTGCCGCGCCGCCAGCGCCGCATCCAGCACCAGCAGGGTCTGCGGCAGCAGCTCTTCGAGCGCCCGCGCCTTCCCCAGCGGCTCCAGCACGCTCCGGTCGCACTCCATGATGCGCGGAAACACCAGCAATGCCGGCCGGCACGCGTGCCCGGTTCGATAACCCGCCACGTCCGCCAGATCGAACGAGCGTTTCCTGGTATCCTGGCGAAAACCGTCCTGCGCCTGCCGGAGCTCCGGGAACCAGCCGATGGTGCGCTCGGTCACCGCGATGCGCCCGGGAAACGGCAGCAGTTCCGGCCCCGCGGCGGCGAACCGCAGCAGTGGATGATCGTCGGAGAGCACGCGGTACCCGGCCCGCGCCAGCGCCAGGCAGGCCGTGGTCTTGCCGCACCCGCTCGGACCCGCGATCAGCACGCCCCGCCCCGACTTCTCCAGCGCCGCGCCATGCACCGCGTAGATCCCGCGCGTCCGCAGCAATTCGATAGCCGCCAGCAGCACGAAACTGGCCGCCCAGTCCGGCGCCATGCGCCCCGGCTCGACCAGCCAGCCTTCCACCCGGCCCGCGTCGAGATCCAGCGCGAACAGGCCGGCGTCGTCGAAATCCAGCAGCCAGAGCGGGCCATCACGCAGCATGGCGCATCCGACCGTGCCGCCCGGCTGCGGCGCGTGTCCCACCAGCACGGCCGCGGCGGAGGGGCGGACCGGCACATCGGTCCTCCGCGCCACCGCGTGCAGCTCTATTTCGAGCATGGGCTCGCCGCCGTCCGGGGCCGGCCCGAATCCGCCCAGCGCCTCGCGCGCCGAGAAGGCCAGCGCCGCGTCTTCCGTCCGCACCCGTACGCCGTGCCCGTGCACGTCGTACGGGCTTTCGCACCCCGTGCCCGTCATCGCATGGTCACCAGCTTCTCCCCGCGCAGCCGGCGGACCAGAGCCGCCAAGTCCTCCCATGCGGTCTCCCGATCCACCCGGAATCGCCCGCGGACGGCATCGTGGATCGCGCCCAGCGTCCGCTCGCCGTCGAGCAGCTCCCAGATGGCGGTGCCGACCGGGTTCAGGCTGAAGTAGTATCCGCTTGCCAGGTCGAGCAGCACGGCTTCGCCATCAACCGCCGTCCAGGCGACGTCGCTCGAGCGCCCACACACCTGTTCGGGACCGAGCGGCGGCGCGTCGGGATCGCCGACGCCGAGGCAGTCCCGCAGCGCCGCGCCCAGCAGATCGGCGGCCCGGCGGCGCAGTTCCGGCCGCGGCGTATCCGGCAGGGTGCCCCCTGGGCCCGGCGGCGAGCCGTCATCGGGGAAGGTAAGGTCCGGCCGCAGGTGGCGTGGGATAAATGCTTTCTCGGGTTCATCGGGCATGGCCGTTCTCTTTCCGAAACGCCGCTTCGACGTGCGGCGCGCTAAGGTGGTCCTTCACCCACCTTATCGAGGCTCGGGTCCTTCTCGCCCGGGTCCTTCTCGCCGCTCTTGCCGGTGAGCGCCCGCAGCGGCTCGTGCCGCGTCAGCAGCGGCTGGGTGTATGGCTCACGAGTGTCTTCAGGTAGTTCCATATGTAGCTCCTTACTGGACCTGTTATCCGTCGTCGCCCTTCTCGTCCGGGTTCTTGTCGGTGATGGGGTCTTTCTCGCCGCTCTTGCCGGTCAGCGCCCGCAGCGGCTCGTGCCGCGTCAGCAGCGGCTGGGTGTATAGCTCGCGGTCGCACTCGAGTGGTGCATCGTTTCTGTCCAAGGCGTCCTCCTATCCGGGT
>Ga0326727_10011048_pt1 | contig 21208 bp, 16 predicted proteins | sample MB2enrmetagenome_FD_207643 | JGI IMG/M metagenome (GOLD analysis project Ga0326727, IMG submission 207643) | Lab enriched peat soil microbial communities from McLean, Ithaca, NY, United States - MB29MY | ecosystem: Environmental > Terrestrial > Soil > Wetlands > Peat | place: USA: New York...
AAATTGTCAACTGTCTGGGCTGTCTCGCCAATCCTACGCTATTTGCCGTGAGCCATCCATTAATTGAGATACTCCTTCCGGCATCTCCACGCATACCTGAGACAAGTCCCCCTTCTGGTGGCGAAAGCCGTTGCGATGCATAGTGGGCTACCGCATTATGGGTGTTCCGCACTTCAATCATTCTTAGCTCCGACGCCTTTATAAACAAATCCCAGTTGCCTCGTTGCTTCAGGATCGGAGATACGTCTCCCATCGATGATTATAGCCGTGCGCTGCATCTCCAGGATTATACCGTTCAGGACAGTAGGACAACCCAAAATCGGCGCCCGCCTTTAAGCCCGACTCCTCCAGCACAGGTCTCAGAACCTCGTCGGTCACTCCCGGATATACCGTTGATTCGAGGACGACGTCGTATTTCTTGAGCAGGCGGGCGATCTCCGTCACCATTTCGATTGGGTAAGTGTCGTCCCCGTCAACCATAATCGCGTAATCGGCGTTGATGGACTTGAATGCCGTTTGAATGGTTAATCCCTTTCCCCGCCGCTCTTTGAGTATGAACGCAGCACCTTTTTCGACGGCGATCTCCCTCGTGTTGTCAGTGGATTGCGTCGAGCACGTACACGGTAGTTTCGAGCCCGTTCTGCAAGAGGTCGGCAACAGGCACGCAGTCGATGACCTTGCCGATTGAACGTGCCTCGTTTAGCGTCGGGATGACAACAGCTACTGTCTCCATCGCCTCGCCTCATCGTGCGAGATCGTCCGCGCATCGGCGATTCCCCCCTTTGATCAAACCGATTCTAGTAAGCGCTCAATTCAGCAGCGTTAAACTGCTCCATCGCTCAAAAGCCATATAGTACAGGAAAATTTCTCTTACTTAAATTACAACTCGTTGGTGAACTTACCAATCAGCCGCAATACCTCGAACCCTTCGGCGTACGGGCGCTCTGCCAGGGCGCCGTGGCGTATCAGCGCCGCGCGGGTGATAACCGGGTCGAAGTAATACTTGCCATTATAAGTCTTATACTCCGCCAGGGCGCTGATCTTGGCTTCCACGTCCTTTTCGGTAACGTCCACCAGAAAATTGGGAAAAAAACCATGGCTGCTGCGCAGTACGTCAAACCCCAGCACAGTTGTGCCGCGGAAGGCGCGCAGGCATTCCGCGGTGGTGGCAGCGTGGTCTTGGTGGAGATCCGCGCGTGTGTGGGTGAAGACGATCGCAGGTTGATAGCGGTTTTTTAATTCGATCAGGTATTCCAGGATTTCTTGGCGGAAGTGTGGAAAACGGCGTGTCTCAAAATTGCCGACGATCACATTCTTTGGCAGTACGCCCAGCACTGCCATGCTGCGGCGGTGCTCTTCGAGCACGTTGGTCAGGGCGGGGTTTTGCTGGTTATCCGACAGGGTGATGCACACTGCGTCCGCCTGCCCGACGATGTGAGCGATCAAAGCGCCGCTACCGATCTCAATGTCGTCAGGGTGGGCGCCGATGAAGAATACTCGCTTTCCGTAGAATATCATCGTGGTCATCTTATTTGGTTGCCAGGAATCCGCCAACCACTTTGGTCATCACCAGTTTTCCCTCTGAAGCCAGCCGGCGCGCGGCTGCTTCGGTAATTTTCTGCATAATCCGCTCGAAGTCCTCTTTATCGGCGAAAAAGCTGCTCCACAATTTACGGTCCTCAGACAGTGACGCCCGCGTATAGGTAACAAACGGTTCGATGGATTCAAAGGTTAGGGGGTTCTCGAAGATATGCACGTCAACCTGGCGGAACTGGCTGCGGATGGTAGTCAGAAATTCCGTGCTGTAGCGGCTGCTGCCCGGCATGGGGGGAATGGGCTTATTGCTGGTAGCTTCACGGATGATGTCGTAAAATAACTGCTTATTCTGCGGCATAGGGCCAGAGGTGAACAGGCGCGCACCGGGTTTTAAAACCCGGTGCATTTCGCCGATGGTAAAAGGCACGTTTTCGGCGTAATAAATCGCGAAGCAGCAGGAAACCAGGTCGAACTGGTTGTTGTCCAAAGGGAAGCGCTGGTTGAAGTTCAGATCGATGAAATTGATTTTGGCGTCAAGCTTTGCCTTCTCCTCGCGCGCCTGGCCGAGCAGTTCCTCGGAAACGTCTCCGCCGGTGATCTCTGCCTGCCCTTTCAGGTAGGAATAATAAGAAAAGCATTGCTTGCCCGCCCCACAGCCGACGTCCAGAATGTGCATATCGGCCTGGAGCTTGAGCAGGTCGAGCATCCATTGATCGATGTCCCGGCCGCCGTATCTAGAATGGATATCGATACGGGTGGCCAGATCGCTAGTAGTCTCCTGGTAATTAATTTTCATGCATCCTCGATAAATTTGAGATGAGCGTCACAGGCACTGATTTACTCCTGCCCACTTGCGATTAGGCCTCGCCTATACCGGGCTCATTGAAAATTTTCGCGACAGACTCCCGGATTTTTTGTGTAATAACATCCCCACATCCTGAACCTTCGACGGTAAATCCTAATGAGCGTGAATGTCTAGGTAAGTATAAAAAAGAACTGGTGGTTGTCAACGCCCAGCACAATAAGTTTGATCTGTTTGTTGAAGGGAAGTATCGCTTCGCTGGCTGTATACATTACGTTCCCCAGAAAGAGCCGAAAGGCCTTGGCGCAGTTCTAGCAGGAGAAAAGCGCGTGAGCAAGCGCCATTTGCCAGTTTTGCTGGGCAACGATACATTAGGTTTAGGCTCCCTGTTTACAACAGCTTGTAGAACAATTTGAGCGTCTTGCGTGCTCAATCATTGTGGCGAACAAGTTCCTGTGGAAAGGCTCAGCGAGAAGGGCATCACAAGAATAGGAAAAAATCGACGAGGCTACACACAAAATTGAGGAGGTAATTGAAAAGCCTATCCTCGCAACGCCCTGTCATCACTCGGGGTGTCGGCCCATACATACTAACGCCTCAAATGCAAACATGCTTAAGACAAATCACCCGTCTTGTGATGAACGGCTTACATTGCACGCTTGGTCCATCGCGTCAACATGTGCAGCGCAATTCATTCATTGTTAGCTCCAACGCCTTTATAGACAAATCCTAATGATCTTAGTGCGTCAGGATCGAAGACGCGTCGGCCGTCGACAATTATTGGAATGGGCATCATCTCCTTGATTTTCCGTAAGTCAAGCCCTTCAAAATCGCTGTGCGCCGTCATCAGGACAAGTGCATGCGCTCCAGAGAGCGCCTGATATACCGTTTTTTCAGGGGTCGCAAACTCCCTTAGAGCGCTTTCTTCAACGTATGGGTCTACCAGATGAACGTCAGCCCCTTTCTTTGTGAGCTCCTCGATAAGCACCGCAGACGGGCTTTCACGGTAGTCGCCGACGTTCTCCTTATAGGCCAGTCCAAGTACTACTATTTTCGAGCCTTTTACAGCCCTGCTCTGTTCGTTGAGCGCATCCACAATCAAGCTCAAAACGTGGAATGGCATGGAGTCGTTGATCGCTCTGCCCGCAGTGATCACTTGAGCGTGGTAGCCCAACTCTGCCGCTTTTTGCACGAGGTAGTACGGATCGACAGGTAGACAGTGTCCGCCGACCCCGGCGCCGGGATAATAGACGTTAAAGTTCCATTTGGTAGCAGCGGCGCGGATCACCTCCATAATATCGATATGCAGGCGCTCGAAGATCAACGCGAGCTCGTTCATAAGAGCGATGTTGAGGTCCCGCTGAATGTTCTCGATGACTTTTGCCGCTTCCGCTGTCTTGACGTCCTTGACGCTCACAACGTCCTTCGCGTTGCTTTTGTAGAGCTGTGCGGTGATTTCAGTCCAGTGAGGAGTAATGCCCCCAACAATTCGAACGACGTCAAGGATGCCGTGCGCTGCATCACCAGGATTATACCGTTCAGGACAGTAGGACAACCCAAAATCGGCGCCCGCCTTTAAGCCCGACTCCTCCAGCACAGGTCTAAGCACTTCGTCGGTCACTCCCGGATATACCGTTGATTCGAGGACGACAAGTTTGCCGTGACTCAACCCTTGTGAAATGCTGCGGCCCGCAGAAACGATGAATGACAAATCGGGCTTTTTATCTGGAGTAATTGGCGTTGGCACCGTGATAACGATCACATCGCTTTTCTGGGTCGCCTCCGCCGCGTCAGTCGTGGCGGTCAGTTTCTTGCGTCGAACGACCCTCGCAACTCTCTCGTCGATGTTCAAATCTTTGAGATAGCACGAGCCTTGATTAATCGCACTGACTTTGTCGCGAGTTCTACTGACACCGATCACGTTGAAGCCGTTTTCAGCAAAATTTACAGCAGTCGGCAATCCGACGTAACCCATCCCGATAACGGCAATCCGTGCAGACTTATCTTTGATTGCCCGGTCCAAATCCATTTTCAAACCACCTGATAGTTGTTTCAAGCTCGTCTTTGAAGGTGCCCTTTGGCTCGTACCCAAACGATCGCGCCTTCGAAATGTCAGCGAGTGAATGTTTTACGTCTCCCGGTCGAGGAGCAGCGTGTTTCGCTTCGATGGTCTTACCTTTTATCTCGGCGATTAGTGTGACCAGCTCGTTGATGCTAATGCTTCGGCCACACGCGACATTAAACGTTCCGGTTTCTTCTGATTCGCACGCGAGTACATTCGCATCGACGACATGTTTCACGAAGGTGAAATCTCTGCTCTGTTCGCCGTCACCATAAATAATGGGTGAGGAGTAGTTCAGTACTGCAGTGATGAATCTGGGGATCACCGCCGCGTACTGCGAAAGAGGGTCTTGTCGTGGTCCAAATACGTTAAAGTAGCGCAACGAGATGGTGGGCAGGCCGTAAATCTCGTGGAACACCTTAGAGTAGAATTCGCCAGTCACTTTTGTCACCGCGTACGGCGATAGTGGGTTCACAGGCATATCCTCCCTCTTAGGCAGTTCACTGGTGTCGCCGTACACCGACGACGAGGAAGCGTACACCACTTTTTGTATGCCGGCGTCTTTGGCCGCAATCAGGACGCGCAACGTCCCTGTGATGTTAGCCTCGTGCGAAGCAAGTGGGTCTTTAACGCTTCGTGGAACGCTCGGCAGGGCCGCTTGATGAAAAACATACTGATAATCTTCAAAAATCGCTGCCAGATTGAGTGTCCGGATATCCCCCTCGATGATCTTTAGGTTCTCTCCAATCAAATGCGCTACGTTTTCAAGCTTCCCCGTGGACTGGTTATCGATTATTGCGACGTCATTATCTTCTACCAGCGTTTCTACCAGGTGGCTACCAATGAAACCGAGGCCGCCTGTGACGATCACATGCTTTCCTTTCATATCGGATCTCAGTATAGTCGTATGTCAACTCTTGTGCGTGGAACGCTCTTTTTTAGTGCGTTTTTGTTGCCCGTAAAAATCATTTCTTTCTCTGCGTGGGCGCCTACTCGTTGGCCTCAGTGTCACCACAGAAACGCTACTAACTTTTACGTGTCTATTTGCTTCATGTGATGAATCGTCACTCCTTCATAGTCTAATCGTGACCCCATCAAAGAGTTGAGTCATCCTTGTTCGCCGTTCATTAAGCACATCATTTAATAAGCCTCTCGACGCACGCGGGTAACGCGCACACTAAGGGCATTTTTATATCTAGTCTTGACGTTTATTGATAAATAGCCCCACTTTTGGTTGACGAGCATGATTATCACCGAGACGCAGCGTTTTGTGTACAGTCTACTAGCGCTCACGTTTGTCACCATCGCTCTTTTAGTATTACTCCACGTCTACGCGCTCGAGATCTTTCTCATACTCATTATCATTGAATTCCTCGTGCTCATTGAACTGACGAAGCCCTCGACGATCACTATGGCGTGGCGAAAGAATATCGCCATATTTGTCATTATATGCGTCATCGTGTTCGCCATCATCCTCTATCAAAGAACGGTGACTGTACTACAGTGACTGTACTACAAAGAAGCGGAGTGCTTTATAAGGGGACGTGCAGGTATCGCGGCTTAGTTTTGCTGCCACGCATCATTCTATTGCTTATAAGGAAGTCGACTGCACTGTGAGGTGCGCACCTGGTTCTATAGGATTCTATTCGTCGTGTTTGCCCGTCCGCTATCGATCACCAGCGCGTGGAAGCTTCACTTTCAGTGCGCTTTGGCAGAAACGTTGTCGTCACGTAAAGAACGGCCACGCTCCCGCAGAGCAACTCATCAGCCTAACCGGACAGCTCAGTACTTGCAATCAATCGAGTAGACTATGCGAATCGTTCGTTCAGCTGCGCACACCACACCATTGACATGTGCAGAGACACGAAAGAGAAAGATGTCGTCGACCTTTCGGCCACACGAGATCTACGTATCTCCACGCTTTCACTCTTGTGCCGCCCTTCGCCTCCGGACGTGCGCCTAAGGAGTGTTTTTATAGTGCTTAGAAGGTACTGATCGCTGGACTCGTGTTTTTTTTCATTCACCGGGGCATCCATGCGCGGTTTCAGACGACAGGTTCAAGTTACGTGCACTTTCTCAGCGATGTTGCTCGCTCTCATCGCCGGATGCGCGCTGGCGCAGAGCTTCCCTTCGCACCGAGCGGAGGCTGAATCCCTCGCTGAGCGGCGGGTTTGACTTTCCCACTCAGCTGCCGCTCTCGCATTGTCTCGTTCCCGGGAAAAGAACAGACCTCAGAGGCTTTCGTAGGACCTTGGGATAGCGCAGATATTGAGAAAGGACGTGCCTTAAGCCTCTTTCTCCGCGGCCGCGCGAGTATAGTGCCACTTTAGAACCGGGCCCTTAGATCAAAGCAAATCGAAAAAATAACGAGTTACGAGATGGCTTTTTCTTGGCGCGCCGACCGCATCGCACGCATATTTCGTCTCTCCCTTAAGCGTAATAGATCTCTTACGCTTATAGCGCTGCAACGTTACAGCTGCTGTGTGATCACTAAAGACGTGCCAATCTTTGGCCGCGCATATCTGCATAACTCTGTTTTCAGTCACCAAAAAGCCCGAAAGTATAACCTATATTATGAGAGTGAGGTGTTTATTAACGATAGATTGAATTATTGGCTAATATTCCTGCTATATTCGAGTATATCTCCTCTCTTACCATATTTTGCAGCGCACTATGAAAGAAGTTGATGCTGATGAATCATTGGGTGAACCTGCAACGGTGCTAGATATCAGGTTTATTGTCGATCTTTATTCGAAATATCTTGAAGGGCTTAGAAGAGCAAGAGAGAGTCAAAGAGAACTTTACTGTAACTATGTGCAAGATAAACTTTTACTTAAAGGTTGGTTGCTCTCTATCTGGGACTGGTATTCTTTTACACCATTCTACCCTGCGACTGAGAGCACAATTGGGCTCTTCCTTCGTTTCCTTCTTCGCACCAGGGGATACCGTATAGCCTCAAAGCTCGATACATCCAAATCGACAACAAATGGGCTCGAAATGGCCCTATTGAGACCGCAATTGGATGATATCGAAGCAGAAGTGACGTATCTACTTATTCGAGAGTTCAGGCCAAAAACTATCGTAGAAATAGCCCCTTCTGGCGGATGGGCTACCTCTTGGATGTTACAAGCCCTTAAAGACAATAATTGTGGCACGCTTTACTCGTATGACTATAACGATGAATCGACCAAAATATTACCATCTGATTTGACTGCAGGTAGGTGGATTTTTACCAAAGCAAAGATCCAAAAGCGAATGCATAAGCTGCCACAAGCATTCGACTACCTCTTTATGGATGCAAATCATTCGGCTTCGTTTGCGTCATGGTATGTGCAGCACCTATTTCCGCGATTAAAGGATGGCGCTCTAGTAAGCGTTCACGACGTGTTCCATAAATCGCAAGTGGGATATGAGGAAGGAACGATAATTTTACAATGGCTTCAGCAAAAAAAATACCAGTTTGTGACTTTTTCACCGGCTAGAGATATATCTGCTTACAACAAGATTCTCGCAGTTAAGAAGGAGTTCATGATTGATGAGGCGATCAGAACTTCACAAGCTAATTCTATGGTCTTTTTTAGAAACGAATAAGCGGATTTCATCTAGACATATATCGCATCAGGTGTTTTTAACGCGCTTTGCCAGCTCTTTTTTGCGCTAAAAAACTCAAGAAACTCTAAGCTAGTGTACAAAATATATATAATACCGGCCAGCGAGCGCCCGATGGCCCGTAGATAAAAAAAGAAGGACGCAGTGAGCTTCCAGGGCCGAAATGGTGGAGCGACTTATCAGCTAAGCAGACAGCTCAGTACTTGCTATCAATCAAGTAGACTATGCGCATCGCCCATTCAGCCACAGGCACCAAACCACTGACACATGCAGAGACACGAAATGGAAAGACGCTGTCGAGCTTTTGGCACGAAGTTTACGTGTCTGCACGCGTTCACTCTTTGCCGCACTTCGCTACGGCCGTCCGCCTAGGGAGCGTTTTTATAGTGCTTTGAAGATAGTAATCGCCGGATTACTACGCGGTCTTCTTTACTCACCAGGGCACGCATGCGCGGTTTCAGACGACAGGCTCAAGTTACGTGCATTCTCTCAGCGATTGTGCTCGTTCTTACCGCGGGATGTGCGTCGGCGCAGAGCTTTCCCTCGCAGACCCAGCTGAATCCCGCGCTGAGCGGTGGGTTTGACTTTCCCACTAAGCTCCCGCTCTTTGCATCGCTTGCCGCCGATGCGAACGGTATTATAGCGAACGTCACCCAAGGCAACTTTTCCAACGCGAGCGCGCTGCTTGACCATTACAACAGCACCGTCGACCAGATCACCTCCTCGGCGAACGCTTCGCAGCAGAGCACGACCATCGATGCCTTGGACGCGTCACAGGGTTCGCTCACGCTCCTTGTCGCCAGTGCGCAACGCTTCAACGCGCTTAACGCGAGCGAAGGTGGCCTCCTCGCGGCAGCCCCGCGCGGCAACGCCTCCATGGCAAATGCGCTCGCGATGCAGGCGCTCGGTGCCGCCCTTGCAGGGCTTCCGGAAACAATCAACGGGCAGAACGCCGATATCTATACTATTGCCGTTCAAAACGGGCTCAACCTCGCCTCGTACGGCAACGCCACGACGCTCTTGAACGCGTACGCCGTGCAGGTGAACGGCAGCGTCGCCAACGTCACGCGGGCGGTCTTCGTGACCCCTACGCTGACGCTCAACGAGAGCGCGCATAACGCGACCTACGGCGACACGCTTGTGCTGGAAGGTGGCATGCGGAGCAATCAGACGGCGGCGTACAACGGCACAGTGGAAGTGCACGTCGACAACCAGACGATAGCAACCGTGCCGACGAGCGCAAACGGGTCATACGCGTATCAGTTCCCCATCATTAACATCCCGTCAGGCGCTCACGTCGCGTACGCGAGTTACATGCCCGTCAATGCGCCCTACAAGCCGGCGGAAAGCGCATCGGTCAACATTTCGGTTGCCGCGTCACCGGTGAACAACACGTTGAGCTTCCTGTCGCCCAGCATCGCTCTGGGCAGTAACGTCCAGGCCAGAGGGACGCTCACCACGGCGACCGGACCGGTTGCCAACGCTACGGTGGTGCTCTTTATAGGCGGCAAGGACGTCGCCAGCGCCCAAACCGATCAGAACGGCAGCTACTCGTTCTCCGTTTCATCGATGCCGCTTTACATGTCAGCTGTGGCTGGCGGCGTTACCGCCTACACGGTCTTTGACCCAAGCGGCCAACCGCTCGTGTCCGCCGCAAGCGCCGCAGCGCGCGTGCCTGCCGATTTGACCGGCCTGTTCGGCATTATCGTAGGGCTCGTGCTCGCCGCGCTCCTTATCGTCTTCTTATACCGCGGCGGTTACCTCCGACGGGCGCCCGTCGAAAAAGAAGAGGTGGCCGCTCCCGTTTTGCCGCCAGCGAAGGAAGTACGACCGATTGTCGTGCCGGTCCCTCTCGCGCGGGAAGCGGAAGCGCCACAACGGATTAGCGACTGGGATGAGGTTATCGCCGAGGCCCGCGAAGCGTTTTCCCGTGCTGACGACGAGAACGCTACGAAAGCGCTGTTTGAAGCGGCCGTGACATCGCTCGCGGTCGTCGCGCACGTCCGCATTGCTGCACACATGACACACTGGGAGAAGAGCTGGGAGGTAGCCGCAGCCTTCCGTGACACTGACTCGCGCCTCGCGCTGCGGCAGTTGACGAGCGCGCTGCGGCAGTTGACAATGGCGTACGAACTCGCCAACTTCGGCGACCGCACGCTCACAAAGTCGCAGCGCGAAGCCGCCTTGAGCGCCTTTTCGCTCCTTCGCGGCCGCGTCGGCGGCGTAGAGGAAAGCACGTGAAGCTGAGCTACGCGCTCATCGCGGCCGTCGTCGTCGTCGCGCTCCTCATCAGCGTGCCGCTCCTCGACACGACCAAAGAGGACTTCAGCACGTACAACACGGCGTGGAATGGCGCCTCAGACGCAAAGGCCCTCGTCGCCAGCGACGGTTACACGGCGCGCTCCGTCTTTGCGCTCAGCGAGATCGGAAGCTCGGGAGACGGCGTACTTTTCATGCTCAACCCGAACAGCTCGGTGGGCTTCTCCGCCAGTGACGCGAGCACGCTTCAGTCCTTCCTCAAGAACGGCGGCGTTCTCGTGCTCGCCAACGACTTTGGCAACGGCAACGCCGTGCTCAGCGGGCTCGGGGTTTTGGGCGAGGCGCGCTTCAACGGCTCACTCCTCGAGGACAACGTGAGCAGGGGGGTCGACGTGGCGCACCCGCTCATCACCGACATCAACGCCTCGGGCCTCACCGCCGGCGTGCACATGCTCTACTTCAACTACGGGACGGCCCTCGACATAGGCGGTAACGTCACGGTGCTCGCGCAAAGCTCGCCGACGAGCTACCTCTTGTCTCCGGGCGGCAACGTCAGCGCGCCCGGCGCGCTTCCGGTTCTTGCCACGCTCGACTACGGCAAGGGACGCGTCGTCCTGCTCTCCGACCCGAGCGTGTTCATCAACGAGATGCTCGGCTTGGCGGACAACCAGCAGCTCTTGACGAGCATGCTCGCGAACCTCACGGGCGGCAACACCGCCGTGCCGATCATGTTCGACGAGTCGCACCGCGCGTCTCCGCCTGTGTTGAGTCTCCTGTACGACCGCATCAACGCAAACGATACTATAAAATACACTGTTATCGTTCTCTTTACAGCGGCCTTTGTGATCGGCATCAATGCGAGCGCGCTCGTCCGGCGGCGGCTGCGGAAGGATATAGGCCCCACGCCGAACGAAGTGCCAGTGAACGAAGAGGCCGTGATTACCGATATTGTCAGGGCACATCCCGAGTGGCGTCGGTCGCGCGTGAAGGGGTTCCTGAAACAACTACAACAACGGCGGAGGTTACGGCGTGGCAATTGAAAGTGACATGAACGGCGTCCCAACGCCGCTCGACATCGGCATGGTCGCCGACACGGCCCAGCGCATTAAGGACGAGCTCCATCGCGTGATCGTGGGAAAAGATGAGCTTATGGAGACACTCTTTTTGTGTCTCCTCGCTGAGGGGCACCTCCTCGTTGAGGGCAACCCGGGCCTTGCCAAGACGACGATAACGAAGCTGTTCGCACAGACGCTGGGCTGCACGTTCAATCGCCAGCAGTTCACGCCCGACCTGCTCCCCGCGGACATCACCGGCACCTACGTGTTCGACCAAAAGACCAGCGAGTTCTACGTGCGCAAGGGGGGCATCTTCGCCAACATCGTTATGGTCGACGAGCTCAACCGCGCAACGCCGCGCACGCAGTCGGCGCTCCTCGAGGCGATGGAAGAACGCATCGTCACGATCGAGGGTACGACGTTCCCGCTCGAAAGGCCGTTCATGGTCTTAGCCACGCAACAGATGGTCGATCTCGAGGGCACCTTCCCCCTGCCTCAAGTACAGCTTGACCGTTTCTACGTCAAAATGACGGTCGATTACCCGAGCACTGACGAGGAACTCCAGATCCTGAACGTAAAACTGGGAGAAGCGCCCCCCATTAGCCAGGTTACCGACCGCGAGGCTATCCTTCGCATGATCGACGTCGTCAGAAACCTCTACGTCGATGAGAAGGTGCTTGAATACATCAGGGACATCGTCGTCAGTACCCGCAATCACAAAGATCTCATGCTCGCGGCAAGCCCACGGGCGTCGATCGCGCTGCTCGGCATGTCGAGGGTTCGCGCGGCGATACGCGGCCGAGATTACGTCATACCCGACGACGTCAAGGCGATCGCATACGACGTGCTCAATCATCGCGTAATCATCTCTCCTGAGTCGGAAATCGAAGGCGTCACGCTTGAAGAGGTGATCGCCGCGATTCTTATGGACGCGCGGCCCTCGCGCTGAGTACCAAAGCGCTAAAGTAACTTCCCTCATCATCATGCAGACCACCCGTCTCACGCACCTCGTCCTTGCGCTTGCTGCGCTCTTTATCGCGCTCGGCGCGCTCCTCGATGCGTGGTTCTACGCCGGAGCCGGCTTCGCGCTCGCGCTCTATGTCGTGTGGCGCTTTCTCGCGTTCCGGGCGGCGATCGCGGCGCTCAACCTAGACGTGCAGCGAAACGCGGACAAGGCAGTGGTGCGACGTGGCGGAACGGTCACCATTGACGTTGCCGTCTCGTCAGCGGCGCCCGTCGAGGGACGCTTTACCGATGTGCTGCCTCGTGGCGCCGAGCTCGTGGAAGGAACGAACAGCGCTGACCTCGCGCTTGCGGCAGGTCAGACGGCGCGGTGGCAGTATACGCTCTTGATGGCAGGAAGGCAGAGCGCGCAGATCGAGCGTGCCACCCTCACTGTGACCAACGGCTTGTTTACGCACACGCTCGACTTGGGTGCCGTTGCCAGCGTGGTTCAGCGGGCTCCCTACGTCGTAAGCGTCGAAGGCGGGGCCGGCGGGCCGGGAGCGGCGCCCGGCGTGACGAGCGTGTCGGTCCAGTCGCTGTACCGCACGCGCCGCACTGGCAACGGACCGGATCTCGCGTACATCCGCCCTTTCACTACAGGCGACCCGCTCAAGCGCATTCACTGGAAGGCGTCGGCGAGACTCAATCAGCTCATGACAAAGGAGCTCCTCGCGGAGGTGGACGAGGCGACCAGCGGAAGCGCGAGCGTCAGCATCATCATCGACCAGGGCGGGACGATGGCCCGCGGGCCTCCCGGCGCCACGGAGCTCGATTTTGCGGTCAACGTCGCGAGCTACGTCGTCAAGTCGTCGATCGCCAGGGGGAACCGGATCGGCCTCGTTACCTATGACGACCAGGGGGTTGGCACGAGCCTGAGGGCCGACCTATCGCTGCCGCACGCGTCGCGCGTCGCCCGGTCACTCAACGAGATTGAGCCGGGCATTCCACTGCGCCCTCCGCGCGCGAAGCTCGACGTGACAGGAGCCGACGTGGTGCGCGTCAAGCGCCACTTCTCGGCGACTGCGAACGACGAGAGTGACGAGGACATCAGACACTTCCGGCACATCATCTCCTACATGTACGCGCGCGGCGAAGGCTATCTGTACAGTTTGAAGCGCGCTCCGGCATTCCGCGCGATAGTTGCCTCACTCAAGCGCGCACAGGGCCAATCGACCATCGTCATCGTGTCTGACCTCGAAAACGACTTCAGCCCGCTTACCGAGGGCGTCCGCCTCGCGACAAGCCGCGGGGCCCGCGTGTACGTCATCGCGCTCTTTTCGAAGGTATTCGAGCAGTTCGCGGATCCGCTTCTTGCACTTGAGGAGGTTTACGCGGCCTACGACGCACACCTGAGGCGGATACGCAAGCTTGAGCACATCCCAAACGTGACGGTCATCGAGGCGAACACCGCAGAAACGCTGCTGCCCGCACTGCAGGAGGCGCGGATAGCGTAATGGCACCTAGCGGCATCACCCAGCCCGTCAAAGCGGCGCTCGCACACCCCTCCGAAGCCCTTCTCCTCATTTCGGTGCTTGCGCTCGTAGCCCTCGACCTCGCACACTTCACTCTCGGAACGTTGGCAGGGGCAGCCGCTCTCGCCGCGTTTACGGCGGCGTACACCAAGCGGTGGCATACGTCGAGCTTCGGCTTTTACGGGCTGGTAATCGCCGAACTGAGCGCTGTTGGTCTGGGGGCGGATCTCACCACCCTCGTGGTGTACCAGGGGTTGTGCCTGCTTCTGCTCACGTCGATTATCGCGCCGTTTCCCCGCATTGGGAAGCTCCGCACGTACGCGATGCCCGCGCTCATGACGGCCATTGTCGCGGCAGCATCGCTCGTGCCCGGCATTGCTGCTGCGTACGCGAAGTGGCTCACGGCAGCTCAGGCGGCGGCGTTGTCAGGCGTCATTCTGCTCGGGGCAGCGTTTGCGCTTACGCGGCTACGCCGACTGGCGCTCGCGCACCCTGTGGAGGCCTGACATGGAAGCGACCGACGATCTTACCTCATACCGCCTTCGAAAGCGCATTCACGAGCTCGAGGCGGAGAACGCCCGTTACCAGAAGAACCAGAACCTCGCGCGAAAGTGGGAATTCCGGATCACCGGCGTGGTCCTCCTTGTGATCGGCGCGGCGATAACGCTTTTAGCGTACCTATCGTACAACCTGTCGCCCACCGCCAACGTCTTGCTGATGGTCGGCATCGGCGCGCTGTTTGTCGGCGCCGTCACGATGTTTCTGAACACGGAGCGTTTTATCAGCCAGAAGGTCGCAGAAGACCTCAACCTGAGCAGCGTCATCGTCGTTGATGACCTGCTGCGCGACCTTCGGGTGAAGAACAGGGGCGTGTACCTGCCATCATCGATGACCGGCACGAACGTCAAGGTGTTCATACCGCTCAGACGGGAGTACGAGGTGCCATCACAAGTGCACCTCGCCGAAGACCGGGCGTTTTTGATCGACCTTGCCAACCCCGCACAGGAGGGCGTGCTTCTCAAGCCGCTCGGCTACCACCTGTTTACGCACACGACCCGCGACCTGAAGGTGGACTGGAGAGATGCCCGGATCGAAAAGGAGGGCGTGAAGGAACATCAGCAGGACCATGAACAGCAGGACGCCCAGACGCTCGCGGACACGCTGTACGACGTCCTCGTAAAAGGCCTGGAACTCGCCGACAAGGTCGTCGTCTCACAAAGCGACGGCGAGCTCAGCGTGCGCCTCCAAAACACTCCGTACATCGGAACGTGTCACTCCGTCGAAGAGGAAGCCCCGCAAGTCTGCGAACAGATCGGTTGTCCCCTATGCAGCATGATCGCGTGCATCTATACCGAGTACGCCGACACCGTAAGCGTGCTTGAAGAGGCTCGCAGTGAAGGCAGCGACATCATCATTCGATGCAGCGGGCTGGCAAGATCGTAACGCGACAGACTGCGTCTATGACCGATCACGTGAGTCAGCGTGGCTCTCGACGACTGTGCGTCACCGAGAAGTCGCGCTACTGAAAGACCTTGATTACCGCGTCTCTGATGAGCTTCAAGATCTTATCCGGAATGCCTCTGGCCGTACACATAGTCACTATCGGCAGTCATTGCAACACACTAAGTCCGACCGCGGCTGCTAGCTCCTCTTTGACCAACGCCCTCGCGCCATGCAAGTGGTCAAGCGCTCAGACTCAGAAACATAGTTTCCAGCTTACCGATCCTAATACTACAGTGAACACCAAAAGTGAGGCCATCTCCAAACCCCGCGTCCTTAGGCGTACGCGCAGACTCGCTCCCGTCTGAGACAAGCGAGCCAACTCCAACCTTGAACTGCTGAGGTACTACGCTTGTAGCGTTTCAGTTCATAAGCGATATTCAGATAGCTTTGGACCAGTCAATGCAAACTGCAGCGCGAGTCGTAAGGGATGTATCGCGAAATAGAGCCCGATGATCTGCGGCGGCAAACGCATTGCGTCGTAATCGTCTCCTAGAGGCACCAGGGCGAACCACAAGAAAATCTTAAGCTTGTCCGCACGACGTTCTTTCATTGCAATCTGTCTTACAACATGAACGCGCAGCGGCGGCTTAGTTTCTTCCTCGAAAAGCCGCCATTTTACCTGCTCAACAAGTCTCTCCACTGAGCTGTCACGCTTTATCCTGTGTAACACGTGTCCGGGCACAGGCGCGTCAAGAAGGTCGGCTGCAGCAAAAAGGCCCACATCGAGCATTCTTCTAGTGTGCGCGTGGTGCGCCTTCTCTGCAAGACCTTCCCAGTTAATTGGTGCAAGCGCGCTAATGATTTCGGCTATGTCGCAGATCCAACTGAGACGCATCCACTTGTGTTTTGTGGCGTGTATGCAGGAGTACAGGAGTGCGTCCTCTGGCGAGAGCGTGTATACCTTGCGGCTGAACAGTTGTGTCAAGCGTGCATGCCTAAACACGTCAGCGACGTCCAGCTTGCAAGCGTCTTGCGGCCCTAGCAAATCCCAGTGAACGTCGATTACGGGGTGCTCTTGCGCTACATTAACGAACTTGCGTTCTATAGCGTGTTTTCGGAAGTCCAGCGTGTCTTTGACGTGATTCCCCGAGTACCATGGCATATAACCCACCGACGCGAGTGCCTTCGTCGCACCGGCAAGGTCGTGCTTCCGAAGCAGGATGTCAAGATCGTCAAACGTCCTAAGCGCAATATTCTTGTATACATTCGCTGCGAAAACAGACCCTTTGAGAGCTATGACGGGGATGCCGTCCGTCTCAAACAACGGGAGCAGCCGCAGTAACTCGCCGGTGAGGTGGAGGTTGCGGCCGACATTGGCGCGAAAATCGCGCTGCAGTTCTTCCATAAAGGCCGTCGGCGCGACGTTTTGGACACGCTCGCTTAGATGCCAGTAAAGGAGTTGTGTTACGAAATGCCGACGCGCAAGGACAGTGAGGCGGTCCCAGTCGATGGCTCCCCCGAGGAGCTCGCAAACGCGGGCGGCGGTGGGAGTCTCAAGGCGCGTACGCGCGCAACATAATAGCAGTTCTTCTTCAGGGGTAAACTTTCTGAACATCGCGAATCTGCCGTTATGTGTTTTAGGACTCAGCGGCAGGCGCTCGCGCCATTCGCTGCATCGGGACTTGAGACTGAGGGCGGGCCCAGTTCTCACAATGCCAGCACGTGCGCACTTTTTGCAACCTACGGAAGCTGTACGTCATCAGCATCATTCATCCCATTGCGTCTCTAAGAGCGCCGATTTTTCGTCTTTCATGCACGTCCACATTCGTAAATCTCGCGAAGAGCTTGCTGCGTTGGACTAAATGCGCTTTCTGCCTACTATTTGCGTCACTTCTTCTTCGCGACGGTCATCAGGAAGCATCTCTTTACGAACGCGTCGATAGCCTTGTTCGGCTACCACGGTCCTATGCGCTGCATTTCTCGCGCCGGACAATAAAGTTAGATGACTCACACAACGTCACACTCCCGTAGTAGCCGGTGAGGAGCGATCCTTTAAATGAGACCATACTAATGCCCGCTGCGTCAAATGCAGCGGTCAGTGCGCAGAGCTCAGTAGAGAGTGTCGAGTTACGCACCCCAGGATAGAAGTAGCGCTCACGGAGTATCGCCAATGCGCGCGATGGTACCTTCGCGTGATCCATCGTACGGAGTTGCGAAAAAAGCAGCGGCATGAGGCCGTGCTCGTGCGCCAGATGAAGGGCCACGTGCCAATTCAATCCACCCTCTGTGAGGGTGCCGAGGCATGCTTTCCGCTCCTCGTTCAAGGATGTTCTCGCGACGCACAGCGCGAGCCGTACTTCGGGCCGGAAGCCTGAGTACGCACTCTCGACCTCTATCGTGTGAACCCCCTAAAGACCAAAAAACAGCGAGAATTTCGTCGCGCTGCAATTAGATATTTTCGCCTTGCGCCTGATACCGCTTAACAATTTCGGTATGCACTACTTCCGATGTTTCAGTGTCTAGCCAGGCAGAGTTCGGTTGAGTTCTAGTTTCAGTGTCTAGCCAGGCAGAGTTCGGTTGAGTTCTATTATCCGGGTTGAAATCAGATCGCGCAAGTTTCTTGGATTTATCGTTCTTGCGAACGTGCCTATGATCGTGCGTCGCAGTTGCTCGACTAGCGGCGGCGAATGGTGACCAATTGCAAAGCAAGGAACGTTTTGCGCCCGCTAGCCGGCTCGGTTGTGAGCAGCTACTAGCGTCACCGTATAAAGCGAACGCTTAAGCGCCTTAGAAAATAGCCACGGAATAACGTCTTGGTCCGACATCCATCCTGTTGTGGGTAACAGGAGCTCGCAGCCCGGCCTTGACGCTACACTTTATTACCTAAGCCCCTAAACGATTGATACGGCTGAGATCATGGCTAACGAAGCCTCCCCGGTCAGCTCGCATTTGGACGCATCGCTGCCGTTGCGGTCACGAGACTCCCCCTTATGGCACTACCTGTCGGCCTTTAGGAACGCTGAAGGGAAGAAGGTAGCGCTAGCGATTGTGCTGGCGATGTGCCTCTCCCTTACTCAAGGTATCGGACTGCTTCTTCTGCTGCCGCTCCTGCAGCTGGTGGGCTTCAGCACTTCGCAGGGAGCATCTGCCAGCATCGCGTACTATGCCGCCGCGGCTTTTGCCTTAGCCGGATTGCCCCTCACGCTGGCGACCGTGCTTGCAGTGTACGTCGTAATTATGACGCTCTACTGGTTCTTGACACGCTGGCAGAATAATCTCAGTTTTGCCATCCAGCTTGACTTCGCAACCAAACTGAGGCAGGAGCTCTATAGCGCGATTGTCAACACAAACTGGCTCTTTTTCTCGCGCAACCGTGCTTCTACCTTCACGCACGCGCTAACGGCCGAGGTTGATCGCGTCTCGTTTGGCACGCAACAGATCCTCTCTGCGTTGTCCAGCGTGCTGGTGTTGCTCGCGTACTTTGTCGTGGCGTGGCTGCTGTCAGCGACGGTTACTGCAGCGGTCGTTGTCTGCGGGATTGTGCTCGTGTTTGGGCTGAAGAACAAGCTCACGCTGTCGCGGGAGAGGGGGGCCGCTCTTTCAGCGGACGTGAACGCGATGTATGGTGCGCTGACCGAGCACCTGGACGGCATGAAGACCGTCAAGAGTTATGGCGCGCAGGAACGCAACATGGCGCGCTTTTCAAACCTGAACAAGCGCGTTATGAAGGACGTAATGGGCCACGTGCGAAACGTGAACAACACACAATTCTTGTTCAACACGGGGTCCGTGCTCGTGCTCGCTGGTGCGCTTGTGGTGATGATCGATGTCCTGCACTTAGCGGCCGCCGTCGTGCTCGTTCTGCTCTATCTGTTCTTTCAGATCATTCCCCAGTTTAGCAGCATCCAGCTCAGCTACCAGGGCTTTGTGAACATGCTGCCGTCATTTGTGAACGTTGCCAACATCAAGGCCCGCTGCGAGGCAGCGGCAGAGCGCGAGGTCGACCGGCAGCAGGACATCGCCCTGCGCACCAGTATCGAATTCAAGAATGCATCCTTCTCGTACGCCGCTGACGGCCAGTCGGCCGTTGAGCACCTCAACCTTAAGGTCGACGCGGGAAAGATGACCGCCGTCGTGGGCACGTCGGGAGCGGGCAAGAGCACGCTCGCGGATCTCATGATGGGGTTGATTGAGCCACAGAAAGGCGAGGTTCTCATCGACGGGCTCCCGCTCGACCCAGAACGTTTAGAGGCGTGGCGCAGCCGGATTGGCTACGTCGCGCAGGAGACGTTCCTTTTCAACGACACGGTGCGGGCAAACCTGCTCTGGGCCCGCCCTGATGCAACGGACGAAGATCTGCATACAGCACTCCATCTAGCCGCCGCTGACGAATTTGTCGCTCGGCTTCCCGATGGCATGGAAACCGTGCTCGGCGATCGAGGCGTGCTCCTGTCAGGCGGAGAGCGACAACGGTTGGCCCTCGCACGGGCGTTGTTGCGAGAGCCGAGCCTGCTCATCCTCGATGAGGCGACGAGCAACCTTGACTCGGAAAACGAGCGGCGCATTCAGGGGGCGATCGAGGCCCTTCACGGCGACATGACCATCGTCGCTATCACCCACCGTCTTTCGACCATCCGCAACGCCGATCAGATCTACGTGCTCGAGAATGGGCGCTTGATCGAGAGAGGCGACTGGACGACGCTCGTCGTCAAGGACGGGCGTTTCCGAGATTTATGCACGGCCCAAGACGCGCTATAGCCGTCCTTGCACCTTTTGAGAACTGCGCGCGCGCACTGGCAGAACGCCTAAGGGAGAAAGAACGTCAGTAATGGAACGCTCGACTGGTGCCACTCACACCTGTGCTCCGTGGGGAATCCTGCTTAAGAAAGCCGCCACAAGACTTCGACAAGGGCACGAGGGGCGGACTGCTCTGTGGTTGGCACTGTGCATACGGCGCGGGGAGAACTAAGGGCGTTGAGCTCGCATGATGAAGATAACGAGGTAGGGGCAACGTAGCGGAATCGAGGGCTTGTATCATTTTTGCGAGACGACAGAAAAAAAAAACGTTGAATCCGCGACGCTTCGCCGGATAACGGACTGCCTCGCTCACCGCGGGCCCGATGCCGTAGGCACGCCGGTGGAGTCGGACTGGGGCACCGCCTGCTCTGGACGACGCCCGAATCGTGCGTTGAGCAGCTCCCTCTGGCGAGCGGCGACGGCCGGCGCGTGCTCACGGCGAGCGCCTCACCGTGAACGGATAGCAACAGCTCAAATGCACAAAAAGAAAAAAGGTGAAGCGCTGCGCTTCACCCTGAGACATGCTATGCGACCGTCACGACCGTCACCGTGATGGGCGGACTCACGCTCGCCGCCTACGTTGTTGTCCCGTCAAAGCTTCCAGACCCACACCGTGACGGGCGGGCTCACGCTCGCTCCATACGTTGGTGTCCCGTCAAAGCTGGCCCTCAGGTAGTAGCCCCCGCCCGCCGAGATGTAGCCCGTGAACGAATAGTGTCCGGCTGAATTGGTGTTCGTGTTCGCGCTGATGGGGAACCACGTCGACCCGTCATAGGACGCCTCGAGGTACACCGGCTGCCCCGCAACGGGTATTACCGACGCACCCCACGTCAGCGTACCCGAGACGGTGAACTTCTGGCTGATCTCAACGTTCGTGGCGCTCGCCGTGGCGGTGAGGGTGGTGCTGTTGGTGCCGATGGCGTAGAGGTTGCCGTCACTGCTTCCTACGTAGACCACTCCGTTAACGATGGCGGGGGAAGAGACAATATAGTTTCCAGTCGTGTAGTTCCAGAGCTTGGTGCCGGTGGCGGCATTGAGGGCGTAGACGTTGTCGTCAAAGCTCCCCATATAGACCACCCCGTTTGCGACAGAGGCGTGGCCGACCGTGCCTCCGGTCGTGTAGTTCCAGAGCTTGTGACCGTTGTTGGCGTTGAAGGCGTAGACGTTG